>Ga0247844_1007987_pt1 | contig 11692 bp, 11 predicted proteins | sample LaCtaG_FD_192421 | JGI IMG/M metagenome (GOLD analysis project Ga0247844, IMG submission 192421) | Freshwater microbial communities from meromictic Lake La Cruz, Castile-La Mancha, Spain - LaCruzMarch201714.5m_1 | ecosystem: Environmental > Aquatic > Freshwater > Lake | place: Spain: Castile-La...
ATTCCCCGTAAATCGGAAGCCATTAATTTGAAAATCTTTGATTTTCGTGTGAAATTTAAGGGCACCACCGATTAAGCGATTTAAGTTAGTGACATCAAAAGGGGGAAATCCGTTTCTTGGTTTTACAGCATCCGGTGGATACCAATTGGAAACCCACTCTTTCCGCTTCTCTTCAAAATCAACTACTCTGAAATCTCTCGTGGTAAAGGAGATTTTACCTCGAATAATTCTACATGGGAAGTCCAAATTGTTGAACTTTGAATTAAAAATGTGAAGCTTTGACTGAGATTAAGGTGATTGTGAACTTACTCTAGCTCAAATAACTTTTAGCTTTGAAAAAATCCAAATTCACAAAACCGATGAAGAAAATATTCCTGACAGCAATTATTGCAATTACAACCCTAACTGGTTGTTCATCCTTCCGTCCTTCTGTTTACAACATTACCCAAAGCCAAACTCAAGTTGTGCTCTCCGAAGCAAACTTTGTAACCGTTGGTCGAGTATCGGGGACAGTTACTGCCCGCTATATTTTCGGAGTGGGGGGACTAATCTATGCGATTCCTATTAATTCCATTTGCCATTGCTTTACTCTTCACGTCTTGTGAAAGAAATACAGATATTGTTGGGAATTACTCCGGTGAAATTCGAGTTGAATATAAGTTAGAAAGCCCTAATGAACCCATAGACTATTATGTTAATTCTGGCAATCAAACTTTGTATGTTCGCGGATTGCAGGGAGTAAATTATTTAGAGGGTTACTATGAATACGGTCTCAATAATTCTTGCCAAGATTATGGTATTTTTAATGGCACAAAAATTAATTCTTCTTGCGAATTTTCTCGAAATCCTTCAAGTGGAATTATTGACAACCATGACTTAACATTAAAAGTTAAAATACGAAATGGCGAAATGACATTGTCGAATGTTTCGACAATAATTAGTAGCGATGGCACGAAAATCACTACGACATCTAATGGAGTTTTTTATAAGCAATAATTAAAGCATAGTTACAGTCTACGCCGCTTCTGATACCTACCTTTCAACACATTTTTTGCCACACCATTATCAAACCTAGTCTCGACGTAGACCTTAGTGGACTTGTAATCGGAATGATTCATGGAGTGTTGAATTTGCTCTATCGTATAACCCAAACTTTGTAAATCGCTCGCCCAAGTGTGCCTTGCCACATGCGAAGAAATATGATTCATATCCATAGCTTTCGCCATTCTCGCTAATGACCGATTATACTTTTTTGTCGCTCGGCTAATCACATTCTCATGAGTTAGGTTATAAGACTTCTTGCCCCAATCAACTCCTTCAAAGTCTTGCTCATTCAAATACGGAAAGACAAATTGACTTGGCAATTTGCGAATCAACTCGAAAAATCGTTTGGATGCTTCATCTCTCATTTCGAAAACAAGTACAGACAGGGCGCCCCAAAATTCAATGTGCTGTGACGACTTGTCCCACCCTATCTCTTTTAGACTTTTGACATAGTGCTCTAGCTCCGTAAGGTTCATTGCACCCAAATTGTCGACGAAACCTTTTTTAGACAGAAGCTTATACATTGCCTCAACTTCTATTTTAACCTCTGAGACCTTTACCTGACTGCAGACCTCGCTGAACTGTGTTGAAAATATCAGCCCCAATGCTTCTGCCATCTCATAGTTGAATTCCACCTCAAATTCCATCTTTGCTTTCTTCACCATAAGAAGTATGGTGTGCCCTGGCTTGAAATTGGTGGTCCGAAGTGTGATAACGTCTACAACTCGCTGACCAGATGCCGCCAAACTAAAAAGAAACATGGACTTGGCATATACCTGCTTAAAAGACCTATCAGTAGGGTTATAATCCCGCAATAATTTAATTTCATCTTGAGTTAAATAACGAGCTTTAGGTACCTTCCTCCTGTCCCAAGAAATTGTAGTCCGAAAGAACATTGCCAAATCATGAACACCCCTACTTTCAGCCCAATCCTTGACTACCACCTTTAATACAGTCAGATAATTACTTGACGTCCTCGGCGACCTAAGCCCCTTCCCATTAGCCTTCTTCAGAATTACCTCCCTCAATTTACCTACAGCCTCTTCATCTTTCAACCATTCAAAGGGGAAGGTGGTAGACTTAAAATTTCGGTTAATACCCTTCTCCAACACCAATCTAATTTTATGGTAGGTCAGATAGGTGTTGTTTGTCATGTTTTCCTCCCTGAATCGCTTTTCCAAATACCAATTGAAGTATTCCAATAGGCAAGACTTATAGTCTCCCCCTATTTGTCGTGGTCCATTGTCTATGATGTTCTGAAGGGCTTGGTTTATTGTGAGGTGATTCGGGTGCTTACTTGAAACCTTAGGATTCTTCCAGTACTTTTTAATCACCTCAATCCCGGTAGTATGTCTATCAGTAACATTACCACCCACTCGGGTCACCACATAGACCATGCCCTTACTCTTGTCTTTCAACGGACTTAGGTATAAACCGAAAGTTGTCTTCATATCCGATTTGCTAGGATACCGCGAAGACCGATTGCCGCCAAATAGTCTCATGCCGCAACTTCAATTTCATTGAACGATGGAAGCTCATCGTCCCCTACGACCAAAACTTCAATACAACCTTCGCTTGGATGGCAAGCCTTGTACTTTAATAGAGTCAATAGCCCACCAACTATGTTGCCTTCCTTGTCGACTTTTACGGAAAGACCCTCATCTTCCATCACTTCGACTAATGAGACCCTTGACTTGGGCCAATCAACCTCATCAAAGTTCAATACTCGCTTCGAGCTGTACCCCTTCAGGGCAAATAGTCCAAGGGCTTTACCTTTACTACTCATAACAAATGATTTCCTTCGTTTTTATGAAAAGGGGGTGTCGGACTGCCATCCGACACTCCCACTCTTGCCTACTTAGTCGACACTTTCATCCAAGATGAATTCTTCTTCCCAATTGTCAGAATCCCCACCTTCAGCAAGTATTTCCGCCATTTTTTGAGAAGTCCTAATTGAGAATTCCTTAAGCTGACTGCGATGTGTCCAAAGCCAATCAAGGATTTCCTTAGCCTTCGATTCGTAATGCTCCTCTCCGAGGTCATCAATAATTGCTCGGGAATCCAACACAGCATTGGCTACCCAGCCCCAAAGGACATCGTTTGACAAATCAATGTCAATTGTTCGACAGCGAGAACGAATTGCAGAACGGTGAAGCTCTAATTCAAAAGCTCTCCCAACATTCGGTTTACGCTTGACCGTCTTAACGGGCAACTGAATGTTTGAAAGAAAACAGAAACGAAAGCGTCCTGTAGGCACAGTGAATCCCATCGTTGATGAGTTACTATGAAACTTGACTGCCTCGCGCTGTACTTCGCTCAAGGTATTTATCCATCCCTTCCCGTACTTATTGTACTGTAGGGTCGGATTCTTTCGCTCAAGAATACCTTTAACGGTATCCGCAAACTGCACTTCCAAGAACATGGAATCACAGTCATCAACCAAGATGAGAATCTCCTTCTCATCTTGATTTAGGTAGTTGAGGGTAGCAAGCTCAACTGCGAAGTAGGGCATGGACATCGCCCCGTTAATGTACTTGAAGTACACCCCCGATTCCTCAAGGGATGACTTCAAGGCATGGGTCTTTCCCATACCAGCTGGTGAATAGACATAAGCGTGACGGCGTAATTTGCCACTACTTATGTCCTTCGCCAAATCACTGAGGACTTTCTGCTTTACAGCAGCAAGCTCTCTCGCTTTGATTTGTTTCTGTGTCATACTAACAGAATTTTATTCCCTCTGAGAACCAGCAGAGGAAAAACTGGTCAAGCAGCCAACCCTTGACTTTCAAGGTCATTGACTGTTTTCTTTAATCTTACATTGGACTGCATCGCATAGCCCATATTTAGTTCGTAGCCGATATATCTACGCCCACCTCCAACTCTAAGCACCCCTTCTCCTGTTGTCGAGGTTCCGGCGAAACAATCAATAATCAAATCACCGGGCTCCGTACAGGACATTATTGCCACCAAGGGGAGGGTAACGGGAAAGGTTGCAGTGTGAGTCAATCTTATCCCCTCCTTTTTACACTCTTGTGCTAATGCTGAGTTGTTCGCAGTAGCGACCTTAACGACCCCATCACGATAATCAACTACCGACCTAAGCTTAACACTCCCCCCTTTTTTTCCGTAGGTAAATCCACCCCCATCGTCTTGAACATAATCCCTTACCCAAGAGTCATTGAACTTTACAAAGGGGCTCTTCTTAAAAATATAGATGTACTCGTGGACAGGTATGGAGCGGGGCACATCATGCCATTGGGCATTGGATTTCAACCAAATTTGCTTGTCATGCAATAACCACCCCCTTTCAACCATTGCCAAGGCAAACTTCTCGGGCACCAATTGAAAGTGGTAATCTTGAGAAGTATCCATAAGGTTGACCCATAAAGTCCCATCTCCAGCCAAGGCCCTCTTACAATCCTCAAAATGGTCAGCGAGATTTTCTACGAACTCATCAACAGTGGATTCCTGTCCCAATTCTGACTGCCCATTACCGTAGTCCCTCATTTGAAAATAGGGGGGGCTTGTGAAAATCAGATTCACTGACTCATCTTCAATGCCAATCAATCGTTCTGAACTGGCAACCTTGACTTCCGCATTCGGAATGACTTCAAATGTGAACCCCGAACTCACCTTTTCATTGAGTGACTTTGCAAGCCTATTCTCTTGAGATTTAAGTGCTCCCGATAAGCTCTTTGCTCTGTCTAATGACTCAATCTCACGGAGGTAAACCTCTCCATTGCCTGCTGAAAGTTCCTTTGCCCTGTTTTCATAGGTGCGGAGTTGTTGACTTACATGCTTTCCACCAAGTTCAGCATCAAGTACCTCACGCAAGTCCCGAGCCTTTTTGACCTCTTCATCATCAGAGGTCTTTCCCTGCTTAAGGTGCTTCCCGTATCGGTCATAAAGAGCCTTAATCTCCCGCAACTGATGCGAACGAAGTTTGACCCGCTGTTCTTGGTGTGCTAATACGAGGTCGTCATCAATCTCTACAGGTTCACAGATGACACAGGGCACAACTTCTAAACCAAGATGTATCGCCGCAGACAATCTCCGATTGCCGGAGACCACCTGGTACTTCTTTTCATCTTGAACCAAAAAAACCTTGAGTGGCTCAAGAACGCCGAACAACTCAACTGACATAACCAGCCGAGTGAATTCCTTGTCAACTCCGTAGATGGACTGAGTACGCCTATTAGGGAGCAGTAGTTCAATGGGGATGTTTTCCATACCCCAAAGATTAATGTAAAAAATATCCTGTGCAAGAGATTAGGTGATTTTTTACAAAAAAATTTATTTACTCCTCTAACTCGGTATTTTTAGCGTCTTTCTTCCTGATTAACAACTCTATAGCTTTCTTCTGAGCCAATGCCAGTAGGTTGTCATCACTCAATCCGAAAGGAAAGTCGGACAACTTACCGAGGTGAATAGAGGTTGTTTTCTGCCTGTTACTGCCTTCCACATAGTAACGAATGGATGCTCTGACATACTTCTTCCCTGCGGTCTTATCGAAGGCTTCCGCAATTGTATAGTTCGGAATGTTGAGGCGACGATATTCCTCGATACCTGCCTCCAAGTCCTTAACCTCTTTTACTAATGGTGCTACTTTGAGTTGGTACTCTTCAAGGTAATTGTCCAACTCACTCTGCTTCTTCAGTAATGCCATCTCTAGCACGTTCAGCTTCTCAATTATCTCTTCAACTTTACCAGCCACTTTACTTGAATTTTGTTATAGACGCTAATTTACAAAAGAATGTGTGTTCAGCTCAAGCCCCCCCATGGAGAGTTCAGATTTTAACTATAAATCTTGACCATGACACCGACAGTCTCCATCAACGGAGGCCATGTGCTAAGAAAAAGGTATCGCTAAAATCAAGATTCACATGGTGTCCTAAAAATTCAATCAGTACGGCTGTGAGGACAGGTACATCAACCAATTGAATTCCGATTACCCCAAGTGAATCATACGACCTTGTAAGGACATACTTAGCCCTAATCTCACTTATAGTATGTCGGCGAAATCGTGAAAACCAAACACTCTCCAATATCGCTCCAACATTGTCCCCTCTATGAATGATTAGTAAATCCATTAATTCCAAAACCATCTGCTCACGACTGAACCCACACATCGTCAACAACTCCTGTGGATTGATACGCTCATTGAGCACTCGCCTGATAAGTTCTTGTGGGTACGCATCTCTCATAAGGGAAAGATAGCAACCAAGCAAATACTACTTATGCCCCTAACATTTCGACTCTACTCCCATTAATCCCCCTCCTTCCCCCCCCGCATTCTATGAATCCTCCCTGCCCTCCCATTAGGGGGTCGAAAAAAGGGGAGACAATACCATGTGTGAAAAAAAAATTTTGGGAAATTTTTACCGAAACTGACCTTTTTTGCTTGATTTTCAAGAACCTCATTCTCAGAAGATACAATCCTTTCAGATTTAGAAAACCCCTCTGATGCTATCGAAAAGGGTAATCCACACTTAATAAGTCATTCTAATTCCATGTCAAATGGACTGTCCCCCCTGTAACGCGAACTCGGTTTTTCAGAAAAATCAACAACTATGTGATTGAAGTCGAGTAACAAGGACAACAAAGAGGGGGGCTTCTTGAAAAAAGTACAATTTTCATTTTTTGACCCTAAGAAGCTTTATGATTCGAAAAATCCCTGCCTTACTTACTGCATAAAGTTGTAAATAACCTGAAGGGCATTTCTTAGTTCAGGGTCAGCAGGTATTTCATACGGAAGGAAGTGCTCTTGAATTTCATTTCTTCCAAAGTATCTCCCTCGACCTCCTGTGAAGTTCATAATACTTGTCCCATAGCTATCGGTAATCTCTAGCATCGTGTCCATCTTGAAAACAATTTGTTCTGGTGTCCACTTCCGTTTCTTGACCTTGGTCACATCAACCATGGCGAACTTTGAAGAGGTCATCACGACGAAAGAAAAAATTTTGAAGTAAGCAACAAATTCTTTCTTATCCTTTTCAATCTGTTCCTGAAACTCAGAACTTAACGAACTATAGTCCAAGCATTGAATGAGATGGACAACAATACCCGTTTGATGGGTGTAGAATCTCAAATCAAACAAATTGGTGAGAACCATACTCTCACCATGAAGTTGTTGAAACCAACCAATTGACTTTGTCAGAGCAAGTGCTCTTTTTGAAGGATTGATAATCATTTGGCTAATATCCAATGATTACTGACTAATGCGGCTACATCAATTCGTACTCTCGATTTTCAAATTCACATAACGCCCCCATTATAGCGCTATTAATGCTATTTGCAACTTCAATTGAAGCAATTGAATAAGACATAAGAGAAATAAAAGCAAAATCAAAACTCATTAAAAACTAATATGAGTTGCTAGTGCTAGTGCTAGTGCTAGTGCTAGTGCTAGTGCTTTTTGAAAATAAATCCTTCAAGAAAAAAGTAAATAGCAAAATTTTGAGGCGGGAGAAAAAAATCTCCCACCTCAATGAAAAGGCTTCGTAATCCTTAGTAAGACCTGAAATCTTCCAAGAACTCCTTTAGCTCCGCTTTATGGACAATAAACTCCTGAACGACCGAAACAACCTTGTGTTGGCAACCTCGTTCACAATTACAGTCCTTGACAATGATTCTCTCTTCCATTTCAATTGATTTAGGTTAGTGATGCTAAATAATGACCAACCCAATCTTGTAGTCGTACTTAAACGAACATAAGTGTTTACCACGCTTACAAATGGCTTGTCAAGAGGTACCGTTGAGCTAAATTCACCCAAACGAACAGAGATGAATACCATTTCCCAACATAACGAAGACTTTGAGTTAGCCCTTGCGACGGTAAAAGCAATGGAATCAATCCGTTTCCAATTCCCTGTTGGAAACATGAACCATAGTTTGGCCATTCCGTATGCCCTTAAAGCATTGAATGAATACTACTCCAATGACCCCGTCAGATTTCAAAGTGAGAATATTGCTAAATCAGACGACGGATTAATTTTCAACATTGAAGTTGCCATTAACAAACGAGTTCTATTCATAGGAGAGGTAATTGACCCTGATTACCCAACGAGACCTTTCCCGAAGAAGTTTGACTTTGTAGTTGTTGTTAGTCTTAATTCACAAAAGCTTGTAGATGAAGTCATTATGATGGAATGGGAGCGACTCCCAAAGCACTTGGATTGGGATAGTCGGGGGTGGAGTTGGAAAGTGTATTTAGGAAAGGACTTTCGAGCAGATGGTATTGAACTCTTTCCAAGGCGGGGGTTTAAGTCGGCATTAAAAGGTCACTATCATCCAGCAACAGGAGATTTCTACTGATGACCTTGGTCAATCCAACTCATAAAGGCTGAATGCCGAACTGAGTTCAAAATTGGTATACTTCAAAGTCGTCGAAACATTTGAGTGACCAATCAACTTGGAGACTTTAACTAGCGATAGATGGTCACCTCCTGAAAATCCCTGTTTGATTGCTCCCACTACAAACGACTTTCTAAGGAGATGGGATGACCCGTTGCCGATATACCTAACCTTGTATCCTGCCAATATCACCTTCAATCGTCGGTTGAAGTTTTGAATAGACATAGGAACACGACCCCTCCCCTTTTGAGAAGAAATAATAAAATTTGACGATGGGGGATTCCATGCAGAATAAACAAGTTCTATGACCTCCTTCAATCTTGAACTCATTACAAGTAGTCTCTCCTTGTCTGTTTTCTTCTCCTTCCGAATAAACGCCTCACCAACTGGTACCGAGGTCAAATCCCCCCATTTTAGTTGGAGCGAATCAATAACTCTTAATCCAAGTCGCGCCCCAATGCTCACCAACATCAAATTGGTTCCTAACTCAAAAGTGGGGGATTTCTTAAAATCACGAATCAGTCGAGATTCCAAATTCACGATGGTCTCCCAATCGAGTGAGTAGGTAGTGGTCTTCTGTCCCGCCTTAGCCATAGTTTCTAATTTCTATGGCTAACATATTCACTTTAGGCTACTTGCGCAGCAAAATGAAGAATATTTTATAGTCGTGAAATTCCAATCAACATAAAGCGTTGATAACCAAGTGCCTTAAGACAAATGTTCACTATTGAGTAGAAGTGCACATTCCATCTTAGAAGCGATATACCCGTTCGCGAAGGAATGGGACTTTGAACTGAGGTCTCTTACTTCGTACACTATAAGACGACCATGTGAACAATTATCTACAGAATGACTACCGGTGACTCCTGGAAACGCCCGACATACTACACTGTTAAATTATAGTAAGGTCCTTTTTGCAAGAATTCTTAACTTAAACCTGATGTTCATCTGACCAAGGGTTCGAATCCAGCTCTTTCCGAGGAAGATTATTCAACAGTTAGAACCTTAGTGCTTTCTTCACCGAACTGGCTGATTATTCGTACAGCAATTTTTTGTCCTTTCTTTTTGATTTCGATAGGGTGTGAAATGTGTCCGTAAAGGCGCTCGAAAGATTCATCATCAATTTCGATTTTCAGAGTTTTTTCAACTTTCTTCTTGGTGTTATCCCTGGAGAGAGTTTCTAAACCTTTGCGCCACTTGGCAAATGTGTCCTTTTCACCTCCGCAGAAGAATACTTGTTTAACCACAAAGTTGCTGCCGTCATAATCATCGTCCAGCATCCAATAGGCAATGTCGTGTACGTTGCGGGGTTTTACTTCGTCTTTGATTGGGTCGTATATGTCTAAGCCTTGTATCTCAACCTGAACTACTTTGCCCTTTTTGATTAACTCAATATCAGGTTCGCCAATGGTTATAAAACTTGCGGCTGATTTTGCTGGTTTCTTTTTCAAACCTTCTTGCAACAAGTCATCGTGAATGCGGACTTTGGTTACTTCAAAGTTGCCCATACTGGTGGTTTGTGTACCGCCTTCAATATCGCTCTCGAAACTGAAACCTAAAATGATGAGCCAATTGGCATCTCCTTTTTGGCGACATTCTTTTACCGCATCGTTCACCAACTTTTTGCTTACCGTACCAAATTTTGGTCCGATGTAGAAATAAGCTTTTTTCTCACCTACGCCATTTTGGTAAAATCCTTCTGCGTGGAGTGCTTCACCTGCCAAGACTTCTACACTGCGGAAAACTACCATTTCGTCTTTCCTGCCGTTTTTGATACCTGCACTCAATAAGTGTTGTTTGATGACTTCTTCAAATGCACCTTCTTCTTCGTTTACCCGTTTTTCGGCGTCCAATTCCGCTGGACTGATGGGTTCAAAGTTTTGCAATGTTTCAACAGTGAACGGACCACTTACTCGAAGTTTGCTTTTATCTTCAATTGGTTGGTCATACAAAGTTTCAGAAGGTGGTGTTTCACCATCACCAAGTGATTTTGCTGTTATGTGATGTACTGACTTATAAATAAATCCTTGCCTTATATCATTGTTTTCATCATACAATTTAAAGTACGGAAATACTGCTGTAGTAATTCGTTGCTTTGCAATATTCAATGCTATTCTGCTTGTGTCAATAGTTATCCACCTTCTTCCAAATGTTTCGGCAACGAAAGCAGAAGTACCGCTTCCGCAGGTTGGGTCTAAAATTAAATCACCTGGGTCTGATGACATTAAAATACAACGTGAAACTACTTGCGTTCCTGTTTGAACTACATATACTTTTTCGTGAACTAAAGCACCACTTCCTGTATCATCCCAAATATTTTTTAACTCGCTTACTGGAAAATCAGAAAGAAATCTTTTGTACGCTAAATTTTTACCTTCAACATAAATCCTATTCGCATCGGCAATTTTTTGCAAACTTGCTTGTTTTACTGTCCAATGTCTTCCTTTTGGCGGATAATACTGTTTGCCTTCATAAGTAAATGGTGCGGAAGTTTCGCCTTCAGTTGCACCTTGTGAGTTTAGAGGATTTACACAAAATATTTTGCCATCGGGTATAGGGGTTTTACCTGCCATTTGTTCTTTTGTCAGTGTTTTTATTACACCGTTTGGCAATTCAATTTTATTGTACCTGCTTCCATCATCAGTGATTGCTTTATCAGTAAATAATGGTCTATATTTTAATTTTGTTTTGTCCTTTCCGTACCAAATAATAAAATCGAAAATATTGTCAAGATATGAACTGCCCCTTCCTGCACTTGTTTTAAATGCAATGGTTGCTATAAAATTTTCGCTACCAAAAACTTCATCAAGTAAATTCCTAACCAGATGCACATTTTCATTACTTATTTGAACAAAACAGGAGCCGCTTTCGGTTAAAAGTTCTTTGGCAATTAATAAGCGGTCACGTAAATAAGTTAAGTAAGAATGTATCCCTAATTCCCAAGTATCTCTAAACGCTTTTATCATTTCTGGTTCGCCTGAGAGATTTTCATCTTTCCCGTCTTTAACATCACGGTCATTCAATTTTACTTGCCAGTTACTCCCATAATTAATTCCATAAGGTGGGTCAAAGAAAATAGTTTGTACTTGTCCTGCCATTCCTTCCCGTTCTAATAAACTTGCCATTACCAAATGGCTATCGCCTTGAATCAGTCGGTTTGTCCAACCGTCTTGATGGTGATAATATTCGCTTACTTTTTCTATTTCATCTTTATCCAAAGCATTACCAAAAAGTTCGTTAACACTAAACAAATCCATTTGGCTGCTTTGGGTTTCGGTAACCTTATACAAGTTTT
>Ga0247844_1007989_pt1 | contig 11690 bp, 14 predicted proteins | sample LaCtaG_FD_192421 | JGI IMG/M metagenome (GOLD analysis project Ga0247844, IMG submission 192421) | Freshwater microbial communities from meromictic Lake La Cruz, Castile-La Mancha, Spain - LaCruzMarch201714.5m_1 | ecosystem: Environmental > Aquatic > Freshwater > Lake | place: Spain: Castile-La...
TGCAAATGAAAGACTCGCAGACGGTGTCATTTCTCTCTCTAACATTTCTTTTGATAAAGGCTCTATTGAATCCATTAGATATATAGAGTGGAAAAAGTTTAAGTGCTGTCAATTTCCCAAACAAATCGTATTTGTTTAGAAAGTAAAAAAATCCCTAAGTTTATAGACTACAAACTACAGTTCAGAAAAAAACTAAAAAAAATCCTATCCATCCTTAAGTTCATCTTGCGAATCATCACTTTTTTCCAGCAGTCAACAAAGTATAATAGGGTGTTGCTGTATGAATCCTTGGTTGTTGATGTTTTTCTAGTCTCAAGATAATTATATCAAGTGATATTATCTTGGTTTGCTGTATGAGACTCATCAACCTTTCCTCGTCAGGATTCTAATCATCTGGCCCCCAAGGAAAGCGAGGGCACTTCTTCAGAAACTAGAGGTTCTTTGCTGCGTGGCACCTTTCTATCAGGCCCCTATCAATCAATTAAGAGGATTTGTTGCTGTGAGGACTCTATCTGGCCAGGATACTTCTGCTGAGTCCTAGGATATTTAATTAAGTTTCCTTAATCAAGTATCCAGAAGCTGCCAGAAGAGCAGCTGAATTACGATTTTGTGTTGCTGGATGGAACTTTAAACCAAATTCCGATAACAGGCTTCTTGGAGTTAATATAACTGTCAGTTGCTGGAAGAAGCCTTAGGAGTGACACCTTGCGGTGGCAACAGTGACCCAGGGCGACAGGCGATTCAATTTTCATTTTTCATTCAATCGCTTGTAACCCTTCAATTTAGTCTTAGCTTCTCTGCTTTAGACTCTTTCAAGAATAAATATATGTAGATTCAAAATTGAACCAAGGGTTCCCCACATTCCTAGGTATATTTCAAGATGTCATCTCCAACTGTTCGTTTCTTTCTGAATACTAAACGCGTCGCAACCGCAGTCTATACGAAGAAGGGACAATTCCTTCAGGTGTATCCTGAGAAGAAGACCTTTCCATCTGAGAAGACGTGGCAGCTTCATTGGGAAGCCGCATCTCGTCCTATCTTCTCAGTTGAAGAAGACACGACCAAACCGCCTGTTCGCAGACTCAAGGAAGACGACTGGACCCATGAGAAAACTCACAAATATATCGCTCCTGCTGGAGAGTATTACATTGGTGACCTCTGTTATGCTGTAGAGTCTCAAGTCTATGATACAATCTTTGGAAGCCTAGGTGGATATGACAGCGGTTTGTATAAAGAGAAGGGCACAGAACACTTCTTCCTTGTTGCCAATACTTTCGCTGGTGATGGACGCTATTATGCCACCGATGGAAAAGAGTTTTGTGTAGATGCTGGTATCATTGGCATCTGTCCAAAAGCACTCTGTAAGCAAGATGGAAATGGAGGTCAGTTCTATACCTTCAAGGATCCTGTGAGGTGCCATTTTCAGAATGGCATTTTTGAATTCCGCTCAGGTCACATTCGTTTGACAATTGATACCACTGGAAATGAAGATGATGAAGATGATGAAGATGAGTAGCATACAGTAGAAAAATTGAATGAATAGGCTAGATAAGGAAACGCACACATAGGACTTTTCTTATCTACAATGGACTATATCATTATTCTTGAGCACAACCACAAGGAGGACGAAACGTATGTCCTGTATTGCCAGTGGACGGGCAATGAAGAGGAATTAGAGAAGCTCGCGAAGGTCATTGAGTCATCTGAATGTGAGCTCTATGGTGACTACGCAAGCTTCTCTGTTTCACGCGTAAAAATTCCAGAAACTGCAGTAGACATTCACTGTAGCATTAAAGACTTTGGGGGCTATATTTGCATGTTCCAGAAATGTGAAGGTAGTTTCACATGCCCTAAATTTAGTGAGGACCCGTGTGCGAAAGCAGACGAGCTCGATCGCTACTTCTACCACGGGAAGATGCGAGAGCACTTCAGAATTACGAAAAAAAATTCTTGATGACCGTCGCAAAGAACGCATGAGCGCACGAAAGATACAGTAATTCATAGAGAGTCCAGAAACCAAACGAAAAACTTTTTTTCTTTGGTTTTGGTTTTTATATTTTTTTTTAGTTGAGCTCAGAACGTTACGCCTTGCGCTTGAGCCACGCCTCTACGCGAGCACGGACAGGGTCATACCGCTCATCGTCCAGCTGGCAACGGAGTGCCGCATAGGGGGTCTGGATGATGACACCCTCCTTCTGGAGCACCTTGAACAGGCTTGGCGACCAGCCAGAAAGCATCACAACACCCTCGGTGTCGGCCTTGGCGTGGAAGTCTGTGGAAGTCGCAGCGATATTCCAGATGACGATGCGAGGCATCTTGAGACCCTGGCCAGGACCCCACATGTCTTCACCTGCGCGCTTGAAGGACTCGCGGATCATCTCTACATGCGTCTGCCACGTGTCCGTCTTCACGGTGTGGCGGTAGCGGTTGCCCGTGTAGTAGGATGCCTCATGAGACCCATATGCTGCGTCCCAATTCATGTCGGTGAGGACGATGAGGTTCTCAGGCTCCTCACCAGGCTTCACGCGCATGGTCTTACAGCGCTTCAGCACCAGGTCCATGGCCTTCTGGAAGTCAGTGCTCATGCCCTGAGCGATGCCATCACGAATGCTGGCCACACGCGTGAAGATGTCGCCCTTGGGCAAATGGTGAAACTTGGGCGTGGAGTCAAACGTCAGGAAGACGTCCTCAAACTCCTTGGTGGTGACCTCTGAGATAAGCAGGCCAAGAGCCATGCTCACCCAGTAAGGCAGGTCACCGTTGGGCCCAGAGGAATGCATGGAGCCGCTGAAGTCGCACATCGCCAGCGAGCGGCCCAGACCACCCCCTTCCTTCGCATCCTTCACCATCTGGTTCCAGACTCCCACAATGGCGTCCTTCTCCTCTTGGGTCATGGGGGATAACCCAACAATCCCTTGACCCTCATAGTTGTAGTAGCGGCTGAGACCCATACTATTCGCCACCTTCCTGATGAGCTCGTGAGGGAAGACCGTCTTGGACCCGTTCAGCTTCGCCTCTCCCTTCGCAGCCTTCGCGAAGTGCTCCGAGAAGTGCTCCGCACACTCAACACGATCCTGGTCACCCAGAGGGCGAGGGTGGAGAGGGTGACGGTAGGTAGAGGGCTGGTTCAGGAAGGCCTTGGTATACTTCTGGAGAGCACGACCAGGAACCTCCTCAGGCTTGATTTCGGCAAACTGCTTCGAGCACATCTGGACCTCCACTGTGTGAGCGACACGGTTCATGGCCGCCAGAGCCTGACGCAAAGCCTTGAGGCGCCGAGAGAACTTGGGCTCGGAAGCAAAGAGGCGGTTAGCCAGTGCCTTGTAAAGCTCAGGATACTTGTCCTCGCGCGGCGCGTGCTTCGCCATGAGACTTACCTTGCCACCTGCCAGAGTTGCCTCATCCTTGTGGAACTGGTGCTCCGTGATGTCCAGGACGCGCAGAGTCGCATGCGTCTGCGCCAAGACAAAGAGGTCACGCCAGCAGCCATACTCAGGCACCAGGTCCAGAATGTCTGAAGCCAGAGAGGAATACTCCTTGTTGTCCAGGAGTGCCTTCAGCATCTCGTAGGCCACGGTCCTTTCTCCCTTGCCACCACGGACGTCGCGCGTCTGAAAGACCATGACAAAGACGTCCTTCAGAGCCTGCGTGTCCTCCATCTTTAGAATTGCGTCAATACCAGAGCGAATGTTACTAACATGCGCACCACGTGTCAGAAGGACACTAAGTGCAACACGAGGGTCCTCCACACCGACAGCGGTGTAGACGTCAGAGCCCTTTGTGCCAACGGCCGTCAGAGAGTTCGAGTGAAAAGCCATAGTGTCCTTAGAAGAAAACAGGAATGTGGCTTTAACCCTGTTCAATTATAAAATTCAATTTTACGTCTAGGCTTGGTTGAAGAGGAAGATCATTTAAACAAAATCCACAAAGAATTTAAAAGAGATGAAGGTCCATTTTTTGCGTCACGCAGAAAGTATTTTTAATGCGAATCTAACGTCTGAAAAAGATTGTGCCTTGACGGAAAGAGGTATTCAACAAGCGTCCCAAGTAGAAGGTGAGTATGATATTGTCTTTTGTTCAATTATGAAACGCACGTGTCAGACACTTGAAAATAGTAAAATCAAATATGGCCGTCTTATCTTTACAGATTTATGTCGGGAAAAAAAGACAACAATTTGCGATTATTTGCCTTATGAAGATGAAACTAGTATTGATACAGATGAACAATTGGACCAGCAAATCCAACGCTTCATCTATTTCCTAAAAAGCCAAGTCTCTCCCTACCAATCCGTCCTTGTGGTCAGTCATGGAGATTTTATTCACGCGCTAGGAAAAAGACAGACAGCGTATCCCAATAATGCGGAAGTCCAGATTCATCATATATAAATTTGAACCAAATTCAACTTTGTTTTAGAAGGCACAGCATGCTAAAATGAGTCTGAACAAAGAGTATCTCCTTAAAGAGACACTCCAACGGTGGGTGAATACATTTCACGAGGACAAGGGCTTGACCTATCGCTCTGAATATCATTTCTGGCAGGTCCTCAAGTCTGAGGGAGAGAACTATGGAATTGATCGTGTAGGGCAATACAAGATTCTGAAAGAGATTAAGAAGCGGTTTGTCAGCTATGTCCGATACTACTATAGGAGGTGGTTTGTCCAGCAGCGCTTCAGCTCCTTTGAACTCGTCTCATTTCTAGAGGACTTTGCCTTCTTCCCTGATGTAACGCAAGAGCTTCAGAATTTTGTGATTTACCTCCAGAAACAACGAGACACACTTGAACAAGAACGCAAACGACTCCGTATAAGAAATCTTGGAGATGTTGCGCACGACGGCCAGAATGTCCACACAAAAGAAGTCGTTGTCCAGACAAACGAAAAAATGGAGATTCTACAGTCTATTACAGTGAAGCAGAAGCAAAAGACATTGTCTGAGATTGAGACAGCATGGATGGGGCAACACTATGTAAATTACAACAAACTCACCAGTGTCCTAGAGGATATGAGGAAGTGGGGAAATACAGAATCAGTGTGTGCGGAAGGAGACTGGGCGTATCGCAAAGCTCTGCGAGGCCTCTGGACAAAGATTCAGACGAATCCTGAGCTCGTTCAACGTCTCTGGGAAGAATCATTGGATTCTCTTGGTATGTGCGCACAAGGACATTTGTCTAGACTGGCCAATGTCCTTGTGGGATTTGAAGAAGATGTGAAGGCTCCTATCAACATGAAGGAAGTCTTCCAGAATGAAATCAGTCTCTTGGCAGCAAAAGAGATGGCCAATGAAGAAAAAGAACGACAAGCGAAGAGTCTCATGGATACTTATTCGATTCCCGAGGAAGAGCGTCAGGTTTGGTTAGAGGCTGTTTTGTCTATTTAATTTATTCAAGAGCAACAATTGTAATGGGATTGTCACGATTGTGGCTATCTCTCTTAAAAAAAATGTTGTTCAATTTTTTATTTTTTAGACAAAGAGGATTATACAAGTGTCTTCACATCACGCCCATCACGACGCATCGTCGGCTCTACAAACTGAAGACCCAAGAAGTCAAAGATGTCTTTCTCTGTATTAAACGCTGGAACAGCAGGAACGCCCTCTTTGGTAGCTTCCAAACGATGCTCGTTTAACGTGTAACCCTTTGTCAGCGCATACGAGCGGAAGGCCACATTAAATTGCTGAGAGCCTGTGAAATACAAGATGGCACACGCATACTCCGCCTTGGGAATCATCAGCAAATCAAGACGACGCACTGGCTTTCCCTCAATCTGACAGTAGCCCAAGAACTTCGTGGGTCCAGACGACAATGCGTCAGCAATATACCCCACTTCCTTAAAGAGGTCAATCATCTGAAGAAATAAAGCACCTTGGTCCTTCTTAGCCATAGAGTCAGGGAGTGTCAGCAACACATCAATGTCACCTGAAGTAAGAGCACCACGCCGATAGGAACCCACAATTGTTCCTGTAAACTCCTCGGATAAGCCAGGGAGAATCGTATCCTCATGCTCCTTCATTTCTTCACGAGGAATCCGCATCAGAGAATCTTCATAATGCTTCACCCCAAGTTTTTGCGCAGCTGTCAGTAGCTTTGAATTTCCCTCTGAGGCTTTGCGGAGGCCCTCAATTGTGGTAATCCCTCCATCAATGAGGTCTCTCGCTTTCACAGGGCCCACGCCATGAACACCAAGGAGGGCTTGGAATGCTTCAATAGGAAGCTCTCTCTTTGCTTCAGTGGCAGCTTTCAGACTTCCAGTAGTAATAATTTCTTGAATCTTCAGCTGAATCTTCGCACCGACACCTTCAAGACCCTTGGTGTCCTCAGGCTTCGTAATCGGTCCAGAAATACCCTTGAGGGTTTCTTGAGCTGCCTCATAGGCTCTGGCAGGAAATGTCTGCTTACGATACAAATCCGCAAGCCGAAGCGTCTCCAGCTCTCTCAAAATTGTCTCTTTGAAATCGGTTGCCATTGGTATGCGTCTCTCTACCAAAAAAAGTTTTTCAATTTTTTTTGGTTCAGATGGTTTCTTTTTTTTTTTGTTTAATCATACTCAACTTCCAAGCGCTCCTCCACCGCATAGATGCGGTCCAACTCACTCTCACACTCCTGAATCTGCGCATCAATGCGGTCCACACAAGCCATATCGACCGCAGACCAGCCCCGCTTCTTGTTGAAATACTCACGCTCCTTCTCCAGCTTCTCAATGCGGTCCTCCCAGAAGCGCGGTCTATTTAAGTCGTTGAGGAGCGCCTCCTCGTAATTCTTGCGCTCAATCTCACGATACATCTTCTGAACCCGCTCGGTCATCGCCCAGTATTCAGGCTCGGGCATACTCAGAATCTCCCACGGGGTCGGTGGAGGTGTAAGTGGCTTCGGAGAGAGTGGCTCCATGAACTCAGGACGAGGGGAGTCACGTGGCGTTTCCTGCTTGGATTTGGGTGTCGTCTTGCGCGAAGAGGGCTTTTTCACCATGAGGATGCTCACAAAGTCCTCATCCGATGTGACTTGGATAGGAGACTTGTCACGCGAGGACTTGCGGCTGTTGTTCGGCATTGTTTCTGATAGACAGGTGGGAAAGGTGCTGGGATAGGAAACTCATTGGGCTTCAATTTTACAACCATACATGGGTGTATGTTTCCTCAGAGAAAGATGAATATAAAGACTGTCTGTATGCTGAGGAAGCTCTTTTTCATAATAGACTCTGTGGAAGCTTCCTGTGCGCGCATCACTCACTCTCATAACAATAGACTCATGACAAAGCTTGGGATACTTATCGCAAATCACTTGGAAAAGTTCGTTGACTGTCTTTACTTGCCTGACGATGAAGGCGGATCGGATGTCGCTGGCGTTTTCAATGTGGATGATGTATTGGCTCGCTTTTCCATCAGAGCTTCCATCTGTCTCACGTGTTTGGAACTGTAGACACTTTTGTCGCTCTTCTTCTTGCCACCTTTGGTTTCCTGTCGTGTCTTGGGGTCTTGGTCCATTTGAATCAATCAGAGAGTTCATATACTAGATGCTAGACGAGGAATCGTTTTATGTTTCAAATTTATGTAAAGTGTGTTCGCAGAGGTTCTAAGTCTCTTATTGTCAATCCTATCTGTCTGAGTTCCGCAACGACCTCTAAAAGAGAGCCATTCACGACAATAAATTTGTTTCGCAGAGACTTCTCCAAAAACGGAAAAATACATCGCATCAAGAATTGGAAGACCCAATGACCGTCAATAATATAAACCTTCTCAAGATTCTTGTTTTGCTGGACAAGTTTTCCCATCTCTAGAGCAACGGAGAAAGGCATCAAATGTGACATTCCATAGCCAGTCGCATGGAAAAGAAGAGACCATTGTCTATCCTGTGGAAAATGCGAGACAAAATTCAACATGTCTTCTCGGGTTCTTACACTCTGTTTATTGTGTGCTGGAAAACAATAAAAATAGTGAACACCTGATATATCTGCTAGGCTTTGGAAACTATGAAATCCTGGTGTGCTTTTACACCGCTGACACTCCATCTCCACTCTCTTCTACCACTATATTTTCAATTTTAGACCGACAGACTGGGCATGACGTATGTGTTTCTTGCCACCTCGCAAGACTCTCGGCATCAAAGATATGGAAACACGAGCTTACACAAAGCTTTGAACACTCAGCAAAGGGCATTGCTGCGATAGGACAGGAATCAGCACCCTTTCTCGCATGACTCAGAAGCAGCTCACCCACCGCTTTCGGAAGAGGCATCGCCCTATGTTGAACGACGAGTCGGTCCACAGGAACTTCTACAATTCGCACAGTCTCTACAATTTGGGGAAGAGGAGGAGTCTGGGGACGTGAATGACGACGCGCTGGATATCTGCCTTGCAAATGGGCCCAGCGTGTAATATCATTTTCATAGGAGGGAAAGTCGTGATGCCTCGGGGAAAGAGTGACAATTGAGTGAGTATCCTCTATATTCCGAATTTCTGCCAGGCGCTCATCTTGAATCTGAGGAAGCGTATCATACAGCTGATTCATGTTTGCCCTGACTGGAACAGGCTGGTATCCTGTAGGAATCCAAGAGCGATACTGGAACTCTAGAAGGGGAATTACATCTCCACTGAGACTCTCTAAGGCAAACGGAGTGAACCAATAGTAGACTTCTTGGGGCTCTCCAGACTGAGTGTGAAAGTAATGGAATATATAGACTGTCTCATCACGTGATACAGCATACGGAGAACGAATTATGCGACCATCATAATCGCTCACATTCGTAACGTTAGAGACTTCATGGTAGCCTCCTGGTATAGAATTCCGTCTGCGATTGTAAAGGCACGGATACGCACGAAGAATCTGGAGGCAAGGATTGCGCACACCATCACGGAGGATAGCAAAGACTTCTGGAAACTCACGAGGCATAGCAAAGGTGCTTTGCTAACAGGCCCATTCTAAATTCAAATTTATGAGGTGATACGAATGCCCCAGGGAGGAACAATATCTCTCGCAGGAGGAAGTCCAGCACCCCACACATCAGGATAGCAAGCAATAAAGCCCTTGGATGCCCTTTGATGCGCAAAATAAGCACCCCACCAACTAAATGTGCTGTTCGCTACAATCGCTCCCTTCCAACACCGACTCATCAAGAATAGATTTTCCAATTCATCTGGTTCGTCAACGACTACAGGCGTATGACCTACTGTCTTTACAAAATTTTCTAAGATTTCTTTGTAATGAACAGCCTCATCTGAAAAGACAAGAAACCGTGTGTTGGGAGGAAAGTGCTTACTGGCTTCCAAGATATAGTTCCCAATATCAATTTGGTGATGCGGTAGAACTTTGTAATCACCTAGGCGGATATGAACAAACGCTGTAGAACTCTCTACAAGAGTGTATTTTTGGAGAAGCTCCTGCTGTCTTGCTTTGGGAATGACACCGTCCAGATTAACATGAACGCCCTGAGAGGGGAAATATTTATGTGTCTGACGCCAACCATCCACAACAATGTTAGCTTTTACTGGAGAGTCTTGAAACGGAGTATAGGTAAATACATGTCCATTTGGCTCATAGAGACGAATAGAAGATTCCTCGTCTGTAAGAAGAGGATGACTTGGGAACAACCGAAAAATATTGTCTAGAGGACCATGCTCTTTTCTCCCACAATGCGGCAAGGAAAAGACAACACGATGCCCCCATTTCTCTGCGAGTCCCATAGCAGCAGCATGCTGAAAGAGACGATTTCCCAACCCACCTGTTAAGTGACCCGCAATCCAATACGACATACACACCCTTAGAAAGACGAGTTTAAATACGAACGCAAGGCCAAAATTGAAGCAGCTTTGCGTGTGAGTGGAAGCAATCCACTTTATACCTGCCATCTTCAAATGCGAAAGCCCAATTTCCCCGCAGCCTTTGACTCCTATAAGCCTCCTGAACAAAAAGTGTATGGGTGTATCTGTATAAGTCCCAACAACCGAATTCTCTTAGTGAGGGGACGAAAGGGACAGATATGGTCCTTCCCCAAGGGCCATCGTGAAACAAAAGACAAAACGACCCTTGCGTGTGCTCTCCGTGAGCTGAAGGAAGAGACGGGAATTAGTCTGAAGCAAGACTATATTGCCCATAAGAAATACAAGGCAGGCGAGTATTATATCTTCCCTGTTACTCAAGAGTATCGCACATTTCCAGTGGATACTTATGAAGTAGATGACGCAAGTTGGTTCTCCTACGAGGAGATTTGCGAACTCAAGAAGAATATTGATGTTAGCCTCTTCTGTCAGCACATTCAGAAGAAAATACTCCCTGAAATAGAGTCAGAGGATATACCTACTAGTCCCTCTATCATGGCTTGATAGAGCAATGGCTTCGAAGCTCATGGAAGGAAACTGGACAGCCTCTGAAAAAAAAGTTTTTTCTTTTGTTTTTTGTTTTTTTTTGTTTAGAGCACCGCTTAGACAGTCTCACCCTCCTTCTGGACAGGAGCAGCATCCTGCTTCTCCTTCTTGGTAACACGACAGTCGCGACAGCGCTTGGGAGCAGACCATCCCTTGACCTTGAAGTCCTTCTGGGCCTTCACAGAGAAGGAGAAGCCCTTGGAGCAGCCATCGCAGTTCACGAGCAGTGGGCCCATGTTCTTGTGTGCGACGGAGCAGTCATGGCAGCGCTTGGGCTGCTCCCACCCCTTCTCTTCAAAGATACGCGCCTTGGCATCCGAGAAGAAGAAGGTGCTCTCGCACTCACCGCACGTCAGGTCGCTGCCTGCAGGCTTCTCGCTCTTCTTGGCGTCACGGCAGTCGGCACAGCGAGATGGCTGAGACCAGCCCTGCTTCTGGAAGAAGACCTGGTCCTTGCCCGTGAACGAGAAGCCAGAGCCACAATCCACACAGGGCAGCTCGATGTCCTCAGGCAGAGGAGCACGCTCTGTGCGTTGCTCATACGGACGGCGGCCAGCCGCTGACACATTCCTGGTCTTCGCCGCATCGGCCTTGTCGTGTGCGGCCTTGCGGTCTGCCAGTGCCTTGGCCTCCTCCTGCGCAATGTCCTTCTCCAGCTTGGCGACGCGCTTTATCGCACCAGCAAGAAGGTCCTTCACCTTCTGCGTGTCCTCGCCTACAGAGAGGCGGTGGAGCACATCGTCGCGGTCCGACTTGGCCTGAATAAGCATCTGACGGTTGATAAGAGACATTTTTGTTAGAGGGGAAGGGAAGTGTGATAGCACTGAAGCAACTTCCTATGTTCAATTTTACTCAAGCAATAGGCAACCAGAGAAAAAAGTTTTTTTGGGGTTTTCTCTTGTTTTTTTTTGTTTTTTGTTTTGTTTTTAGACAAACTTAGATGGCATCTACATCCACCTCGCCGTCATCCAACAGAGCCTTGTCCTTCTTGACAGGCTTGTTGCCCTTGTCCACCTTTCCCTTGGCATCTCCCTCCTCAGGTGTGGCATCTTCGCTGCGGTCAAAGAGGTCATCACCCTCTCCATCGCCCTCGGAGAAGAGGGAGGGATGGAAGCGATTACACTCACGGAGCTGCTGTGCGGTCTTCTTATCTACAGAGCCCAGAATCTCGTAGGTCTGCTTGCTAGACGACTCATTACAGCCCACGATGATGACGTCACCAATGTCAATGCGCACGACGCTCTTCCCCGCAATGACTGCGGTGACCTCTGTGGGATGACCATCCCCATCTGTGGTCAAGATGCGAAAGTGTCCATTACCTAGCTTCTTCAAGG
>Ga0247844_1007994_pt1 | contig 11684 bp, 2 predicted proteins | sample LaCtaG_FD_192421 | JGI IMG/M metagenome (GOLD analysis project Ga0247844, IMG submission 192421) | Freshwater microbial communities from meromictic Lake La Cruz, Castile-La Mancha, Spain - LaCruzMarch201714.5m_1 | ecosystem: Environmental > Aquatic > Freshwater > Lake | place: Spain: Castile-La...
AGGGCTTTAGAGCGTGACCGTTTCAAAAATTTATACACTACTGAAGAAGCACCCTCGTTCTCATCTATGTTCTCTAATGCAGTCCAGCAAGATATAGACTCTCAGACACCGGGATTTGGGTCAGGGCTTGGCTTAGGCGCTACTATGCCCGCCCAAAGGTCTCCACGCAAAGGAAGAACGCTGGAAGACATCTACGCCGAAACAAGAGCAATTAGGGAAAGAGAAGCACCGGCGTCCCCAGAACGAGAAGCAATTAAAGAGTACCTTGCAAATCAAGCCCGTAAAACTACCGACACACAGACAGATGCTTGGACTCGTGCATTAGAGGCAGGTCTAGGCATTCTTGGCGGTGAGTCCCCCCATGCTTTAACTAATATCGGCAAAGGCTCCCAAGCCGCAGTTAAGGGTTTTGCTGAGGATGTCAAAGAGCGTCGTAAACAGACAATGGCTGATATGCAACTTAAACTGCAGCTTGATGAAGCTGCACGCAGGGAGAAACTTGATGCGCTTTCGTCGGCTGAAAGAACGTATGCGGGTGAGCGTGAGACTAAGTCCCGTGAAGAGACTTCTCGTTTGGATAGAGAAAACCGCCTAGCAATTGCTAACATCCCTGATAAAACCCTTCAAGCAGCAGCACAATTACGCAAGGCTAACCCCGGCTTGTCGTACTTAGACTCAGTTTCTCAAGCTGCACAAGCTTTATCTCCAAAAGATACCTACAACGCTACTCGTTCAGCACTTACGGCTGCAGGCAACAAGGTTGAAGAAAAAATATCAGTAGACCCAGTGATTCTTGGGCTATCGGAAAAGATTAAAAAAGGTGATCCGGCTGCTATTAAAAAAGCAAAAGAACGTGTAGAGGAGATTGAAAAAGAAATCTTTAAACGTTTTCAAGTTGAAGGCGTAGATCTTAGCAGTGGAAAAATGACTAGTAATGCCACCCCCTCCGCTGCCCCCGCTGCAAAGCCATTACCCTCAAAACAATCCGAACTGCAACAAGGTGTGGTTTACAATACACAACGTGGCCCCGCTACTTGGGATGGCAAACAATTTATTCCGGTTAAATAAACATGGCAGTAGGGTTTTCTTTCGAGGAGGCTAAGCAACCACTTGAGCCTCAAGGGTTCTCATTTGATGAGGCTAAAACGCCTGCGCCAAAAGTAGAAGAAGCGCCAGTAGCCCCGGCTACTCCTGAAGAAGTTGCTCCTATTGCACCAGAAGAAGCACTGGTAGCTAGACAACCAACCCCTACTTCAAAAATAGATTTCCTTGATCTTGTAAAAAACGCTCCTCTCGAAGACCCAACAAAACGTTTTTTGGGGGCAGCAGTTCGTGGCGTTGCGGAAGCCCCTCTTGGCGCCGAAACTTATGTTCGCGCTTTACCTAGAGAAATTGTTTCTGGAGAATGGACTAAAGCCTTTCCGGGAATTAAAGTGGTACAGGCAGCGCTTGGGTTAGTACCAGATGAAAAACAACTAGAAGCTGCGACAAAACGAAAAATAGAAGTTGATAAGTTTATTGACGAAAATATTCCCCGTATTCCCGGCTTAAAAGACTTAGCCGAGGGAGGCCAAAAAATAGGAAAAGCTTTACAAGAGTCTATTTCTTCAGAAGGACTAGAAGCGGTTCGTAATTCTCAAATTGAGGGCAATCTATTAGAGGCAGTAAAAACTGGAGACTTTAGTGGGTTAAGTTTTGGCAAAGACCCAACACTGTATGGATACGCTCTCCAAGCCTCAGATGTATTTGGTTCTCTAGCCCCCGTTATTATTGGCGCTGCAGTCGGCCCTACGACTGCTGGTATTACTGGTGGAAGCATGGCGGCTGGGGAAGCTGTTGGAACTGCTACCGACTACATAAAGAACAAGACAGATATTGAGTTGATGGCAGCAAGTCCATACTACAAAGACTTGCGTGCTAGTGGTATTTCTGAAGAACAAGCCCGTAATATTATTACTGACCGAGCGGCTGAACACGCTGCATTTTTACAAGGTACCGTAGCATTATTTGGTGGCGTTGCAACTGAGCGCATACTTAAAGGCGCAGCAGATAAATTTATTGTTGGTAAAAACTTTGCTAGGCTAAAAGCAGTTGCAAAAGGCGGTGCTCTTGGTGCTGCGGAAGAAGGCGCTCAAGAATTTATGGAGGGCATCGCCGCCGACTTGGGTATTAACCGAGAAGTTGTTAAAGAAATTGGTGAAAATTCTTTTGCTAACTTAATTCTTGGTATGGTTGGGGGCGCTCCTGTTGGTGCTGTTCGTGGCGCTATTGCTGAGAAACCTAAAACACAAGAAGAAAAAACAGCAGAAGATATAGAAGCAGAATTAAATAAAGCCGCTGAAGAACGGGAAAAGCAGCAAGAAACACTCCGCAATGCTTTTGCAACTGGGTTTAAGCAGCAGACAGGTAGAGATGCTACCGAAGAAGAAATTGAAGGGATGGTGGAGGCTTATGAACAACGAAAATTGGCAGAACGAGTTGCTGGGCCGGATGCCGCCGGAAGAATTGAGCCTAGCCTTCAGGTACCTGACGAAACAGGTGTCGGAGCAGGAGTTACCGAGCAGCCTACTGGAACTGGAGCCGGAGGAGTGGAAGTTTCTGGGGTTCCTGCTGGTGGGGTTGGAGTTGGAGCAACGGCTGAGCCAAGTACATTAGGTATAGATAAAAAAGAAATTGCCGAAACAAAAGTGCCAACAGGATTTGCATATACTGTTACTGAAAGTCCAGCTTATGAGAGTATAGACCCGCTTTCTACCGATGATGCTGTTGGTGAGTTAGAGTTTTTATTAGAACAAGCTAAACTTAATCGTTTGACGCCAAAAAATTTTTCACAATCAGAGATTGGTAAACGCTTAGATACAGGCCAAATTACAGCAATTAATAAATCTCTTAAAGCTGATCCAGTAGGAACAGTTCAGGGTTTAATTAATAATTTACAAGCGCCGCCAGTAACTAAAAAAGAAACTAAAAAACAAGCCCAACTTGCAGAAGATGCCGTAATTGACACCGAAATTAAAGCAGTTGATTCGGTATATTCAGACCCCAATACTCCAGATGGCATACCCACTAATGAACAAGCTGCTGAAGTGCAGCATATGGATCGTACCGCTAAAGAAACCTTACAGGCCTTAGCTGATGATTTTTTAGTTGGAGACGAAGTACGTGTTGGGAACATACCCGGCGTAATAGTAGGAGTTGAACCTAGTCATGTACGGTTTAGACCCCTCAGAGCCGAAGATCCAAAAGCTTATATTAAAGTACGCAAAGCGCAAGTAAAGCTTGAGAACCGCCCAAATACTAGTAGTACGAAACCTGTTTCTAGCGCACGCGAGTTAAAGTTTGCTGAACGTCAGGGTCGTCTTGACGCCGACATGGATAACTTATTGGCTAATCTTGGCCAAAGTATGTACGGTTCCGGCATCACAGATGTTGCGGTTAAAGAGTTACTTCAAAACTCTTTTGATGCTATTAAAGAAGCAATACACAAAAAAGTTATGACGGGTGTAGGGCATATTAGTATTACGCTTAATGAAGTAGACCGCACAATTACTATTGAAGACGATGGCATAGGAATGACGTCGGATATTGTTGATGGGGCATTTTTTAAGATTGCTGGTACAGCAAAAGATGTACCGCCAGAGTTATCAAGCGGTGGATACGGCTTTGCTAAGGTTGCTTTTATGACTAGCACAGAATCTATTTCTTTAGATACTGTGAGAGAAGGTGTTCGCAATACAGTTTCAGCAACAGCCAGCCAAATTCGCCGTAGCGATTTTAAAATTAAAACTGCGCCTGCCCCCAAAAAAGAACACGGTACAAAAGTTGTAGTAAAAATTCCTGAAAGTTATGTAGACCAAAAAGGGGAAAAGCAAAGTATTTGGTTTAAAACATCTCCTACTAGCATTCAGGCTCTTACAAAACCTTTAGTTGGCCCGGTTGAGATAAAAGTAACTTCTATAACTTCGTATGCAGACCCAGAAACTACTATCCTACAAACCGGTGTTAATTTTGACTATGGTGCAATGCCTCTGCTTACTAAAGTTAATTTTGATTGGGGCACTGCAGATATTTATTATTCAGTAAATCGTTCTGAAGATCCAAAATATCCAAATCATTATGTGCTTTCTAGTGGGGTATATCAATTTAAAGGTACGGGCGGTGCATACGGTAGATTTATGCTTACCCAACAAGATCCAATACCGTTTGATATTGTTGTTGATATAAAGTCTAAGGTTAAACCCCAAGATACACAATACCCGTTTACCACATCCCGCGAAGCATTTAGACCTTCACATGAAGATGATGTAAAGGCTTTAGTTGCATATTTACGGCAAGTAGCACGGGGGGCTGAAGCACAAGATCTACAAGATTCGTTTAAAAACATAGTGTCAATGCCTAGGATAGACGTCGGTGCTGACATACGAGAAACATCTGAAAAACTTAAAAAAGTATTTGATAAACGTAGAGATGAAATTCCTAAGTTTGAATTACCCCCCATGCCTGAAGAAGTTACGATTAGAGGTACCCGAGTATTCGATCTAAAAGGTACAGTTCTTGTAGATGGTAAACCGGAAGATGAGCGAAAAATAAAAAAATCATTTGAGGCAGAAAAAGAAGCCCCTCAAATGGAGCAGTTCCTGTTGCAAATGTCGCAAGACCCTAACAAGCCTATATTTCACAACAACACAAACGTAGATTTCTTAGAAGTTGGTCGTGCATACGGCAATCCGGAACAATTCTTTGCCGAATTAGGGTCGCTCTATGTTGAAATGAAAGAGGCAATTGCTAAGAGTGGTATGTATGGTTACGACGTATTAGAACCAAAAAACCTATGGTTTACCGGTATATCCATAGATAAAAAATATGGTGGCTTAAGTCTTTTAGTGCCCTACAAAGCAAACTACCTTAACCCGTTTTATGATTGGGGTGCTAGAAGTTTATTTGGAGTAAGAGAAAACTTTTTGAATACCATGATTCACGAACTAGCGCACGTTAGAGACCGTGAGCATGGGGTAGGGCACAACCAGCAAATGTTGCAGATTCAACAATATCTTGGTGATTCTGGAGTAATAGACTACTATCGGGATGCGTTACTTGATATTTTAGTTCGGCACGAATCAACTTTTACTGCAATGAGGGAAGCATATGGACGAAGTACAACAAAAAACACTGCAAAGTCTCTTGAAGACTACGAGGGGGGTACCGCCTCAGCACCAACTGGAAGCCCTATATCAGGCAGCGAATACGCATCTCCAACTTTACAAGCAGGAGAAAGATCCAGAGGGGGTAGCGATATACGCCCCACTGGTGCAACGGATCCAACAAGCCCAATCCGTGCAGGATCTGATGAGGAATTAATTGTTAATCTTGGCATGCAGTCTGGGAAGTTTAGCCGCCCAGTATTAGAAGCCCTTGCAAAAGACAATATTACTGAAGCATTGCAAATTATCGCTGCTCGAACCACCGGGTTTTATGGCGATTTAGCAAAAGTACTTGCAGATCTTAAATTACCAACTACGATAGTTCTAAACAATCCAGCTAACCTTATACGCAGGCAAATTAATGAATTAGTTGCGCCGCAACAATTTAGGTTGTTTGACTACGTGCAGCGCACATATCCGGACGTCTACAAAAAGTACTTTCAAAATTATGACCGGGCTGAGAATCTTGAAAAAGTTCACGAAGGGTTAAAGTTTTTAAAAGAACGCAACCTTAATATGGGGCCGGTCATTGCCGAATTTGAAGATGTTTCCGGTGCGTTTAATAAAAACATAAAAGGATTGGTTGTCCCCGGATTTTTTGCGCCAGAATTTGACACCATCTACTTAAATTTAGAGTCGGCCAGCAATGATGTTCTGCTACATGAGGTGCTTCACGCGGCGACTGAAGCCGTTATCAATGCCGATCCAGATACTTTAACGCCGGGTCAACGTGCTGCCTTAGAACAACTCTATGAGATGTTCGAGTACGCCAAAAAACAAATCCCACTTGATTTATATGGATTTACTGATTTACATGAGTTTGTTTCAGAACTGTTTACAAACAAAGCATTCCGTGAGCGCCTACAAAAAATACCGTACGCACCGACAAAGCAATCTTTGTTAACCAGCATCGCCAGAACTATTTACAGATTGTTTGGTATTAACAACCTTGCTGGTAATGCAATGGCGCAGGCTACGCAACTGTTCTCCGCAGTGCGGACTAAGAAACCAATTTCAATTGGCATTCGTTTTGCCAAGGCCCCACGTAAAGTCCAAGTTAAAGGCCCAGTAACAAATAACTGGCGAGCGCAAGAAGACTATGGCACATCAGTTATTCAATTGATGAACAAAATGCTTAAGAGCGGAAAGCCGTGGCCCGAGGTAGCTAAAAAAGTTGGAAAAGCTTTATTCCGTGCTAAGTATAGCCAAACTCGTCGGTTAATTTTACCTAATCTTGGACTCCGGCACTTAGCCGATTTGACTCGGTTTTCGTTTCCACAGTTAACTGGGGCAGTGCGAAGTATTGAAGAGATGTTGGCGTATCGTTTCCGTTCTCTAACTAAAGCCGGGGATATTGTAAAAGACTGGACTAAATTAATGCAGATATCTGCTCCTATGGAACGACTCATGAGGCGGGTTATGGTTGAAGCTACCATACGTAGAATTGATCCAGATACAGCTTCGGCAGCAGATTTACCTCCTACAGATCCTCTTGCTAAAGCATGGGCATTGCTTCCACCCGAATTTAAATCTGTTTATCGGCGAGCACGGGACTATTACAAGGATTCTATTAACGAAACTCTTACTGAGATGAAGCAAAGAATTGCTAAATCTGGTAAGCCCTTAGAAGAAAAGAAGGCTTTACTACGGGATTTAAAACGGCAGTTTGGGCCAGATAAATTAGTTAGCCCTTATTTTCCATTACGTCGTTTTGGTCAATATTGGTTTCAAGTCGGCAAAGGTAACTTTAAAGAATTTGTAGAGTTTGAAGACGAAACCGTGCGTAATCTTGCTATGGAAGAACGGCGAGAAGAACTTATTAAAATTGGCCGCAAAGATTTAGCCAACACCATTCAGTCGGGAAATGGTATATCAGAACTATATACTAAAAATGCTGCTTCTACTAAATTGCTAGGTGATGTGCAAGAACTAATTGATAACATCTCCTCAACGTCTACTTTAGACGAGGCAAAAGAAAATCTTAAAAATAGCCTTGATCAATTGCTGTACATTATGTTACCGCAACAAAGCATGAGAAAAATGTTTGTCAACCGACAGGCTATTCAAGGCGCCAGCGCTGACATGCTTAGGGTTTTTGCAAAAACATCTTTTCATACAGCGTATCAACAATCTCGGTTTAAGTACGCTGATAAGTTTCTTGCTAACTTAAACACTGCCCGCGAATATGTTGATGAAAAATTTAAGGGTAGCCCTAATGGCGCAGCTTATAGAGATTTTATTATGGAAGTTGAGCGCCGCAACCCGCAGTTAATGAGTAACGAAGATGAAAGCGTTGCTGCTGTGCTGTCAAGCAAAATAGGGGAAATTACGTTTTTCTATATGCTTACTTCACCTGCTACGGCGTTGGTCAACATACTAGGGTTTCCGCAATTAGTTCTATCTACATTAGGTGGCGATTACGGATACGCAAAAGCTTCGGGCTTAATGCTAAATCATTTGCGGCAATATTTGCAGTCATCGGGTAAACGCACATTTTTACCAGCAGCAACAGGCAAGTTTATGCAAACAAAGTTTCCCTCAATGTTTGAGTCGGGACTTCTAAATCCTTTGCAACAACGTGCTGCTGATGTATTTATGTTAGAAAACGATGTAAATATTTCACTAACGAGCGATGTAATGGGGCTTAGTGATAAACCTTCTCAATTATATACGGAAACCCCCGACAAAATTAAACGCTTTATAACGGAGCCTCTGCATCAGTCTGAACGTATGATGCGGGAAATTGGGTTACTAACGGCGTTTGAATTAGCCTACGACAAACTTAAGGGAGATCCCAAACGAGATCTTTCTGGGTACATTCTTCGGGACGCTAGTGGTCAGCCTATTACACGCACGCCAGACGAAGTTTTTGAAGATGCTATCCAAGAAGCCAGAGACAAAATTGGTCTTACTTTAGGGGACTTTAATCGGCAAATGAAGCCGAGAACAATGGCTATGCCCGGTATAAACATCCTGTTTATATTTAAAACTTTTGCTATTTATGCTACTTACGCAATCTTTCGTAACTTGCAAGTAAGTATGTTTGGCCCGTTAAGCCGATCAGAACGTCAAGATGTACGCAGCATACTTGAAAAAGATTTAAAGAATGCTGTTAATAGTAAGCAAATAATTGACCAGCGTATGGGGGAAATTGATACTTACTTATCTGGCTACAGAAAAGCATCTTTGCGTAGGCTAGCAGGGATATTTGGTGTGGCTACTATTTTAGGCGGCGTTCAAGCCACTCCATTTTTCTCCGCTATTGGGGGTATGGCGGCAATGTTTGCTGGCCCCGGTGATGATGAAGATGAATTTTTTGATTGGGAAAATTGGTTCCGAAATTATTGTGAAGGTGAACTTGGCGGTTATGCAGCAGATTTGTTGGCAGGCATGGGAGCGTCTGAAGAAACCGCTGAAAAGTATGGCTCCAAAATAGGTATGTCTGCTGCACGAGGCCCAGTTGGCGCTATAACTGGCATGAGCCTTTCAGATCGTGTTAGTCTCGACTTAAAAAATATGTGGATACGCGACCCACGTTATTCTAGAGAGGCACGACAAGAAGTTTTGGAAGGGGTAGTAACTGCAATCGGCCCTGCTGCGGGACTAGCTATGAACTTTGTAGATGCATATCAGTTTTTCCAAGAGGGTCAAATAGACCGAGCAATGGAAAAAGCATTGCCTACTTTTATGAGTAAGCCTATGGTTGCGTATCGGCTATCTAACGAAGGCGCAAAAACATCAAAGGGACGTACCTTAATTAATGAATTTAGTGCTTGGGAAATTGCAATGCAAGCCATAGGTTTCCAACCAGAACGTCTTGCTAATAAGCAAAAGTCAGTAATTGAAGCTGAAACTAAAGCCCAAAAAATTCGAGACCGCAAAACTGCTGTGATGAACCGTCTTTGGCTTGAAGCGGAAAACGGTAGTGAAAGTGGGCTTCAAAAAGCCTTAGAGATGAAAGACAAATTTAATGCGCAATATCCAGAAGAGGCAATTACGCAAAAGTCTATGGTGGAGTCATTTAAAAAGCGGCGTAAAGCTCAAGCTGAGGCTGAGGCAGTAGGGGCAAATATCCCAGAAAAATTACGTGGCCGTTTAATGCCAATGTTGGAATACGGTAGAGAGTAAAAAAGACCCCCGCGCTGGGCGGGGGTGCAAGGTTGAAGGAGTTCAACCACCAAGAGGAGTGCCATAGGCACCGACAGCGAGGAGGTGCTGTCAGGTCGAAGTGTACTACCTAATTCTCCAAATACGCAAGCCACGGAACCCGTCTTCCACTACTAACTTTACTTTGACCTCAAATCCCAGTCTGTCCATAGTGTTTTTTACAACGGTTCGGGCTTCCTCTACGTCTAAGCAAGGTACAAAGAAAGATCTGCCTACCCTAAACTTAGTCCAATCAACTTCGTAGTTAACTCCATTAACCTGCATCTTTCGGTGTTTCCTCCGCCGGAGCCTCCTCTTGAACCGCATCAGGGTCGTCTAAACCGTGCTGAGCGGCGGCGATAAAGACGTCTGGGTCAAGAAAATCGCCCCTAGAGCAGTCAAAGACGTACACATCTACGGGTGGCACAGCGCTTAATTTAGTGCCCTTGGACATCCGTTTCTTCGTAGCGCCCCCATAGACACCCTCGGCGGTCAAAGAAGTCAGGACATCCTTTAGCGTGATCCGGTGCTCGGTACAGTATTTTCGCAGTGCGGTAGCCGTAATAAACAACTTCATGGTGTCTGGCTCCATGCGAATCATCAACTCCCCGCGTGGCTCTAAAATCGGCAACATTTCTACCCCGGTTCGCTTGTCAACCTCACCATTAATAACCAGCGTATTGTTGCGGTGCATATTCCAAAACTCGCCGATGACGCTGGCTTGGCTCGTCAGGGGTGGCTTAATCTCCTCTTTCATTTCCCCAAAATGGGTGAGCATCCACTTGAACACTCTGCCAACATCAATATCAAAAAGCCCCAAACGCCTAGCAAATAAAGCCCCAGCAATATTGCAAGCAGCAACACCTGACCAAAAACGTTCACGGTTTGTGAATCCAACCTTTTTATCGATGATCTTTTGGATTTGACGAACTTCTTCAAGCCGTTCTTCCAAGTTAGAAACCAAGTCGCGCAGGTATATACGCCCCGCGTGACCATAGTTTGTATACAACTTAGGATAAATTTCATCCGCTTCTTCCTTGCTGAGCAGCTTGACTGACGGGATTTCATACTCGATAACCCGCATTAACTCTCCGTCTGCCGACTTAGTCAAGGACTTCAGCTTGTCTACCACCGATGCGTTTGACGAGCACAGGAGGATAGTCTCCCAACGGGCAAAGTTTTTACGCTCTTCATTGGCACTAGACTTCATTCGGCCACGGCCTCGGCCTTGAGAAACAGCGTATGCCCAGTCGGAGAAGTCGTCTGGAGTCATCTTGGTAATCTCGTCACAGCCTAACCCAAGGTTGTTCATAACCCCAAGCCGGTGCAGCCTGACGTTCATAGTATCCCTCTGAATCAGCATCAATTCCTCGGGGTGGCCGTACACACTATGCATAGCCTTCAGCGTCGTAGTCTTACCTGTACCGGACTCGTTGTTGATTAGGTTGATGATGGCTCCCTTGAGGTTCAGCAGTTTCATAAGGGGGGCACCAAAAGCCGTAAAGAAGCCAAATGCCATAGGCTCAAAGCCGGGGTTGTTGTAAACATTAATAACAGACTGCCACCCTTCTAGCGTGCCTTGTGGCTCAAACCACGGCGCTAATTCTTTAGTGTAACTAGACGGTGGGCTATACCTGTCGGCGTCAGCGCAAATTTCTGTGTCGCCTACTACAAAAGATTTATATTTATCTGTCCAACCAAACTGCGTTCTCATAATTTCTGCCTCGTGTTTGAACTGCAACTCCTTAGTAAACCGCACAACATAGAACATAATCGCTTCCATCTGCTTAGTCATGGCAACAATTCCTTGATAAGCAAGTTTGTCCCGCAGTTTCTCTTTTGCAAGTAAGTCCATAGCTGCCAATGCAAATTCTTTGACTCCATCTTTTGGTGTGTGCAGCCTCATCCAAACCATTTCGCCATACTCGGGGTCGCGCATACGCTTTACTACATACAGGTCATGCTCATAAATTAAGTCTGGCTCTTCGCCATCTTCGGCGGGGCGGGAATAAACTCCGCCGTTTTTACCTCTAAAGAATGGGAACGGGTACTCAGGAATAGTGTATGTAACCGGCATAAACGCAGCCGGTGGGGTAACTTGGACAACATTATCTTCCGGTGCGGCTTCAGCAATCTCGGCACCCAGCACAATAGGCGATTTGATCTGACCCCAATGTGGACACTTGTCACAGATGTTGGGGTTGTTCTTATTAAATACTTCGCAAGTATATGGGCCTTTAATTAACTTAACTTTGTTTTCAGTCTCTTGCTCAGAGTAATTTGGGTGCCCTTTAGATATCTCATGTACGGCTGTATCACTATCTACACAGTATGCTG
>Ga0247844_1007998_pt1 | contig 11677 bp, 23 predicted proteins | sample LaCtaG_FD_192421 | JGI IMG/M metagenome (GOLD analysis project Ga0247844, IMG submission 192421) | Freshwater microbial communities from meromictic Lake La Cruz, Castile-La Mancha, Spain - LaCruzMarch201714.5m_1 | ecosystem: Environmental > Aquatic > Freshwater > Lake | place: Spain: Castile-La...
GACCTGTAAATGGACTTGATGTTGGTGTTGGCGTAACGGTAGGGGTCGGTTGAATTGGAGAAGTTGAACCTTCAAAAACCCCATAAAGTTGAACGGTGTATTGTCTTGTGTTTGCTGGAAAGTATGGTATGTTTTTAGGTCCAACTCCAAGGTATAAAGTGTTAAAAGAAACTCCTGTTGCAGGGTCAATTAAATACATTGCAGGATAAACATAGTTGCAATCGTTTCTTGGTCCCCCACCATTATCTAAGATATTGTCATGTGTGGTGCCAGTTATGAGCACCCCATTGTCGTCATAAAAGTTGTATTCTGCGTAGTATGGCTCTGATAAAATTGTTGGCGTTGACCCTGAGTTAAGGTAGTAGTTTGTAAATCCAAGGGTATACCATTCCTCCGTAGAGATGTCTTGTATTCTTGGTGCGTTGGTTAGGAACAGCCCTGAGGTAGTTGGATTTGTGCTAAGTGGAGTTCCTGACAGAACAAAAGGCCCGATGTCAAATGATTGTTGGGTTGCTCTTCCATTGACCCCCATTGTTGACCTAAAGGTCTTGTAGTTTTCAGAGTAAACTGCTGGATTTCCAACGGAGTTTCCGATGCCAGTAAATCCTGTGATTGCTGCGATTTCGCTGCTTGCATATTCATATCCTACTGCTATTTGGTAGTTGATTGTTTCTTGGTTCCATGGCACCCCAAAAGGGAATGTCTGATGCACATAAACAGGTGTGCCATCCCATGATGCTATTGGGAGTGAATTGGTGTAGGATTCAAGGATTTGCTGTAAATCAACAATACCTAATCCATAAGGATTGGGTGAACACTTACCTTGAAACTCCAAACTTCCGTTAATGTAAAGCTCATAAACATACCTAAACTTAAATGTGGTTTGAGCATCGTAGGTGGTAGATGAAACCGTAAAAAATAGTCCATCAGATAAAACTGGCTGAAATGGCTCTGGTGTATTTGTGAAACTTACGCTCATCTAAAAATTGTTCTTTTTTCTTCAGTTATTCTTGTTGTCAGATTGTCAAAAAGTGTTTCGGCATAATCACCAAACATTTCAATTAAAACAGGTGTAACCTCTTTGATTGCTGCATCAATAAACTCTATTCCATAAATACCATCTCTTGCGATGCTTCGTGATGCTAAGTATGCTCTTGTGCCTATGTCTCCTGCACCCTGTAATGCAGGTCTTTGTTTAACCCATTGCAGTATCTCGGAAAGTGGGGGGTATTTGGTGTAATCTCTGACATAAAAGACCTTACCGAATTGTCCATTCTTTCTGCGAGCTTGTCTGCGTTTTAGTATCTCTTCGCCAGGAGTACGACCTTGGTCTACATAATACCAATAATCGTTGTCAGTGAAGCTCACAACCAATTCCAAATTGTTTTGTCCCCCCTCTACAAACTTAACATTAACGGAGTTTGACAACTGACCTGTTAAACTTTTTGGTGAAATTGCACCCCTTAAACCAGCAGGTTTAATTCTGCCAGAATAGGTTTTTGGATAACGAGGAATAGCAAGCTGTGCCTGAATTGCTTTTTTCAGGACAACCTCCATTTGGAATTTTATTTCTTCGTCATCCATAGGTTAGCTTGCAGATGGTGTCATCGTTGGGGTCATTGATGGAGTGTTTGTTGGAGTGTTTGTTGGAGTGTTTGTTGGATAAAAATCACAAGCATTTAAATCCTCAAATACTTGAATGACACAATCCAAAGCAACCCCTGCTGTGTGGTCGCCAAACCTCTCCATAAAAGGTATTGCGCCTGTTGGTAAAATGATGTCCAGATTATCGTAAAGAGCAGGGAAAGTATTTATCCCCCTCTTTAGATAAGACATAAATCTTTTTGCCTCTAAGGACATATCTGACACTGCACCCAATTCATTTGACAAATCGTAGTTAAGGATGTCAGCAAAAATTAAAGAGAATTGATATTCGGTAATGTTCTCTGAGTAGTTGATTGATAGTGGAACCACAAACATATATGGGTAGTTCACCGTTGATGCAGAAACGGTCCTTGAGAAATCAATCAAGTTACCAAACCCAAAAGAGTTTAAAATGGGGGATTGTTTTTGGAATTCTTCCAGCAATTCTACAACCCTTTGAAATGTCAAATATTCGTTCAATTTTATTTTGTTTTTGCTTGTAGTTTTCTCATTTCATTTTCATGCAATATTGCTCTGTCTTTGAGTAATGCAGCAGTGTTTAAGCATAAATAGAGGTTACTTTTATTTATTCGTTCGTATTTCGTTAAATCTTCTTTAGCGAGTTGATAAGTGAGTTGGTAAAAGAATCTCGCAGCTTGTTGGGAAGCAGGCTCATTGGTCCCCAATTCATCAGTTTCTGTATCTTGAGTTTCTGGCTGGCTCTCCGTTTCAAAGAACGATTTATATTGGAAACGGATTCTTTTGAGATGAGAAAAAAAAAATTGGCTGAAGAGAACCAAAGCTGTATTGGCACCTTTTTGAAAATCTCTGCTCTGTCTAAAACTTCTTTTGACTTAAACTTAACAAGTTTGTAGACATCCCCTTTTTGTTTGTCAACAGGTCTGTAAAGCAAAGCCATAATAATGTGAATTGAATCTGCTAATCTATCGGGTTGCGAAAACACTTCCATGTCTGTCCATTGAGACCATGTCATATTCCCCCAATCATTCTCCAAACCATAGGTTACCCCATCGTGTTTGAAGGTGAAGATTAGGTCTGCTGAGGGTGGCGACATGTGTGCAGTTAAAAGTTTGTCAATGAAAGCAATTTGGTCAACTGGCAAGTCCTTTAATTCATCTGCAGAGATGTCCAAATAGAGAGCTAAAATTTCTGTTTGGTCTTCATACTTCTGTGGGTTCTTGGAAATAGTTTGGTATTTCTCTACCGTGAGTTGCGGCTGAATTTTGTGTTCTACACCATCAATTTTAATTTTAATCATACTACTACGAATCTTGTTGTTTTTTTATTTAGTTTCATCTGAAGGACATAGCGCACAGCATCAATTCCATGATTGAAATTATCAATGGGCTCATCAAGGTTTTTCAGGTTTTTATCCTGCTTCCAAACATATTGTTGAAACTCCTCCAATGTGTTTGTGCTGTTTGCGGTAATGAAAAGGTTGTTTCTTTTCATCAGGTCAATCCCATGCAAAATTGTGGATTTTAGAACAGGTTTGCAATTTATCCCGTTTCTGCGCATTTCTTCTATCGCTTGAGGGTTTGCACTATCTGCAATGAAATCATCTCGCAAATTCAATCCTAAGTCCTTTATACGGTAAATGAAGTCAGGGATTGTAATGTGCCTTGCGTAAATCATTTCGTTTACAAAGATGCTGTCATCCATTTGGTATACCCCCACCAGCACAGATGGGTCTTGCCACCCAAAGTCAATTCCGTAACCAAGAAGTTTACACTGATTTGGGATTGAGTGGAAAGTTTGCTGGTGGTTAAAGACAACTCTTGTTGGGACACCTTTTTGCCCAAGCCCGAAAACACGCCACAAATTTTGGTCTTTGAATTGTAGGTTTTCAATTTCTTTGATTTGTGCAGCACCTAAAAAAGGATTCTGTTTATAGGTCACGATGGTATAGAAAACATCCTCCCTACCCTCTAAATCATAAATCCATGACTGCCATAGAGAGGGGTTTAAATCAATTACAATTCTATCTGCGGTTCTTAAAACAAGTTGGATGTATTCTTCCTCCGATAGTTCTGTTGCCTCATTTATGAAAAGGTAATCCCTTTTTCTTCCACGCAGTTTTGTTTCATCATCAACGGAGAACCACTCAATGATGTTTGACCCCAACTTAAAGTATCCATCCACTGCATGCCAGTCATTGGGGTTGTATAGTTCAAGCTTTATTAAGATTTCTTGAAGGTCACGAAGCACTGAACCCTTTAAAGCTGGCAGTGTCTTTCTGACTATAGAAAATACTTTGTTGTCCTCTTGCAGAAGTTTAAGCACCCAATAAATTAAGATGTTGTAGGTTTTGGATGCACGAGAGCTTCCTTGAAAAACACAGATGCGTTTGTCTGTGGTGACAAGGTCATGAAAAACTTTTGTCGTTTGTATCTTCAAGGAAGATATTGATTGATGATTTTAGCGTAAGACATTGTATGGGTTTGTTTCATACCCTTTAACTTTTGGTATGTTTCCTCATCAAGAAGAATCCATCTTCTTGCATACACATATTCTTTACCTGTTTTGCTAATAACTTTATGTCTTGGCATCTTCGTCTTTTTGTATTTCTAAACCAAGGATTTCTACCTCAATTTTATTGTTGGGGGTAATGGGTTTTCCATCTGTCTTTAAATCGTAATCCTTTCTGTCCTTCCATCTTTCGTTGAACATATTTCTCATCATCAAAGACCAGTGATTTGAGTTGATGTGTTTTGAATTTCCTTCTTGCCACATTCTCCTTGTGATGTCAATCCACCACTGTTCAGAGAGTTGCTGGTATACATTTACGGTTTCTAAAAAATCTGTGTCTCTTTCCTTTAATCGGTAAAAAGTATCCCAAGTAACTCCAAGGTAATTTACGATGTGCACGAGGGCTTTACCCTCTCTGCCCATCTCTAAAATATCTTCTTTCCAGTTCTTGGAAATGATTTTGCGTTTGACCAACGCTTCCATTGTTTTGCGTGGTCTACCTCTTTTGGGTGTATCGCTCATCTGCTTGTTTGAGTTGGCCTATTGCCTGCTCTAATGTAGGTTTTATTTTTTGGTTGGGATAAAGCCCGGCATAGGTAGAGAAAATCTCCACTTGGTCAAACTCATCTATGTCTGATAGGTCTTTGCCTACCACAGAGCTTCTATAGACCTCTGAAGCCAATTTCAGATGGTCTAATGAATCTAAATTATTTAATTTTCCCCCCTTGCAACGACATCCCATTGTATTAGTATTATAGTGATAAATATAGGAGTTTTAAGGTAAAAAAGAATATTAGTTTTTTTTAGTTTGTCTTGCTGACCCTTGGAATATCAGCAAACGCTTATCTTTGTTTTCTTGTAGCTTTTGGTAAATCTCCGTCGTTTGAATTTTCATAACCCCTCCACCATTTTATCAAACCATAGGTCAAGGTCGTAGTATCTGCTGTTTGAGCCTTTGTCGCCATAAGAATTTTCTGGTTTCATTATACCCCCGCCGAAAAAACCATCGTCATTACTTACCATTTGCGTAGTCCATTTTTTTTGACTACTAACACTACCATCGTTCAACATATCATCGCAGACAAGTAGGTTGGGGGTGAATCTACCTTGTTGGTTGTATTCTTTAACATCGGGGTTTTCCCATTTTGTCCCCAAGTCATATACCCAATCTTTTTTTTCTCTTATTCTGGGTCTATCAAAGTTGATGGTTTCTTTATCACTATCAACAAATGGTATTCTACAATCTGAAATCCAACAAACCCCTTTACTATACTTTATATGATTTTCCATTTACAACATTACTTATTTTTCCTTGTGATATACCAAACATTTCACCAAGTTTATTTTGTGAATAACCTGCTTGATATAATAGTTTTATTTTTTCGGTATCTTCTAAAGTCAATTTAGCCATACCATTTTTACTACCCCTATGTTCTTTACCCAACTGATGTATTTTATGTTGGATGTTTTCTTTTGATGTAACCCAAAATAAGTTATCAACATTATTATTTGTTGTATCACCATCATTATGGTTTATCTCTGGTTTGTTATCAGGATTTGGTATAAAAAGTTGTCCAACTAATCTATGGATACTTTCTAATTTACCAGCCATTTTTACGGATAAATAACCATTATTGTTTATTGGGTTCATAAACATTTTACTTTGTAATGAAAAGATTGTTCCATCATTATACACAACATAATCTTTTATAATTCGGTAGTTTTTCATATCTTATATTCTACCTATAAATATACCAATATATTCTATAAAGTGAATCATAAGTCCAACTTTGTTTGATTGTCTTTTTCCATCTTAAAGAACTTTACCAATTCTTCCCTTGATACAGATAATCTTTCCTCACATATATCAAAGTATTCTTTTTCCCTTTCCACCCCGATAAAGTTTCTGTTGATAAGTTTTGATGCCACACCAGTCGTTCCACTACCTAGAAAGGGGTCTAATACCCAATCCCCTTCCCTTGTAAATAAGGTGATGATGTAGGACATTAGTTTAACTGGTTTGGTTGTTGGGTGTATTGCTTTAGCTTCTCCGTTCAACCCCAAGTCTTTTTCCTTCTTTGCTGGTTTTGGAACTTGTAAAAACGGATAGGTCATTTTGATATTATCAGGTAATGCCTCAAAGTTTAATACATTATCAATATAACTTTTTGACCCGTGTGGTTTCATACCGATGATAATATGTTCCACAGCAGGTTTGGGTTGGAAGCCTAATTTGCTACCCTCGTATTTATCACCATTTTCCCCCCTTTTTTCTATCATCTTTTTTGTATCACTGGCCTTTGGAAACCCTGTGTGGTAAGTCCATAGGATAGGACTTAACGACATATCAAATCCCGAATCCTCCAAGTCCTTTATCATACGATACAATACATCGCTCCTTGGTGAGGACATAACAGCAATAAAAGCACCAGGCTTTAATACCCTGTAGCACTCGGCCCAAATCTCTTTATCAGGCAATGCCTTATCCCAGCTCTTGCCCATGAAACCTATTGAATATGGAGGGTCTGTTGCCAGTAAATCTATTGACGCTTCGTTAAGGTTTTTTAGGACTTCCTTGCTGTCCCCTAGTATTAAGTGTTGTTCCATCTTCATTTTTTAAGGTTTTAAAGATTAAGGGTGTAAAGATACTGAATTATTTTTGTTCTACCAAAACTTTTTTTCGTTGTTGAGTAAAGTAATCTCCATAATCAACTACCTGATTACCGATATCGTCAAATTGTTCGTCAAACCAAGATACAGAACCTTCGTCCTCAATCCACTCATTTTCACCTATAAACTCGTGCCAGTCAAACTTACGCCACATAGCAGCCAACATAATAAGTTGAGTTTCGTTCAGGGTGATTTCTTTTTCTTGTTCCATTTTGTTTTTTTATTAGGGTGTAAAGATACAACAGGATTTTTAGCTGGCAAAATTAAAAGGGGAGTCCTTCAGATTCTTTGTCAAAGGAATAGTCTTTGAGTGTTAAAACAATGTCTTGAGCAATTTTTTTTGCTGTGTCAAATGGTGTATCCACCAAGATATTGTGAATTACCTTCAGGTCAGTTGCAGATAAGGTCAAATCAACCATGTTTTCTTCATCCTGCTCAACTATCTCTTGGTAGATGGGTCTTGGTGTCACTGGGGTGTAAGAAGTCGCATCTAAGAGCATTTCTTGTTGGTCAGAGACATAAGACAATTCATCCAACAAATTCTCTTGAAGGTGTGTGCCAAAAACATCTTGGATGTTTTCGCACTCACGCAACCATTCATCGCTGGTTAGTTGTGTTCCCATCACCTCATCAATCTTTTCACGAGTGGTGTAGAATGGGATAGGATGTTTCTTTCTTCTTGTAGGAAAGAAATGATTTGGTCGTTGGTGAGGTTTTTTAAGTTTGTCATTTTTTAAGATTTAGAGTGTAAAGATAAAACAAATATTTGGTGTAAACAAATTTTTTTTAGATATAGATAGGGGTTTTAATGTTTGCGATGATAAAGCGTTCTGCAGCACGATTAAGTCTGTCTCGGTAGTTTAATTGGTAAAACATATAATCTTGTTCCTCCCTAAGGTATTTCATCAACTTCTCGTATCTCTCGGGTTCAGTTTGCCACATATTAGTCCAAAAAGAATCTATGAAAAGTGTGGTCTGTTGTTCCAAGGTTACGCTGGTTACTTCCCCTTTTGCGTTAAGGTAGTCACATCGGTCCATCTTCTTGAAATGTTTTTTCATCAACTTAGAGAACTCGTTGTAGAAAAGTCGGTAATTGGTTTCTTTAATCATTTTTGAGGTTTTAAGAATTAAGGTGCTAAGTTACAACAAATATTTTATTCTACCAAATTTAATATTTCTTCCATCATACATTCGTTATTGACAAGTAATACTTCTTTATCACCAGCTAACCAAAGGTAATCATCAATAGCATTAGATTGCTGGTCAAATCCCCATACACTTACACTTATTATTACATCACCTTCGTGTTTTGCGTAATAAGCATTCAGTGCATCTTCAATTTGTAAGAGTTCTTTAGATAAATTTTTTTTGTTCATGTTTGAGGTTTTAAATTAATAACACCCCAAAGGTAAAACAAATATTTTACACCACCAAATCTTTTATAAAAAAATAACCCCCTCTTTTTTACGAGAAGGGGGTATCCTTAAAACCGATAAAGATAAATGGGAACTTACTTCATCTTCTAATAAATATATTAGTGTTGCAGCAAAACTAAACCTTTTCTGATAACATTTTTTTTAGCTTATGGTTTTCTTCCATAAGGGCATCAACTTTATCTTGAAGGACATCTACCTTCTGGTTTAAGTGTAGTATCTCTTCTTTTAAATCTTCAACGATGTGTTGGTAAATAGATAGAGCTTTTTCTATGTTAGCTAGGTGAAGTGATTCAACCTCTTTTTTACCCTTTTGTTGCCCAAGTAGAAAACTAAGAAAAGAAGTTACTGCTGGAATGATTACATCAGTTATTGTCATTGGATGTAGATTGGTGTTCCCTTAATAAATAGTTAGAGTTTTTCTGGTTGAAAAGAAAAACCCACCTCTCTTTTTCAATATTACTCATTCACTTGAATTAAAGGAGAAGGTGGGTTAAATAAAAACGATATGCAAGAAATAGATTTCTTTAATCTAATATAAATATCTAATTCTTATTCTAATTTGATTCCCTATCTCTATTCTCTCTCTTCTTAGTTAGTTACTCAGTCCTATTGTTCTTATCTTAAGTTTAGGAAGGTAAAGGGTAAGTCCCCCCTCCCCCAAATTAGAATAAAACATCTACTTGAAGTTGGGATGACCCTCTTTACCATCTCCTCAAGTTTGAGGTTAGGTCTCTCGATATAAGTCCCCTAGAATTACGAGAGAAGGGACCAAGTCATCGTAACGACTTGATGTGAAATAAATAGTTGAAAATATTTGTTTTGTCAAGTTTGTTTTATAAAACTTTTTTTGGTATACTTATCAAAGTATGCCAGACACAAGAATTCAACGATTACAGAAACGCAGGATTATGTCCGATAATGGTTGGTTGTATTTTTGTAGTCAATGTGGAGATTATAAAGCTGAAGAAGAGTTCTATAATTCCAAATCTACACCTTTTGGGGTTACCTATAAGTGCAAGCTTCACTTCAAGTATGATGAGCCAGCAGACCCCAAATTTGACTACTTAAAACTTAACCCAATAACCGATGATGATTTGGATGAAGCTGAAAAGGTTTTAAATCACCTTGGATACAAAACAGGACCACAGGAATTACCAATCTGGCGACAATTTGAAATTAAACACAATCTGAAATGAAAAAGGGAGCACACAAAATTACAATCCACGACATCCAAACTATCTTGAATATGTATAATATGGGGATGAACCATCACCAAATTGCAAGAGAATTTGTTTCAACAAGAAAACAAAAAGTATCTCGCAGACACATAGGTTCAATCCTCAATGGACAAAGATGGAAAAAAGAGATGGAAGAACTGAAAACAAACTCAACCGCTACAAAGTAGAGGAAGGGGAACCTTTATGCTTTTGCTCTGCACACAATGATTTTCTACCCTGCAGTGAGTTCAATAAATCAATCACCTATCAACATGGCTTTGATTATCGTTGTAGAGCTTGCTACAGGCTTAATAAACTCTCAGTAAATGGGAACCAAGAAAAACAAAGAGAACAAGAGAGAACGCTTCTAAATGCCTTCTATCGCTCTGCTGGCTATGACCCTGAATCACCTGTTCCAATACATCAGCAATTTTTAATACGCCATGACCTATGACTGAGTTTCTAAAAGATTTTAATTTTGTAAAAGGAAGGTTGCAGAGGGTTCGCAATCTCAAAGAGATTGAAAAATGCAAGACTTTTATTGACATGTTTACAAGCAAATATGTGGTTCAAGTATCCCACATGGACCCAATCTTTATCAAACACAGAAACGAGTTAGTGCAACTTTACAACCTAAAGTTCAAAACTTTTTCATCTTGCATTTGACTTAGTATTTTTTTATGGTATATTTTGTGCATGGGAACACATTACTACGGCATTGAGATGCTATCAGAACAGGAGTTTGAGGACCTGCAGAACTACCTCTATCAAATTGAAAACCGATAAATAAAATGATAAACAACACATCAACACAGATTGTCCGTCAAAGTCAAATAAAGACCGTGACGGAGATATTAAGGGACAGAGGTATCCAACCTACATTCCTTGAACTAATGACCATAACGGAGGTCTTTACTGACTACATTACAAACGGCACAACCAAGGAAGTAATGGATAGAGTTCGTAAAGCTGATGAATGGCTAAAGACAAAATGATTTCCACTGATGCATCAATTTAGAGAAACAAATTATTTTGTCACCGAAAATGGTGAGTGTTTTCATAATGGAAAACAACTGCGTGGGCATAAAACAACAAAAGGATACATTAAAATTGATGTGTGGGTAAATGCAAAGAGAGAGAAATTATACTATCTACACAGAATGGTTGCTGAAGTTTTTATACCCAACCCTAAAAACCTACCGCAAATCAATCATAAAAATGGTGACAAATCTGACAATAGATTATTTAATTTAGAATGGGTAACTCAATCCCAAAACATTCAACATCGTTTAGATGAATTAAAGGTTGGTTTGGACACAAATCACAAGTCCACAAAAATCCCCTCTAAGGAGATTAAAATCCTTCGGTGGAAGAAGAGTATAGGTTACCCCCTAAACCTTCGGGAAATCGCAAAAAAATGGGGTCTAAGAGCTGATTATCTTGGTAAGATAATTAACGGCAAACGGAGAACAAGAGTTTAGGGTTTAGGAACTTGCCCATACCACCATGGGTAAGGGCAATCATACCACTCAACATTTCCCCTAACATTGCCACCACCAGGTAAAGTAATTGGGCTCTTGAATGCGCCAGCAAATTCCGCAGTCAAATCTCCATTGGAACGAATCGTTGCATATTCAGGAAAAAATTGTGTATTAAATACAAGGAACCGCCTTAATAAATTATCTGCAAATTGCGCGTTGTCCCTTGCCAAACTCTTCATATACTGAAATGTTTTGCTGTCAATTGGAGCAGATTGCTCTGATGAAAAACTTTGCAATCCTATGTTGATAAACTTCATATAGAAATTATCAAGGGCAAGGTAGTAAGAATAGGCAATCAACATCTGCGTAATTTGATTGTCTAAGAGCTCTTTGTATCTAATTTTTCCTGGCAAATTGATGTCACCAGTTGCAACCAAATCTAACATAGTATCGAAAAAAAACGTGCCCAACGACTCTTGGAGAAATAGGTACTGGGCTTGACTAATACAGAACCGCAATTCTGAGCTGTCGACGTTCTCATTTATAGCCGTACTCTGCTTCAGCGTCTGTTCAGAAATTAGAAGAACTTTAGATGACATTTTGAACTGGTTTTAAGAACTCATTTTGCTCAATTTCAAGATTGACTTCTTCATTGGGATACATGAGCTTAATTATGGGGTTTAGCTCCTTTAGCATAAACTCCTGAAGGGGCTGAATTGTGGTTTTCATGAACAACTCT
>Ga0247844_1008002_pt1 | contig 11671 bp, 12 predicted proteins | sample LaCtaG_FD_192421 | JGI IMG/M metagenome (GOLD analysis project Ga0247844, IMG submission 192421) | Freshwater microbial communities from meromictic Lake La Cruz, Castile-La Mancha, Spain - LaCruzMarch201714.5m_1 | ecosystem: Environmental > Aquatic > Freshwater > Lake | place: Spain: Castile-La...
TCACGCTCTCGCCAAACCCAGCGGTCACGCTGTATGACGCGTTCAACAACACGGTCACCTCATCCTACGATGTGATGGTCTCCCTCGGCAGCGGCAACGGCACGCTCTCTGGCACGACCAACATGACGACCACCGGCGGCGTGGCCACCTTCACGAGCCTGTCGATCGCGCAGTTGGGCAACTACACGCTCTCGTTCCGCACGCTCGGCTACGATCCAGAGATCACGGCCACCTCAAACCAATTCAGCGTGATAAGCCCAACCGCCAGCGGCCTAGCGATCAGCGGCATCAGCGCAGTCGACGCCACCACCTACCAAATCGCGTTCACCGCCGCACAAGGCGGCGACTACTGGATCCAAAAATCCACAGACCTGAACGCCCCGTGGACCTATGTGAGCGGCACCGCCGAGACAGCCACCACCGGAGCCAACACAGTGAATGTGACCAGCCCCGGAGGCACCAAAGCCTTCTGGCGCCTCACCACCCAACAGCCCCCGCTGTAAAACAAGCGTCCCATCGTTCCAATTGGAGGGCTGACCTCCGTGTCGGCCCAAACCTCAGGCGCACAGCGCCGTCTCTTGGGCGGACGACGATCTTTTCGAGTTGGACGTGTTGTTTGACAGGGGCGGCTGCGGCCGCAAAAGTCGGACGGCTCGGCGATCCATCCCTACCATCTCTCTTCGATGGGCGCTGCCGCGCCGAGTGCGCGTTGGGCGTCCCCCGTCGTTCCAAATTGGTAGGGTTGGCGCGCCGTCGCCGACCCAAACTTCAGGCGCGAAGCGCCGTCTCCCCGGCGGACGACGATCTTTTCGAGTTCGACATATTGTTTCACAAAAGCGGCCAAGCCGCAAAAGTCGGACGCCGACGGCCTCCGGCTCGTAGCCTACGCCTCGGAGAGCGCGGCATCCCTACCACCTCTCTTCGACAGGCGCTGCCACGCTGGGCGCGGTCCCCGGCACCATGGTGCGCCCCGACACGCGCGAGGCCTCAACCCTTTCCTGAGCGACGGTTGGCCAGAATTTGCTCGTAGAGTTCGTAAGCGACATCGCGCATATTGGCGTAGTCGAGTTGGATTTCCCGGGGGCTGATTTGGCGGAAGAGGATGCGGTTTCCTCCGATACGCAGACGGCTGAAACCCTCCAAAGGCCCTTGCAGGCCTTTGATGTCGCCCCGGTTTTTGGCCAATCCTCGCAGGGCGAGGCGGACGCGCCGTTTGGTTTGGGGCGGCAACGCGCAGAGCCACGCGGCCACCTGCTCAGAGGCCGAAATTTTCATCCGTCAGGTCGAGCGTGCGGTATTTCGTGGTGCCCGCCTTGGCGGCTCTCACAGCCTTCATGGCGGCGGGATTTTCCAGGACATCGAGAGTTTCCATCAGGGCTTCGAAATCCTCTACGGGCAGAACAACCACGGCCGGACGGTTGCGATTCGAGATCACGAACTTCCTTCCCGAGCGGCAGAGTTTGGGAAGTTGGGCTTGGGCCTCTTTGATGTTGTAGGTAGATGGCATAATAATTGTCTATACAATCGGTTCGCCTCGAGTGCAAGAAGCACTCTCCTTGGCATGGGGTGGCGCCCAATCGGACGCGCTCCCTGGGCCGCTCCCGCGCCCATCGCACATTAAGAGCGACCCCTTCGTTCCAAAATGGTCGGCTCGCTCTCCGATCCGTGGGCTCTTCCGAGCCGGAGGCCGAGCGGACCCAAATTTCAGGTGCGCAGCGCCAGCTATCTTTCCCCGTTCACCGCCGTGTTCGCCGTGCCGCTGTGAGAACCCCGGCCCTCCGATTTCACCCCAACCGCGACAGTGCCAGCTTCAATTCCCCCTTGTGTGGAACCCGCACCCAGCGCAGGAATTTTAACGCAACCTCAGACATCCTGACTCGCTGGGAAATCGAATAAGCCCGCCCAACACCCCGCGAAGGCGCGAGCTGGAGCGCCGAACGGCGGGTGCGGTCCCCAGGACCAAAGCAAAAGGCGGCTCCGCCGCAAAAGTCGGACGGCTCGGCGATCCATCCCTACCATCTCTTTTCTATGGGCGCTGCCGCGCCGATGGCGCGTTGGGCGTCCACCGTCGTTCCCAAATTGGTAGGGTTGGCGCGCCGTCGCCGACCCAAACTTCAGGCGCACAGCGCCGTCTCTGGGGCGGACGACGATCTTTTCGAGTTCGACGTGTTGTTTTACAGGGCCGCGCTGGCGCGCGGGGAAAGTCGGACGACACGGAGGTCATCCCTCCAGCAGATTTTTCGATGGGCGTTGCCGCGCCTCGATGAATTGGAGGGCTGACCTCCGTGTCGGCCCAAACCTCAGGCGCGCAGCGCCGTCTCCCGGGCGGACGACGATATTTTCGAGTTCGACGTGTTGTTTGACAGAGGCGGCTGCGCCGCAAAAGTCGGACGGCTCGGCGATCCATCCCTACCATCTCTCTTCGATAGGCGCTGCCGCGCCGATGGCGCGTTGGGCGCGACCACGTCGTTCCAAATTGGTAGGGTTGGCGCGCCGTCGCCGACCCAAACCTCAGGCGCATAGCGCCGTCTCCGGGGCGGACGACGATCTCTTCGAGTTCGACGTGTTGTTTTACAGGGCCGCGCTGGCGCGCGGGGAAAGTCGGACGACACGGAGGTCATCCCTCCAGCAGATTTTTCGATAGGCGCTGCCGCGCCGAGTGCAATGAAGGACCGCTTTGAAAAAAACGGAGTGATCAGGAGGGCGCAAACTAACATTCCCGCAAAGAAAGAAATCGTTGTTTGAAATTCCATGGTCCAGAGAACCGTCTGAAATGGTATCAAAAGGCCCGGGGTGGGTTGCGCTCTGTGAAAGGTCGCGTGCCGCATTCCTCAACGCCGAGTGATTTTCACTCTCCATTCCGTGAAATTCACTCAACGCTGAGTGAAATTCACTCAACGCTGAGTGAAATTCACTCAACGCTGAGTGAATTTCAGTCTCCATTGAGTGGGAGGGCACTCAATGATGAGTGATTTTTACTCTCCGTTGAGTGCTGGAGACTCAACACTGAGTGATTTTCACTCATCATTCCGTGGCAAACACTCAACACTGAGTGATTTTGAGACAGTGTTGTCTCAAAAATCACTCATCGTTGTCTCTATTTAGAGTCTCGTTGGCACAAGTCTCATCTGGTTGAGGGCAAAAAAAGGTCCGTGCGCTTCAGGGAAGCGCACGGACGCGGGTTTTGTAATCCGCTGGGAGCGGACGGTTTGTCAGGTCAGGACCTGCGGTGCCGGGGTGGTGGCGGCGGCTCCCTGTTTTTTGGCTTGGGCCTTGCGGGCGAAGCGCTGGCCGAGGTCGCGGGTGATGCCTGTGAGGCCTTGGTCGACGCTTTTCTTGCTGCGGTCGTAGGTGATGAGCGCGTGGCCGTAGGCGTCGGAGCGGGCGACGATGACGGTGTTGTTGATGCGCTCGAGGAGCGGCTTGAGGGCGAGGGCGATCTCCTCAAGGTTTTCGGCGAGGACCATGTCGGCGCGGAATTCCTCGATCGCGAAGTTGCGAGGAAGGATTTCCGGGGTTTGCTCGGCGATGAGGAGGGCTTTTTGGAGGAAGCCCTTGGAGAGGTCGCCGGCTTTCGCCAGGCGGCGGATTTCCTCGGAGCTGAGGTCCACGAGAAACGGAAGTTGCTCGCGGAGTGTTTCGATGGCCGTGCGGATGGTGCTCATCTGCTCGGCGGTGATGTTGGCGCTGATTTGATTTGTCTTAGCCATGGTGTTTGGGTGCTGTTGCCGACGCGCGGGTTTGCCGTCGGCTTCACCCGGTCGCTTTGTCCGGGAGTTCCGGGTCCGCATATTGCGGTCCGGCCGGTCTCGGCGGCGGGTGCTGTGTCGCGGAGGTTTGTTGTGGTTCCTTTCGCGATGGGGAAATATTTACGCGAACAATGCGAACAACGCAAGCAAATCAACGAGTTCGATTGTAACAATTGCGTAACACTATTTTTCTTGATCTTTCGGAGGTCTTGGCCGAGATTCTTTGGCCGCTGTTCGCAAACACGCGGACAGCGCTTTTACAAAAATCCAAATACAGATTATGAGCCAAGCCACCACGCTGGGGGAACGCATCCGCCAGCTTCGCCTGGAAAAAAAACTCTCCATGAGAGCGCTTGCCTTGAAGGCAGGCATCAAGTCCGTGGCCTTCATCGCGGACATCGAAAAGGGCTATCGCAAACCGGCACCGGAAAACCTCGAGCGCCTTGCGCAGGCGCTGGAAACGCCGCTGGAGGAATTGCGCGAACTCGACGACCGCGCGCCGGTGAGTGAAATCCGCCGCTTGGTGGAGGAAAATCCCGAGTGGGCGATGGCCTTCCGGAAAATGGTGAAGGAGGCGCAACGCTCGAACCTCACGCCGCGCGGCCTGGTGAAAATGATCGAGGTGCGCGTGGAGGAGCGGCCGCCCGAATGAAAGACTCGCCGTCAAAAGGCCCATTGTTCCTGCGCAGGCGGTGGTTCGAGGAGCACGAGTTCGACGACATCGCGAAGGAGGCCCTCAAGCGCCACGGTCTGCTGCCCAAGGAGCCCGAGCCGATCGAAATCGAACTCTTCGTGGATATGGAGTTTGGGTTTTCCTACGAGTTCCTGGACCTCGGCGAGGATTGCCTGGGCCTGATCTACATCGGTGACAAGGGGCCCGAGAAATTGTTCATCCACACGAAGCTCGATGCGCCGGAGGATCTGGTGGTGAACCGCCGCTGCCGCAGCACGCTCGCCCACGAGTGCGGCCATGGATTGCTCCACACGGACCTCTTCATCGAGTTGTGGGAACACAAAAAACGCACGAACTCGTTCGAGGATTCGCGCCGCCTGATCACTTGGCGCGAGCGCGGGGAAAACATCGAGGGCAACCTCACGAAAACCTCGCCGCAGTGGTGGGAGTATCAAGCGGACCGGATGATCTCGGCGCTGCTCCTGCCGCTGAACCCGCTGCGCGCGGCCCTGCGCGGTTGGGGCCACGATCCGCTGGAGATGAAAACCAACGGCGCGTGGCAGGATCCCGCCTTGCATGCCCTGGTCCGCGACACTTTCGATGTGAGCCTGATGGTTGCCCGCATCCGCCTCGAGCGGCTCTACGGGCGGGAGAGTGGATAGGGGCGGCACCGCCGCGGGAAGTGGGACGACACAACCGAGGCGTTGGGGAATGCCAAGGAAGCACATCGAAGATGGCCCGCCCCATGGAGGGCATGCGTCGTTCGCCCGTGGAGTTTTGCTGTTACTCCATCGGGCCCGCTTGCCATCGAAAAATTCCACCAGCCTGCGGCCGCAAAAGTCGGCCCCCAACGGCCTCCGGCTCGTAGCCTACGCCTCGGAGAGCGCGGCGGCCCTACCATTGTTTTTCGAAGGGTGCTACTGCACCGTGGCGCGACAGCGCCCCTCGTGACCCCCAAGCTCATAAAACTCCTTGACCATTTCAATCAATGAGGTTTGTGTTTATTACATGAGCTCCGCCACGCTGCTGAAGGAAATTGAAAGTGCTCCGGAGGACATCCGCCGGGAAGTGCTTGATTTTTTGTCATTTCTGAAATCGCGTCGCGTGCACGTCTCCGCTGGTGAATTCTCAAAGCAAACTATCGACTGGTCCGATCTCGCACTCCGGTGGAAGCGCGTGTGGGGTCAAGAATTCGCGCCCGGCACACCAATAGATGATATTTTGAGCGATCTCCGGAGCGACTCGTGATCCCGTGTTATTTTGATACCGGTCTTGTCTTGAAGTTGGTGGTCAAAGAGCCATTGAGCGCAAAAGTCCACGAGTTTTTGAGCGCCCGCAGACTACCAATTCCGTATCCACATCTGGTGCAGATGGAGTTTCACAATGCACTTCATGCCAAGCTGCATCGAGGCGAAATCACGCCATTTCAGCTCGCTTTTGTGGCTTGAATGTCGTGGAAATCCGTTAATTCATTTCGCCTGTTCGGAATATTCGCTATTCCGGAACGCCAACGTCCCCGTTGGCTTCGCTCGGCCTGTCTAAGGGCCAAGGAGGACCTCGGCGTTCCTGAAAGAGCGCGGCTGCCGTCCGACTTGTGCGGCGAAGCTGCCCCACCTGCATCGAACGAAACGGCGCATTCGCGCCTGAATCATGGGCCCCCGACGGCGCGGCGGCCCTACCATTGTTTTTCGAAGGGTGCTACTGCACCGTGGCGCGACAGCGCCCCTCGTGACCTCAAGGTAGGGATGGCGCGCCGCCGCCGTCCGACTTGCGCGGCGAAGCCGCCCCTGTAAAGAAACGGCGCATTCGCGCCTGAACCGAGAGCAAAGAAAATGTGCGGGTTACACCCTGCATAAGCACCCAATGTTTTGTGCAATTCCCAAGCCCCCCTCTAAAAACCATTCCTGTATATCCTGGAAGTCCTGTCATCCTGTCTAAAAATTTCTGTTACCTCCGTGGAGATTTTCCTTACGGGAAATCGATTTCCACGAAGCCTCCCGACGGGATTTGATTCAAACCGGCAACCACTTTTTCAACGGAATTTTTCATCGGATGCTGAAACCTGCGGAGTGGAACAGGAACCCCTTGGTCGAAAAGGATTCTCACGCGGCGACGGGTTCTGCGAGGCTGGCGGCTGCAAATTCCAGCACGGCTTCGACCTGGTGGCGGCCTACTCCGGGGAACCACTCTAAGAATTCATCGACCGTGGCACCGTCCTCCAGGTTTTCGAACAAAGCCCTCACGGGAATTCTCGTTCCATGAAAAACATAAGCACCCCCGACTTTTTCCGAATTCCGCTCGATGCTCGCACATTCACGCCAATTTCCCATAAGAACAAAACTGGCATCGTGTTGGTATGTTATCAATGGAAAATTTTCCAATCCTGGCGAGCGCTGAAAAAGACGCACCTTTGCATCAGGCGGGAGGCGTTATAAGATGACTGAAATCCGTAAATGGGAACGGCACAGTCACCACATCGCCTGCTACAAGTCCTTCCATGCCTCGTCCTCCTCGGCCGAGGTCCAATCAGAAGCCCACGCCGTTTGAGCCAGAGGCAGCATGGAATCCTCCCTTTCAGTTCCGGCAGACTGTCGGCTTTTCAAGAACTTCAAAAAATCCCAAACCTCGCGCCGGATTTCCTCCGGGGCGCTTTCGATTTCCGAGAGCAAGGTTTGCGAGCTCATTGATGTGTTTTAATGCATACCGGCATGGTTTTCCAGCTGAATTTGAACCCGGAAAGGTCTCGGGGCGCTGTCGAGCCAACGGGAACGCCAACGTCCCCGTTGGCTTCGCTCGGCATGTCTCTCGGGCCGAGGAGGACCTCAGCGTTCCTAAGAAAGCGCTTCAGAGCGAGGGAATTTCTTTAACCACGCATAGGACGGATTTTCACGAATAGGGAGCGGCTTCGCCGGAGATTTTTGGTTTCGGTCTTGTTCGTAGCCACCTCATCGATGACCAGCCACGGCTTGCGCCTGCACGGTCGAGACGACCATGCCCCTCTCTTTCGCGCTCCCGCGCGGTAGCGCGATCGTTCTCCTGGGTAGGGATGGCGCGCTCTCCGAGGCGTAGGCTACGAGCCGGAGGCCGTCGCCGTCCGACTTGTGTGATTCAGAGCGAGGGGCTTTCTTTTACCACGAAGAGCACAAATTTTCACGAATGGGGAGCGGCTTCGCCGGAGATTTTTGTTTTCGGTCTTTTACCAAAGTCTCAATGTTTGAGGATATTCGCAGGCGTTTAAGTAGGTCAGGCGTCTCGCCTGACATCGAACGACTCACTTCCGCAGGCCTCGGGCTTGGAAAGCGAGACGCCCGCGCACGAACTTTGGAGGGCCCTGCTCCGTCAGGGCCCAAATATCAGCCGCAACCGGCTGGGAACCACTTTCAGACACCCTCGCCAGCGAGAAGCAACCTGCTCGCCAACCCATTCCGTAAAAAAAGATTTTGCTGTTCATCATTTTGTCCAACCTTCCGGTAACGCTGCTGCTCTCCACCTCAAGTCTCCGACCTGGAGGGCAGTTGAAAAATGAATCATCCCAAGCTCGCGCCTGTCAGGGCAAGGCAAGGGCTTGTTGAAGAGATTCATGCTCGAAGGCGCTGTCCATGCGCTGGATTTCCTTCGCGCTGGCACCGACCTCCTTGGCAACGCTGCGCCATGAGGAGGTCGCTACCGCCACTTCCTTCAGAATCCCTCGCGCTTCGGGAAGGGAGAGGGCAAAATACTCTGCCGAGGCTTCGAGGAGATCAACCGAGCAGGTGGCTTCTTCCGGATCGATATTTGTCGTGAGCACACGCGCTTTGAGATCGGCCGGGACGGGATTCAAGTCGTAGGCTGGCGAGAGCGTCCAACCGGATCGGTCGATTCGGAGAAACCCATGGTTGCGCAGATGGTCGTCCACATTGGAGACAAGAACATTGAAAGCCACTCGCCGATACAAGGCCCGCGCATCCTTTTTCGCCTGGGAACCATGGCGGGCCAAGGCATCTACCATTTCCGGGTAGCTCCCGGTCTGCCCGTCTTTTGCTCCGAGCAACGCCATCGCGGAGAGAAAGGGAATTCGGCGTCCGTCCGCGCGGTCAAAGCGGCGCGACAGCAGCACGGCCCGGCCAGCCACCTGGAGCAGTTCATGATGCGGCGTGGCGATCCCGGCCCGATTTGCCAATCGCAGAGCGATTTCCTCCCAGGTTTCGATGCTGTATTCGTCGCTCTCTTTGGGAAATTTGGCGATGGAAAGCCGCCCGTGCTGATCCACCACCGAGGCCTTGGGGCGCGCCCCGCCGAGAGAGGACCCGGGGGCGAAAATCAACTGCAAATCCTCTTCCGTCTCCTCATCGCGCAGGATGCGTTCGGTGCATTGGAGCAAGCGCCCCAGCTCCACCAATGCCGGAATTCCTTGCGGGGATTCGGCAAGAAACACTTCCCCATCCGCGCGGCGGAAGCGCAACGCGCCCAGTCGGGATTCATCCGAGACGCCCAGCAAGTAGTCACTCTCCATGAGCGTTCGCACGGCGCGTCCTTCGCGTTCAGCCTGGCGGCGTTCAGCGCGTTGCATGAGCCTCCGCCCCCAGGTATCTGGCGCCGAATCACCCAGCGCACCATGAATGCTCTGCCCGGTTGGCGGGGCGAATCCTCCTCGGGTCAGCGGCAGACCCGACTCCAGTTCAAAGCGATTCGTGTCGCTCAGCCACTCGTCGGTATATTCGAAAATAACTGTTTCCTTGCCTCGCACACGATTGCTCCGCGCGCGGCCGATTTGCCGCGTCCCACCCTCGAGCGAAAGATGCACCTCGAAATCCGTCATGGCCGCTTCTTGGAGGGCTTCAGGTGAATGCGTTTTGGCAGTGACTCGCTGGCCAGTGCCAGACCGACCGAATCTATTGTCGGATCAGCCAGCTGGGCAAGGCCATCCACCAAGCCCAGCGAATGCAGGACGGCTGCATAGATGCCCATGCTCACGGAAGGATCTCCGGCCTCGATGCGTTGCAGGGTGGATCGCGATGTGAAAGCGCGCTCGGCCAGCACGGCCATCGGCAACCGGCGACGGCGGCGCGCATCGTGCAGATCGGCCCCGAGTTTCTTCAAGGCTTTGCGAGCGGCGGCGGAAGGATGGTGCGGAGTTGGCATCGTTTTTGTCGTCTTGGTGAAGCTTTATTAGAGATTATTGTCTCACGAAGTTTACAAAATGCAAGTCCATCTTGGAAAACGCCGCCGGGAGGGCCGTCGTCCCCGCGCGCCACCACAGGGTCATCCTTCGGCATAGCTCAAATGTTAGACGCAATCAGCCCGGAAAGGTCTCGGGGAGCTACCGCACCAATCGGGAACGCCAACGTCCCCGTTGGCTTCGCTCGGCATGTCTCTCGGGCCGAGGAGGACCTCAGCGTTCCTAAGAAAGCGCTTCAGAGCGAGGGAATTTCTTTAACCACGCATAGGACGGATTTTCACGAATAGGGAGCGGCTTCGCCGGAGATTTTTGGTTTCGGTCTTGTTCGTAGCCACCTCATCGATGACCAGCCACGGCTTGCGCCTGCACGGTCGAGACGACCATGCTCCTCTCTTTCGTGCTCCCGCGCGGTAGCGAGATCGTTCTCCTGGGTAGGGATGGCGCGCCGTCGCCGTCCGACTTGTGCGGTCCGCCGCTTTCGGAAACTGCTCCTGTTAATCCTGTAATTCCTGTCTAAAAAACGCTTTTCGGGTTAACCACGAAGAGAACAAATTTTCACGAATGGGGAACGGCTTCCCCGGAGTTTTTTATTGCCGCCTTATTCGTGTGTATTCGTGCAATTCGTGCAATTCGCGGTTCAAAAATGTTCAGCGCCTGAACATGCGGGTAGGACTGGCAGATTCGTTTTTCATGAACTCAGAATGGCTGACACCCAAGCACGATTCTCCCCTAATAAAAAATGATTGTTGCGCTTGCAAATTCCCCATTTTTTTTTTTAGAAAACCCGACGTTCGATCTATTTTTAATATTTTTAAAAAACGGATTCGAGCGAAACGCCGGTTAATAGACAGAAAATCCGCAAGCCCGTTCGTGCTGCCAGCCAGAGCCAGTGCGGGTTTCGGGTTTTCCCGCACAAACAAAATGAATCACACCATGAAAAATTATTCGCTGAAAATTTCATCCACTGCCGATGAGGTAAAGACCATGATTAGCCGAGTAGCCATCGTATTCATCCTTGGGGTTGCTGTTTTGCCGAGCGCCAAAGCTGCTGTGGCGATTGCACCCGATGCCCCTACCAACCTAGTACCTCTTTCCGGCAATGGTGAGGCTACCATTTCGTTCACCGCGCCGGATAACGGCGGATCGCCCATCACTAATTACCAATACAGCATCAATGGTTATGCTTATACGGCGTTGGACCCTGCCGATGCCTTGTCGCCCGTTGTGATTCCCAGCCTGACCAATGGCAGCTTAGTCACCATCACCTTGAAAGCAGTGAATGTTATTGGTGCAAGTGTTGCATCCACCTCGGTGCAGGTTACCCCCTCAAACGCAAAGCCAGTGTTTGTGAATGCCAATACCGCCAGCTTCAAGGTAGGAACCCCTGCCAGCTTTAGCTTCATGGCATCGGGCAGCCCCACATACACGATACCAAACCTTCCATCGGGTTTGACCTTGGTCAACGGGGTGCTCTCGGGCACGCCTACGGTATCTGGAATTTACAACCTCACGGTAAGTGCCACGAACGCAGCAGGCACCACCACCCAGGCCTTCACACTGACCATCACCGGTGTGCCGCAGTTCAATACCACGCCGGGGAACATCACCTCCACCACGACAACCTTGCTCGGCGAGGTGGTCAGCGAAGGAAATTCCCCGGTCACCGCGCGCGGATTTGTCTATGCGCTGGCCAGTGTCAGTGATCCGAAGATCGGTGATGCGGGCGTGACCCAGGTCGCAGACAGCGGCAGCGGTTTGGGCAGCTACTCCCAACTCTTGAGCGGGCTCACTCCCAACACCGCGTATGTTTTCCGGGCCTATGTGGTCAACGGGGAAGGCACCACCTACAGCTCGGCGCAAAATTTCTCCACCAACCTGCCACCTGTGATCACCAGCCACGGCGGGAATACCACCGTCTCGCTCAATGTGGCGGAAAACTCCACCGCCGTCTCGACCGTGAGTGCCACGGATGCCGACGCCGGGCAGACGATCACCTACAGCATCAGCGGTGGGGCGGACGCCGCGCGCTTTGCCATCGGCTCGACCAGCGGGGTGCTCACTTTTGCCGCCGCGCCCGACTTCGAGGCGCCG
>Ga0247844_1008004_pt1 | contig 11668 bp, 9 predicted proteins | sample LaCtaG_FD_192421 | JGI IMG/M metagenome (GOLD analysis project Ga0247844, IMG submission 192421) | Freshwater microbial communities from meromictic Lake La Cruz, Castile-La Mancha, Spain - LaCruzMarch201714.5m_1 | ecosystem: Environmental > Aquatic > Freshwater > Lake | place: Spain: Castile-La...
CAACTTTGGACGGAAGGCAATTATACGTAATTTATCCTTGGGGAGAAGGGGGATACCCCTTCTTTCTCAAAAATATTACTTCTCTTGCCCTCTTTAAAAGTTGCATTTACTCCTTGAATCTAAGAAGAATTTCCTTTACATTATCAGGAAAAGGAGGGAATTTGGCAAAAAAATCCGCAATTTCTTTTTCGAGGGGGAGGTTTTGTTCCATTTGTTTGAAAAGGGTTTAGTGAAAAAAGAGGTTTGGGAAAAATTTACCGAACGTAGCCCTTTTCATTCAAAGAGTCAAGGGGTTAGGTATATTTTTCTTAGCTTTCTGTATATTCACCTTCCAACTTTGAAATTACCGCTGTTGCCACGGCATTTCCCGCTACCGAAGTAGCCGAACGGCCCATGTCGAGGAAGGGATCAATACCTAACAAAAGAGCCAAACCTTCGACGGGCAGATTAAATTGCGCCAACGTCCCGGCAATCACAACCAACGAAGCACGCGGTACACCTGCTATTCCTTTGGAGGTAATCATCAGGGTCAAAAGCATGGCTATTTGCTGCTGAATCGTGAGGGGAATACCGTAGGCTTGGGCAATAAAACCGGTGGCAAAGGTCATGTACATCATGGAGCCATCGAGGTTGAAAGAATAACCCAAAGGCAATACAAATCCGATGATGCGCTGACTGCAACCAAATTTTTCCAAAGCGGTGATTTGCTGCGGTAAAGAAGCCTCTGAACTTGCCGTACTGAACGTCAAAATCATAGAATCTTTGACGTGTGCCAACAGTTTGAGGTATGGGATTTTCATGACGAGGCAAATGGCCCATAACACTCCAAAAATAAAGAAGAGCAAACCTCCGAAGAAACACACCATCAGGTACGCATACGAAATCAGAATTTCGAGTCCTTTCATAGCTACTACGCCCGTCATAGCGCCTAAAACCGCAAAAGGGGCCAATTGCATGACGTAACCTACAATTTTAAAAACAACTTCGGAAAGGCTTTCGAGGGCTTTAATGAGTTTTTTGCCATGTTCCCCTACAGCCCCTAAGGCAATACCGAAAAACAGCGAAAACACCACAATTTGAAGGATTTCGTTTTCGGAAAGGGCTTTGAAAAAACTATCTGGGAAAATGTGTAAAATAAAATCTTCGAGAGTTTTCATGGACTTGCCCGTTACTCCCGTGTCGGTGCCTGCGGCAGGGCGCGGCCATTGTTGCACTTCGCCGGGGCGAGTCACGTTGACGACCACTAAACCTACAATGAGTGATAAAATCGTGGCAAAATAAAAATAAAGCAGGGTTTTGATACCAATTCGACCTACTACTGCGAAGTCGCCTAATTTAGCTACTCCCACGGCCAATGTACAAAACACCAGCGGGCCGACAATCATTTTAATGAGTTTGAGGAAGACTTTACTCAGGATTTGAAATTTATTGGCAATTGCGGCGGCCTGTTCGGCATCCATATTACTGTGCAGAATTTGCCCGATAATGACCCCCAGTACAAAGCCGATAACAATTTTGGTAGTAATGTTTAGTTTCATGAAGTGTTGGTTTGTGATGTATCAGTTAGGTTAAAAATTGCGGTTTAGGATGGATGGTATTTTAAACGGAATATTCATAAAAATTTGGGGTTTATGAAAGATTCAGCTTGATTCTGCCACAAATTAGGAAAAAAACAAAAGATAAGAGACGAACCATTAAAGGTTTTAATAAAATAGTCTTTTTTCTTAATTCTAAGTAATATAACCAAAGCGGTATAAAGTAAAAAAGTAGCCTTACCGGCTTGATTGTATGACGACTTTCAACCGATACCTTCAATGAAAAAAAGAGACTTCATCAAACTTGTTGGAATGAGTAGCGTAGGAGTAGCAGGCAGTGGTTTGTCCACCAATGCAATGGCTAAGGAGACTCCGCAAAGACCTTACCGCCAGCAATTTAATATGTGCGGGTACGCTGCCCCCAAAATAGATACTGTTCGAATAGGTTACATCGGATTGGGTAACCGAGGGGCAGGGGCATTGGAACGAATTGTTTTTCTGGAAAATGTACAGGTAAAAGCCCTGTGCGACATCCGTCCCGAAAAAGCGGAAGCGGCAAAAAAGAAATTTGAAGGCACTTCGCATTCGCCCGTCGTATATGCAGGCAAAGCAGATGAGTGGAAGAAACTCTGTGAGCGCGACGATATTGATTTGGTATACATCTGTACCCCTTGGAATTTGCACGCTCCCATGGCCCTATACGCCATGGAGCATGGCAAACACGTTGCCATGGAAATCCCTGCCGCTACGACGGTCGAAGATTGTTGGAAACTGGTGGAAACCTCCGAACGCACGCGCAAGCATTGCATGATGCTCGAAAACTGCTGCTACGACTTTTTTGAATTACTTACCCTTAATATGGCCCGTCAGGGTTTTTTCGGGGAAGTTGTCCACATAGAGGGAGCCTATATTCACGATATTTACGAGTCTTTTTTTGATAAAACCAAGCGGTACGATTTGTGGCGCTTGAGAGAAAATGTGCGCAAAGGAAATCTTTATCCAACCCATGGATTGGGGCCGATTTGTCAAGTCCTGGACATTAATCGGGGAGACAGAATGGATTACTTGGTGTCGATGTCAAGTAACGATTTTATGTTGGAGGCAAGGGCAAAACAGGTAGCTAAAACGGATCCTACGTTTCAGGAATTTGCGAATAAGACCTTTCGGGGAAATATGAATACGACGACCATTCGTACGCAGAAAGGAAAAACCATCATGCTTCAACACGATGTGACTTCACCGCGTCCTTACTCGCGGATTCATTTGGTAAGTGGTACAAAAGCCACGGCTCTGAAATATCCGCTGCCGGGACGAATTTCAACGGGGCACGACTGGATTTCGGAAACGGAAATGAAAGCGTTGGAAGAAAAATACCAACCCGAAATTGTGAAAAGAATCGGAGAGTTGGCCAAACAGGTAGGAGGTCACGGTGGAATGGATTTTCTGATGGATTGGCGTTTGATTGATTGTTTACGAAATGGACTTCCCTTAGACCAAGATGTATACGATGCTGCTTCGTGGAGTGTGATTGGGCCATTGAGTGAAAAATCAGTGGCCAATCGTTCCAATTCAATTGATATCCCCGACTTTACGTCAGGTGCCTGGAAAACCAATACGCCCGTTGATATTTCTATGAAAACGGGCGGAAATACTAAAGTAACTGCAAAAAAATAATGAAGATAGACATTTTTGAAAACAGCGAAGCCATGGGAATGGCAGCTGGTAAAGCCACTGCTGATTTGCTTCGTACTGCCATCCGCATCAAAGGAACAGCCAATATTATTTTGGCCACGGGAACGAGTCAATTTGAGGTACTTAACCAATTATTAGCCGAAACCGACATTGATTGGACCAAAGTAACCATGTTTCATTTGGATGAATACATTGGACTTCCGGATTCTCATCCTGCCAGTTTTCGTAAGTATTTGAAAGAACGATTCATTGAAAAAGTGACTTTTAAGGCTTATCATTTAATCAACGCAGAGATTGACCCCGAAGCAGAATGTGAACGTTTGGGCAAACTCATCTCATCACACCCGATTGACGTCGCATTGGTTGGAATTGGTGAAAATGGACACTTGGCATTCAATGACCCTCCAGCTGACTTCGACACTGAGCAACCTTATATCATTGTGAATTTGGATGAACCTTGCCGTCGGCAGCAGTTGGGCGAAGGCTGGTTTCCATCGTTGGAAGCCGTACCTACTCAGGCCATCAGCATGTCTATTCGTCAGATTATGAAATCGGCGAATATCATTTGTTCTGTCCCCGACGAACGAAAAGCACAGGCAGTCAAAAACTGTCTTGAACAGAAAGTTAGTAATCTGTTTCCTGCAAGTATTCTACAACAACATCCTCATTGCAGCGTGTTTTTGGATGTGTTTTCGAGCAAATATTTAGAAAAAAATAAGTTGTAATAACTCTTTGCGACCCTTGCGAAAAACCCTTGCGGCCGTTGCGGTTAAATGTAAACGTCGTTTTTAACCGCAATGGACGCAATAGGTTTCGCAAGGGACGCAAGGGGAAATTCTAAAAGCATGAAAAACCGTAGAACGTTCCTGAAAATGAGCAGTTTGGCAGGGCTCAGTGTGGCCGGCAACGGCGTCTTGAAAAACTTTCCTTTAGCATCAAAAACTAATTTGAAAATGACTCCTGAATCCAACCTCAACGAAGGAAGCGTGAGCCTGATTGGTCAATACGGCCCGTGGGCTAATTCGCTCATAGAGAATAAATTACCTTCTCTCTCTTTTAGAAGAAAAGAATGGGATGACCTTGAAAAATGGCGAAAAACGGCCAAAACACGACTTGTTGAGCGATTAGGTATTCCTGACATTGGCGGTTTGCCCGAGGTAACTGTCAAAAAACAATATGAATACGATGGCTTGCACATCGAAGAATTGAGCTGGCAATTGCCTTACGGACGTCCTACGGAAGGTATTTTATTGAAGCCTGTAAATGCCAAAGAGCCTTTGCCTGGAATCCTTGCTTTTCACGACCACGGAGGAAATAAATACTTTGGAACGCGAAAAATAACGCGCACTTCAGAGGCACAACATCCCTTGATGAAGGAACACCAGGAAGAGTACTATGAAGGGTTGGCTTGGGCCAATGAAATCGCCAAACGAGGGTACGTAGTTTTGGTCTCGGATGCGTTTCCTTTTGCAAGCCGCAGGGTTTGGATGCAGGATGTGCCGCAGCATTTGCGGGGAAAATTAAACGATGAAAACCCCGAAGAACCTGCTAACATTAAGGCGTATAACGAATGGGCGGGAGAACATGAGCACATCATGGCGAAATCGTTATTCAGTGCCGGAACTACCTGGCCTGCTGTGTTTTTTGCCGAAGACCGAAAAGCCTTGGATATCCTGTGCGCTAGAAAAGACGTGGATGCCAACCGAATTGGGTGTGGTGGACTCTCGGGTGGTGGAATGCGCACTGTGTTTATGGGTGGACTTGACGAGCGTATTAAATGTGCCGTTTGTGTAGGATTTATGACAACTTGGAAGGACTTTGTCCTGAACAAATCGTATACGCATACGTGGATGACCTACGTTCCGATATTGCCCAATGAGTTGGACTTCCCAGAAATTTTCGGATTACGAGCATCATTGCCGGCGTTAGTGCTCAATGATGAAGACGATCAGCTTTATACGCTTCCTGAAATGAAACAAGCCGATAAAATCTTAGCAGAGGTGTATAAAAAAGCAAATGCTTCCAATCACTACAAATGCTCTTATTATCCCGGGCTTCACAAGTTTGATAAAAAGATGCAAACCGAAGCTTTTGATTGGTTTGATAAGTGGCTAAAATAAGCCCAAACCTTATAGGTTTCTAATAAGTGAATTATCAGAAACCTATAAGGTTTTTTGCAATAACACAGAAGTATTAATCATCTCCCGGGCCGTTTTGGCAATCCCTTCGGGATCAAAACCGCACTCGCGGTGAAGCTCGATTTGTTCACCGTGTTCTACGACTCTGTCAGGGATACCGAGGCGTTTGAGTTTGGCGCTGTAGCCGTGGTCAGCCATAAATTCGAGGACAGCGCTTCCCATTCCACCTTGGATGCAGCCGTCTTCCACGGTAATAATTTTGTCAAATTTTTGGAAAACTTCGTGCAAAAGCGTTTCATCCAACGGCTTAACAAAACGTAAATCGTAATGGGCAGCACTTATGCCTTCTTTTTCAAGAATTTCACACGATTGAACGGCGTAGTTGCCAATGTGACCAATGGTCAAAATAGCCACATCTGCGCCGTTGCGTATTTTACGGCCTTTTCCAATTTCAATTTTTTCGAGTGGAGTTCTCCACTGTGGCATCATTCCTTCGCCCCGTGGGTAACGTATGGTAAAGGCATGTTTTTGACTTTGGGTTTCGTCCAATTGCGCCGTATACATCAAATTGCGCAGTTCCTGCTCGTTCATAGGAGCACTGACAATCATGCTGGGAATACAACGCATGTAGGCAATGTCGTAAGCACCGTGGTGGGTCGGCCCATCGGCACCGGCAAAACCGGCACGGTCTAAACAAAAGATAACCGGCACTTCCTGAATACAAACATCGTGAATAACTTGGTCGTAGGCCCGCTGCATAAACGTGCTGTAAATATTACAAAACACGACTGAACCCTGCGTAGCCATTCCCGCGGAGAAAGTCACGGCGTGTTGTTCCGCAATGCCCACGTCAAAAGCGCGGCTTGGCATTGCCTTCATCATCAGATTCATGGAAGACCCCGACGGCATCGCAGGCGTTACGCCCACAATTTTTGGATTCTGTTCGGCCAGTTCAACCAACGTATTTCCAAATACGTCCTGGTATTTGGGCGGTTGAGGCTTGTCGGGTACCTTTTTAAAGATTTCACCCGTTATTTTATCAAATTTGCCAGGCGCGTGCCACTTAGTTTGGTCTTTTTCGGCAGGAGCAAATCCTTTGCCTTTGACCGTGACACAGTGCAGTAATTTAGGCCCCGGTATATTTTTTAAATCATTGAGTACGTGCACCAGATGATCCACATCGTGACCATCAATGGGGCCGAAATAACGTAAATTAAGTGATTCAAATAAATTGCTTTGGCGAAGTAACGTAGCTTTCAGGCCGTCTTCCACCCGAGAAACAACCTCACGGGCGCTTTTGCCAAAATGACTCATTTTTCCCAACAGATTCCATACCTCTTCTTTTACCCGGTTGTAGGTGTGTGAAGTAGTGATGTCGGTCAAATATTCTTTCAATGCCCCTACGTTGGGGTCAATACTCATGCAATTGTCATTGAGAATAATGAGCAGATTGGTGTTGTTGAGTGAGCCGGCGTGGTTCATTGCCTCAAACGCCATCCCGCCTGTCATGGCACCGTCGCCAATGACTGCAATAGACTGTTGGTTTTTTATTCCTTTCAACTGCGCACCTACAGCCATACCCAAAGCGGCAGAAATGGAAGTGGAAGAGTGTCCCACCCCAAAAGAGTCGTACACGCTTTCTTTGCGTTTGGGGAATCCAGATATACCGCCATAAAGGCGGTTCGTATAGAAGTTGTCGCGTCTTCCGGTTAGGATCTTATGGCCGTAAGCTTGGTGACCTACGTCCCAAATTAACTGGTCGTCAGGGGTATTAAAAACATAATGCAGCGCAACCGTCAATTCCACCACACCCAGTCCTGCACCAAAGTGCCCGCCATATACGGATACCAAATCAATGATATACTGCCGAAGTTCTTGGGAGACTTGAGGAAGTAATGAGGAGTCCAGTTTTCGCAGATCCTGAGGTGTAGAGATTTGCGAAAGTAATTTTCCGGGAGTGATGAGCATTGCTTAACGGCTTGATACAAAACGTAGTGATATAACTCGCTTGTTGTTAAAAGTGTTTGGCAAAGTTATGAAAAATGACAGTTTGCTACTACATTTTGCTGAATTGATACTTATAAACCAATGTACAAAACCTGCGGTCTATACAAAATAGACCCAGAAACAAGCTATCATTGCTGACTGGCTTTGTATAGTTTCTGCTTTTCTTCGCGAGTTAGGCTTTCGTAGCCCGACTTGGATATTTTGTCGAGAATAGCGTCAATTTCGTCCTGATTAGGAATAACAACCGCTGAATTATTAGTTGTTTGGGTAAAGCGGCGGTTGGCCGAGGCGGTAGTGGCACGCGCACGTTGAGGCACTTGAATGTCAGGCTTTCTTTTAAATATATTCTGAAAAAAGTTGCCTATGGCATAAATAGGTTTCCCCCAATCGTTACCATTTTTAAGCGCTCTAATAAAACCGAATCCTACCATGGCACCCGCCAGATGGGCTAAATTTCCGCCAGCATTAGGACCAACTAATTGCGCCATTGAGATAATGATGCACAGGGCTGCAATGTATTTGAGACGAACGGGGCCAATCAAAAATACAAAGAAAGTATGATCGGGCAGAAGAGTAGCTGCTCCTAAGATAACAGCAAAAACAGCCCCTGATGCTCCAATCAGACTGTTATTGGCAAGCTCCCCCTGAAAGTAAGGGAGCAAGTTGTACATAGTTAAAAACAAAACCCCACCGGCCAAACCACCTAAAACAAACAGGGCGACAAGCCGCCGACTGCCGAGATATTCTTCAATCACCTGCCCAAACCAATAAAGAGAAAGCATGTTAAAAAATACATGAAAAGGCCCCTGATGCACAAAAAAGTTGGTCAAAAGAGTCCATGGTTTATACACAAAGGCGTTAAAATCGGCGGGAAGACGGAGTTGCTCAATCACCCATTGGTAATAGTGAGGCAATTGTCCAAAAGTAAATATGACATAGAGGAGAATGACCGCCACGAAGACAATTACATTCAATAAAATGAGTTTAATGACCGCGTTGTTGGTCTTTGAAAACTCCCCTTTAAGATCGTCAAAAATGCTGCTCATCGCTCTCGTCTTTTCTGGTAATTTCTTTAAACCAATTCATTTTTATGTCCCATTACTATTTTTCTGACTGAAATTTAGACAAAAAGACACATAATTGCAAATCAGTACATTCGCCTGATTCGCCATACTTTTAACATAGTATACGCAAAAATCATGCCTCCAAGATGCGCAAAATGGGCAACTCCCGAATCTTTAATGTTAATTCCTGCGTAAAGCTCGTATAAAGCGTAAAAAGTTACGAAATATTTGGCTTTTATCGGGACGGGAAAAAACAACATCATCATTTCCATGTTGGGAAAAATAAGCCCGAATGCCGCAATGATTCCAAAAATTGCCCCAGAAGCTCCCAACATAGGTACATCCAGGCGTTGTTCATACATTTGCTTTACAAAATCTACACTTTCTTTGATGTAAGCTAAATTTTTCGGTTGGTCTTCAAAATTATTGAGGAAATCGAAAGCGGCTCGCTTTACCTCAGGTGCAAATCGGGTTACGAAATCTAAAAATGCATCGGGTGATGGATATTGGGCGTATAAATCAACCGCATTTTTAAGTTGAATCATTTCGAAATAACTGATAGCAGTGTAAAGAAATCCAGCTCCAATCCCCGTTACGAAATAAAAGATGACAAATCGCTTGGTTCCAAGTACCTGTTGTTCCAACAGCGGACCAAAAAAGAATAAACCCAGCATGTTGCTGAATAAATGCCCAAAGCCTCCGTGCAGGAACATATAAGTCACAAACTGATGCGGTTTAAAACTGGGGCCTAAGATAGGGTGCAATGCAAACCAATACTCAGCAAAGCCAAAATTGAGATTTTGCAAAAAGAATACGACAACGTTTATAATCAGTAAATTCCGTACGACAGGCGTAATATTAAACATGGCTTTATGGACTTATTTGAATAGGGTAGCTATTTTTTCTAACGATAAAATGGTAAAAATGGGTTCGCCCATGGGCGTATAATTTGGGTTGGAAGATACAAATAATTGGTTAATCAATCGCTCCATTTCATCAGATGAGAGCCGTACTAAATAGCGGGATGCAAATCGCCGAGCCAATGTGCGGGCAGTAGTTTCAGTGCGGTTGAGCTGAAGGTCAGAGTAGCTTTGGCGGAGTTGCTCTGTCAATTCTTCAAAGATTCGCTGCGCATCTTCAGCAGGTAAATCGGATGGTAAACTCCTTACCACCAGCGTGTCGGGACCTAACGCGTCGAAATCAAAGCCTAACGCAATAATTTCATCACGCATTTCCAGAACCAGTGGAATATCGGTCAACGGCAAGCGAACAGTGATGGGAAACAGGAGTTGCTGAGATACGGCATTGGGACTTTCCAATTGCTTTAAATAGCGGTCGTACAGGACACGCTCATAAGCAGCGCGTTGGTCTATCAGCATCATTCCTGATTTTACGGCCGACACTACGTAGCGATTTTGAATCTGTACCGCTAAGCGGCGATTTTTAAAATCTTCTTCATCACCTGCACTCACCTCGTTTGCCCGACTGCCTAACGTAGGGGACAGGGGCGAAGAGGTAATCAATTCGTCAGTCTCTCCTAAATCTAACTTGGTTTGGGTAAGGGTTGGCTCAGGTTTCTGAAAACCCTCAAATAACTTCTCCCAGTTTGTTAAATTATTTTCCTCCCGGCGTGACGTAGGAAGGGACGGCGGAGTGGGAGAGGGTTCCCAAGCAGGCGACAAAGACTTTGATTTTATACCTTCACTGGTACGGGGATTGGGTGAAGAATGCAGAAAATTGACGTTGGAATCAAAATCTATCGAATGCGAAAGGTGATTGACGCTGATGGCTTTGCGAACGGCAGCCATCAGCAGTGCATACACCGAACGCTCATCATCAAACTTTATTTCTGTTTTGGTTGGGTGAATATTGATATCAATGTGGGAAGGATCAATGTCCAGATTCAGCACATAAAAAGGATGATTGCCTTCCGAGATGGTGCTTTCGTACGCAGCCAATACCGCATGATGCAAATAGTTATGCTTAATGAATCGCTCATTAACAAAGAAAAACTGCTCTCCCCGTGCTTTACGGGCAAAATCTGGCTTTCCTACGTAGCCTTTAACGGTGATATAATGAGTTTCTTCCTGACAGGAAATTAAGTTTTCTCGATAGTTTTTGCCAAACATATCCACAATCCGTCGGTTCAGTTTGCCTGCATACAGATTGTACACTTCGGTATCGTTGTGATAAAGCGATAAACTTGTTTCTGGATGAGCCAAGGCAACACGTTGAAATTCGTCCAAAATATGACGCATTTCAACGGAATTAGTTTTTAGGAAATTACGCCTGGCGGGAACGTTAAAGAATAAGTTTTTGACCAAAATATTAGTCCCGGGCAAGCAAGCCACCGATTCCTGTGATTTTAGTTCAGAACCTTCTATTCGCAATAAAATTCCTATTTCGTCGGCGGGGCGTCGCGTGCGCATTTCTACTTGAGCTACGGCAGCTATAGAAGCCAATGCCTCCCCACGAAACCCCATGGTGCGGATTCGGAAGAGGTCGTCAGCGTGGCGTATCTTGGAAGTGGCATGGCGTTCAAAACTCATGCGTGCGTCGGTTTCAGACATGCCTCCTCCATCATCAATGACTTGAACCAACGTACGGCCTGCATCTCGGATAATGACTTGAATACTTTTTGCCTGCGCATCAATGGCGTTTTCCAGCAGCTCTTTCACAACCGAAGCCGGGCGCTGAACCACTTCGCCTGCGGCAATTTGGTTGGCGATAGCGTCGGGAAGCAGGCGAATAATATCTTGCATAGTAACGTTAAGTCTTACAAAAATAGAGAACAAATTAATGAACCTAAAACGTTTGCCTGATGGTAATTTTTGGAAAAAAATGTACAGGTAAAACCATCGTCAAAAAATATGTTCATTTGTATGATTAAAAAAGTAATTAAGAATAACGTGAACTTTTCAAATCTAAGCAACCATTTGAGGGCAATACTGGCTCAATACCAATGGTAGTGCTATACTAACTTTGGGTTTTCTTTGGTAAAAAGAATAGGCACAGATAGCAGCCAACGAGTGAGTAAAAGCATTGGTTGGATTTCGATGCCTTGTGTGTTCAAGGTCCATTACATTTTTTTGGATACCGATAACGGTTTCGCAGATTCAGATTTGAAGTGCAATTATCCAGCCGTTACTTGTTAGTGACTGCTGATGAAAGAGCCAACTGTTGTGAATAATAAACCATAGTTTTGTGGTGTCGAATCATAAAACAAGATGGC
>Ga0247844_1008005_pt1 | contig 11668 bp, 13 predicted proteins | sample LaCtaG_FD_192421 | JGI IMG/M metagenome (GOLD analysis project Ga0247844, IMG submission 192421) | Freshwater microbial communities from meromictic Lake La Cruz, Castile-La Mancha, Spain - LaCruzMarch201714.5m_1 | ecosystem: Environmental > Aquatic > Freshwater > Lake | place: Spain: Castile-La...
GCGCGAAATTACGGGGGCCGAATTTGGTCCGCTATTGACAGGAACCCATCAAAGCAATTTTTGCTGGGATGGCCGCGATACCTATGGCGACCAATTGGCCAATGGCGTGTACCTCTACCGGGTAGTAGCCAAAAAAGCCGATGGCAGCGATTTTGAATTTTTTGAACAAAACAACATCGACGGTATGTTCAAACACGGATTGGGGAAAATGGTGTTGATGCGTTAGTTTTTTTGCATCATGCGCAGCATTAAAATGTTATAAAATAGAAAAATGATGATTTGTGCTGTAACAAAAGCCCCGATCACCAGCATAAATGGGAATTGTTGCCAGGCCATGATGCCGCATAAAAGGGTGTTGCCTGCCAACAATAAGGTAAAATAAAAGAAAACCATGGGGCGGCCCATCACAAAAAATCCCATGCTGGTCGGATTGGTCAGCAAGCGTAACCAGGCCGAAAAGCCTAATAAAAGTGCTATTTGGCCAGAAAATCGCCAATTTTCACCCAAGAACCAGGCGAATAGGGTGGGGCCGGCAAATAATATAGGCAAAAAGTACACCGCACTGTAGGGGAGCCATTTTAACCAAAACCGAATTGGCACCCTGGGTTTTAATTGGCCTTGGTTGTATAAATCCTGAAACCACCGCAAGTTGTACTGGCTCAATCCCGATTGAATCAAGGAAAGGGGGAGGTTGCAAATGCGGGCTGCCATAAAATATGCTGCACCCGAAACCGGATCAAAAAAGTAGGCAATCAAGAGTACCATCGCTTGATCGGCGATGCTGAGCAGCATGTTTCCGCCCGCGAGGTAGGTAAAGGTATGCTGGTTTTTTACAAAAAGGGATTTCCATTGCAAACGGTCGATTAAAACGAAAAAGCCCGGTGCAATCCGCCAAAAATAGGCGATTGCGATACAAAAGGCGTTGCTGGCGCAAAAACAAATCAACAAACCATCTTCTCCCAAAATGGGGTGCCACAATTTAGCCGCCGGATAAGCCAGGATTGCCTGCAGCACCCGCAACCAACTTAAGGTCCGAAATTGATGTCCACCCAGCAACCAACTTAAATTCATTTGATGCCAGCCATGCAACAACAAGCCGGCCAACATCCACCCGAAAAGGAAAATGCTCGCAATCCACCCGGTAAAAAAGGCAATGGTTAAAATACTTCCACCGATGATTAAATTACTCCATAAACCAATGGAATACAACTGTTTGCGTTCCATCAATTCGGATGCCTGCACCAGCGCCTGATCTGTTTTTAATTGGGAAAAAGACCACAGCAAATTGACCCAGGTGAGCAGCAAACTCCAGTGGGCTACAGCGGCTGCCGAATAGATTCTAAGCAAAAACGGAATACAGGCAAACAATGTAAGTTGCGCCAAAAATCCCCCCAATACCATCCACCGTTGTGGGGTAAAAAACGCATTTACCCGGTTTAAATAGCTCATACGGTAGGAGGCATTACCGTGGTACCTGCTTCCCCTACCTGGCGAAAACGCAATACACGCGCCGGGTTGCCGACCATAATGGCGTACGCCGGCACCGGACCCGTCACCACCGCTCCGGCGCCAATGATGGCAAAATCGCCAATGGTGCCCACTTGTGGTAAAATAATGGCATTGGCAAAAACTTTTACGTGCGCGCCCACGTGCAAGGCATAATATTTAATCGGGTTGTCTTCAATATTTTTGTGCAGACCATCCACCGGGTGCTCATGCGTGATTACTTTTACGTCATCGCCAAAGCATACATCGGTTTCGGTGTACAACCCACCCGAATAATCCACCGAAGCACCCCGGCCCAACTCCAGTAACCCATTCGTTTTCAATACACTGGAAGGGGCGGGATGGGCAGCATACAAGCGGGCAAACCGGGCAAGGTACACCTCGGGCGTTTTGTAATAACGATGCACCACCCATTGCCGAACGGACCGAAAACCAGGTAATTGGAACAGGGAAGCATCGCGGATCAAAATAAACAATACTCGAAAAATCATACTTTTCATCGCGGTAAAAACAAAAAAATGGTCCAAAGCCAGGGTCCAACAAATGTACTGAAACTTCAGAAATCTGCCGCCTTGTATCAAAACCTGGCTACTGAAATGGCCCCGCAGTTGCCGCTGTTTTTTCAGCCCTGGTGGCTGGATGCCCTCCTGGGTAGGCACCAATGGTTGCCATTGGCCCATGAAAACGGCATGATTTGGCCGGTTGTATTGAAAAAAAAAGGCCCCCTTTGCTACCTCACCCAGCCGCCTTTTATGATGGGCAATGCCTGGTTTCCTGCTGAAAAAACGATCCAAACTCCTGATATACCATTTCTGATGAAGCAGTTTCCAACGAGTCTTTATTGGCAAATAACGGCAAGTAGTGCACAAGCAAAACACCTGGAACAAGCCGGATTTGCAACCAGGCCGGCCTACACCTATCAGATTGATTGCCAAGCGGACCCCGCTCAACTATGGCGCAATATGAATGAATTGTCGCGCCGCAATATTTCCAAAGCGGGAAAGTCCCTGCAATGTCAGGTATCGCACGATGCAGACATCCTCCATGCTTTATCGGAACGGAGCCTGCGCCGCCATAAATTGCCGATGCGCTACACGGCAGCGCAGTTGCAAAACCTCCTGAATGCATGTGGGGAAGTGCAACAGGGCGCAGTTTATACCGCAGTTGATCAGGATGGCGCAATCCATGCAGCCTCTTTTTTTGTTTGGGACCAGCGCAGTTGTTATTTCCTCCTGGGCGGACTGGACGACCGCTTGCCGCAGTTGGGTGCCTCGCGTTTTTTGTTGTGGCAAGGCATTCAAATGGCGCTTAAACGGGGGCTGCATTTTGATTTTCATGGTGGCATGACCCCGAGTGTCGGGCAAGTTTATGCCTCCATGGGCGCACAACAAGTCGCTTATGTGCGTGCCGAGCGTTATGCCTCCCCCCTGATCAAAATGGCCGTACGCACAGCCAAACAGCTGTACGCACCCGAAGATCGCCTATTTCATTGAACGCCATGCAGGGACTTTTATATTACCGCACCCATGTGGATGATCCGAACAATTTAGGCGTTGTTCAAAAATGCCGCGCGTACGCAAAAGCGTTGCAAAGCCACGGTATTCAAGTAGATGTATGGATGTACCACACAGAAGGCATCTTAAAAAACGACCAATTGTGGTACCGCCCTGTGCTCCGGCCCATTAAAAAATCGATGGGGCATTTGCTGCTGTTTTATGCTTTGGGCGATTGGCAGATGGCGCGCCGCACCGATTTTCGTCAATACGATTTTATGCTGATTCGGCACATGCCGACCCACCCGATGTTCCGCTGGTTGTTGAAAGTCGCCAAAAAACAAAACCCGGCTTTAAAGATCCTAATAGAAATTCCGACCTGGCCGTATGATGCCGAAATGAACACCGGTTTTGCCCGAATACAACGCTGGATAGATCGACAGTTCCGAACAAGCCTGTATCCCTGGGTCGATTATGTACTGAATTACTATGGTACCGAACAAGCGATCTGGAAAATTCCGGTTATCGCCGTGCAAAATGGCATTGCGGTCGATGAAATCCCAACAAGCGGTTGGAAACAACGCGATCCTACCCGATTAAACCTGTTGTTTGTCGGAAATTTGCAGCCATGGCATGGCCTGGATCGGGTGTTGAAGGGGATGTCCGCTCATTTGAAACAACCGAACCACGCGACGTTTAGCGTACGATTGGACATCGTAGGGCTCGGAACGCAACAAATGCACCATTGGGCCGCTGAAATCGAACAGTTGGGCTTACAACAATCGGTTTTTTTACATCCGCCTTGCGAAGGTGCTGCCTTGCATGCTTTTTTGGAAAAGGCCGATTGGGGTATTGGGACCCTCGCCATTCATCGAAAAGGCTTAAAAACCGATGCTTCCTTAAAACACCGGTTGTACGGTGCGGCCGGACTGCCGTTTATTTGCAGCGCGGCAGACCTCGATTTTGAAGACAATTTTCCATACGTCTTCCGGGTGCCGGAAACAGATGCACCACTTAATATTGTTGATTTGTATCAAAAACGGGCGCAGCTACAAACTGCGCATCCCGATTATGCAGCGGAAATGCGGCAATACGCCGCGCAAAAACTAGACTGGAAACAAAAAGTATTGCCGGTACTTCAGGTATTAGGCCATACGCCATTTTAAATCAGGCCTTAACCTGCTTCCGCAAACCAAACCAAATAATCGTCCAGGGCCTGGGTATTTTCATTGATTTCTTCAATGTGCAAAGAGCCAAGCGGAAATTCCTGCCAGTTATCCTTGTACTTTACCGACACAATCACCCCATAAATTTCCTGAACTTCCGAAAATCCGGTGATTTCTACCGCATCGCCCTCCTTAATCAAGGAATTGGAGTCGCCCATATATTGTGCTTTCACGGGAAGTGGCACATTTTGGATCAAATGATCGAGCCACACATCCAGGATATCCGTATTTTCATCGCAGGCGTCTTCAATTGCTTGAATCCGTTTGCCTTGTTCGCCCGCATCGAGCCAAAAAGTTGCATCTTGTATTTCCTGGAGGGCAAAAATTCGATCTTCTTCCGTGTCGCGCTTGGTTGCAGGTTCCAGTTCACGGGCAAACAGGGTCATTTCAGAGAAATCATAGCCCCCTAATAAACAATCTTCCAAAAAATCCTTGGGTTGTGCCAGCAGGGTAATGCTGTCCCACAAAATGGTCACCAGCAATTCGCCATTTTCCTGTGGTTCTGTTTCGAGCACCCTGCCTTGCCAGCCACTCAAATCAAATTGTGTATTGTCGGGGTCTTTAACGCCCGTTTTTACCTGTATGTAATCGTTTACCTGAAACATTAACCCAGATTTAAATGGATTTGAAGGATGGATTTCTAGCGGTAAAAGTACGGCTGTTTTTAATGAAAAACGAAGCGATGTGGATTTTTACTCCTCCTGGAACAATACTTCCATGGTTAAGTCTTTGTCAATCAATCCAATACTATGTTCGTTGGGCTTCAAACCAAACGTTGTTAGCAGGTTCAAAAAGAGTTGTTTGCGCGTTTGCGTCAGTTCCCTGAAAATAGTCATTTTTTCGCGCAAATTTTCCGCATAAGCTTTGTTGATACTCAGTAAACCGGTATAAAATTTTAGTTCAAAAACATTGATTACATTGTCTTTTCGATCGATTAATAAATCAATTTGAACACCCGGGTTTTGCTCGGTTCCTTTTTGATAAAAGCTGGAAGTTTCAGTATAAACCCCTGAAATACCCAAGGCTTTTTTGATTTGGGGAATGTGCTTGAGGCATAAACTCTCAAAAGCATACCCACTCCAGCTTTTGTAATGCTGGGTTTGACTGAGTTCCTGCCACACATCGGTTCCTTTATATGCTTTATTTTCAATAAATTGCAGATAAAATAAAGAATATTCATCCGTGAGCCGGTACAGCATTTCCTTTTTCTTTTTACCGAATGGAAAATAACTCGAAATAAAACCGGAAGCAATTAATTCATCCAAACATCGGGTTAATCCGCCGCCATCGGCCAGCTTGCTTTGTGCGATGATTTCCGTGCGCGTAAGTCCTTGCCATTTTTCGGCCAAAGCCTTAATCACGGCAATATGATGATCAGCATTGTCAAACAGGGCGGGATACAAGCGGGAGAACTCATTATTTAACAACCCGGATGGCGAAAAACAAATACGTTCGATATTTTGTGCCGCGCTCAATCCACCTTCTATTTCATTGAGATAATGTGGAATACCGCCCATGGCCATATAGAGTTGGACAATCTGATAGCGGTCAAATTTGAGGTTTAAACTTTTCAGGAAGGCTTCCGTTTCGCACAAATTGAAGGGCAATAAATGGATACGTTTGGTTAATCTGTTGTGTAATCCTCCCCGATGTTCCACAACTTTTTGAATCATCCAGGAGGCAGATGAGCCGCAAATCACCACCACGATATTTTTTTGAGATGCCCAACTGTTCCAAAAAAAACTAAGTCCTTTGAGGAAATCAGAGCGTCGGGTTGCGAGCCAGGGCAATTCATCAAAAAAAACAACCAATTTTTCGGGACCAATTTTAGGTTCCAGGCAGGTAATCAATTGTTGAAAGGCATCCAGCCAGCTGGCGGGTTTTTCTGCTGGAGCAACAGTTCCGAAGGTATTTTGGAGTTGATATTTGAAGTTTTTAAGTTGTTCTCTTAAGGTGGCATCCTGAATGCCGGATATTTCAAAGGCCATTTGTCCGGCGTAAACGGACCGGATCAAAAACGTTTTACCCACGCGCCTGCGCCCGATCACCGCTACCATTTCAGGACTGCGGGAATGCAGCGCCTTTAGCAGCACTTCTTGCTCTTTGGAGCGGCCAATTAGTATGTTTTCCATAAATAATGCGTTATATCTGGCGGAATGTGGGCAAATGTACCCACATTCCGCCAGATATAATGCGTCATAGCGTTCGATATAATGCTAAAAAACAAAATCCTTGCCTGACAGATGATGATATTGCACGTTTTATACATGCAGAAAGTGGCAATTCTTTGAAGTCATCCGTAAATGCGAGCGTAAAAGTTGAGGTGCGCTTTGCAACAAAGACACAAAATCTTTATCTTTGTAAAAAAATATTAGCATCATGATACTTGCACGTTTAGATAATGAAGTTTTTTTCAAAAAGGCCTTTACAGACGAAATTGTATTTAAAGCTTTTGTGAAGGATATTGTAGGCATTGAGGTAGAACCAACCAAAATTGAAACGGAAAAGGCTTTTCAGCCCAAACTGGGCAATATTGCTTTTAAGTATGACATTTTTGCAGAAGATGTCAAGCGTAGAATTGTGATTGAAATTCAAAAAGTAGAATATGACCACAATTTTGATAGATTTTTGCATTATCATTTACAGGCTATTACCGAACAACAACGCAGTTCGGAGGATTATTCTGTTGAAAAAACAGTTTATACGATTGTGGTAATGACGGCGCCTTACAAGGTAAATACAAAAACGAATGAATTATACAAAGATGAAGTGTTGATATCTAACCTGAATCCTAAAAATTTGAAAGGTATAGAACGCAATCTTTTTAACCACAAGCTGATTTATCTGAATCCTAACTATAAAGGACAAGACACCCCTCCTAATTATCGCGATTGGTTAGATTTGATTTATGAAAGCATACATAATCCTGAAAATCCACAAATCAATACGCAAAATGCAGGTGTGAAACGTGCTACTGAAGTTGTGCGTTACGAAAATATTAGCCCGGATGAGTGGGAACAAGCCAAAATAGAGGCATCCAAACGAAAGGTGATTACCCTTGAACGAGAGGAAGAAAGAGCAGAAACACAGATAGCAATTGCTGAAAAACTTATCAAACGCAATTTATCAAATGAGGAAATAGCAGAAGATACAGGTCTAACTGTCTCAAATGTAGAAGAACTGCGAAACAAAATAAAGGGAATTTAAAATGTTGGAAGTACCTCGCGCTGCTTACTTTTACAGCGTAATCACTTCCAGTTTTGCCGTTACTTCATCCTCAATCCAGTCTTCACCGCATTGGTTGCAAACCCGCATAATCATATACCGACGCTGATATAGGAAAAGTTGTAGGGTGGCTCACACGTGATGCTTGTTTTTCCAGATTTTCAGCAATAATACATCATTTTTATTCAGCCAGGGGGCGAAGTAAGCGTCCACCCAAATAAAAAAATTAATATTTCACAAAGGATAAATGCAATTAACTCAATTATTATGATATAAAATAGGAGTTTTGAACTTAATTCTTTTCTCTGATAATAAATTTTTGAATAATATAAAAATAACCCTATGCCAAATAACGTAAATAACATTGGAAGGAATATTTTTTCGTTGTTGGTAAATTCATTATCTTGAAAATGCCAATTGCACAATAATAGTAGCATACCTAAATGCCATGTCAAATATAAAATATGGCTAATTTTCATGGTTCTAATTGTCTTAAATTTTTGGGATCAAAGTCAATGGCTTTTAAATGCTTCAGAGTTACCAAACAAAACAATTTAACGACTTGCCAGGTTTAAATTTAACGTTTATTGACCGAATATCCCTTCAAATCACAAAAATCAAGTAATAATTTAATGTTTTTGCAAAAAAGAGCATCTTGAAGCAACGAACTGTCCCAATAATTTTCATTCCCATCTTTTCGCCCTTTTACAAGATAGTTTTCCCCATCTAACCAATTCTGATGTTCATATTTTGGTAAAGTCCAAATAACGCGTGAAAAAAAATTGTCAAGCATAGGCACACCATGCAAGTGTGAAATTTTCTTATAGGATTTAAAATAACAAAAAACATTTAATAACGATATCCATTGCTTTCCAGTATAATTTTTACCCTCTAGTGGTTCGATAGATCTGTTGCCATATTCCAACTGTGTAACCCGAATATCATGAATCAAGGAGTCTTTAAATGCTACATTAACAATATAAAAAACTTTTGTAAATGGTTTATATATTTGAACTTGATAGTATTCTTGGGGTACATTATTACAATCAAAAAGAAAGGAAAGCGCCGGATTTTTACAGGCATCCTTCCAAAACTTTGAGTTTGATAATTCAAAATCTGCATTTCGCATTGTTTCACTCCTGATTGAATCCTCAAGCAATAAACTATCACGACGCATTTCTTTTACTTCGGTTAAAGGATTCTCAATTTTGTTTTTACAAGTTATAAAAACAAACGAAAGCATACCTATTAAAAGAATAGATCTTTTTTTATCTACCATTAGGTCACGGGTAATCGCCCACCATCGTTTCATCGTAATATCCGTTTTATTCGTTCTTAAAAGCGCTTTTATTAGGCGTTAGCCGCTAAAAGAAACCACGAACCTCTTCCACCTTACAATCTTTAAAAATAGAATCCACATTTTCTTCAATCGGCCTGATTCGAGAGCCATATCGGTCTATGATATAATTCAAATCAAGTCTATAGCATGCCTTTCGTTCCAAAGTGTCACCAAGAGATGTTTTTCTTAACTCGGGCAATTTCTGATCATCGTAATTGGTCACAAAAAGCACCCCAAAATTAACATAAGTTGCATCCGGGGGCATTATTTTTTCAAACATGGGCATAGACAATAAATATATTTTCGAGGTATTCGGTGCCAATGTATCAAATTCATTAAAACCTATATAATGCCAACGCATTAATTTTATTGTCTTTCCATACCTATTATAAAGGGTAACCGGATTATATAACACTTCTGAGCCACTGTACTTTTCGATCATAATATTAATATTGCTTTTATTGTTTATATTAACTTTAGCCGTCCATTCATAAAAAGGGGAGCCATCGCGCCAATGAAACTGACGCATATATTGCTTTACAAGGGTAATCTCAACCGGTTTTTCAGGTTTAGTTGCTGCTGGTGGAGGTGGTGGATTAAATTCCGAGCAAGCAAATGAAGTTACTACACAACTAAAAAGTAATATTTTGCCAGGGTGCTGAAAAATCATGCGTTTGAGTTTTGAAGGGAACGTTCAAAAACGTCATATATATATAAATAAACATCGAACATTTAGTATAGTAGAAATAAAAATCACGCACGGCGCAAATCAACTATTTTTTCACGATTTCATTTAAAGTAAGAAACGGAACTTTATGGACAGGTGTATCCTTAAGAAGAATCGCATCATCCTGTTTCAAATAGGAGACTTTTTGATCTTTTTTATTTGAAATAATCAAAAGATGCCGGTATTGTTCACCAATGCTTCCAAGGGGAATAGATTTGATTTTTGACCCTCTTTTTTGTAATTGATAAATATTTCCCTTTGCGCTAAACATTACCAAATTTGCACCATCTTTCACCAGGATGATTTTAGATTGATCAACAGGTTCCATGATATCTGAGAGTATATATTTCTTCCATTTTTCCCTGCTATTGTAATACGTATCTGATTTTTCATGATTGGAGATAATATCTTTTTGGGTAAAATACTTTCCTGGATAATGCCACAATTCGTATTTACCTGTATGAGTATTACCTATAATGAAATAAATACCACTATCATCAAATATGAAATCATAAGGTTGATAATATGATACAATATCTATATTGCTAACCAGCGCTTGACCAAAATTAATTGATAATGGGTATGGACGATAAACTAAAAATTCACTAAAAGTAATTGTTTCATCTATGATTAAAGGTTGTATAGTATCTTCCACCAGTGCGGAAACAATACCACACCTAAAATCATTAATGAACCAATAAAACTTAATAAAGAGTAGTTTTTTTTTATAAACATCCCACATTATATCAGTTTTAGTAAGATTATTCCGACTAATCGTAGCCAACCGCAGGGTATCATGTCCTTGGCTTATCTTTGAAAAAGACACTTCGTTTTCTGCTGATTTCTGAGTAAAAATTGAAGAGCCATCTTCAGATAAGATTACCTTTTGTAATGAAAGTGTTTGTGCGCTTAAAGATGTACTAGGAATTTCAACAGTTTCCTGATCATGCGAGATATTGCTTGGTATCCATTTTTTGGGCAACAGGACAAATGTTAATAGTCCCAATAAAATCACTGCTACAAAAAGTAAAATCAGGGACCGATAATACCGAGTACTTGCAAAGGCTAATTGAATTGCAGACATATCGCTACTTAAATTTATAGAAGAAACTATGGGTAAAAACGTTTTAAAGGCTCAGAATGTGGCGCTTAAAATAAAAAAATGTTTTAGAAGCCCACCGAATAAGCCCCCTCCTTCAACCCACTTCCTTATGTTGTACCGGCACAACCCGTACAAAAATCAAATCCTTCCTGCAATTATACCGAATCGGCAAGGTATCACCCAAGCCTTTACTGATGATATACAAACAGTGATCGCGCCAATCCTGCAACCGATTCCAGGTATAAAACCACCGACCAGGGTAAAGCCCTTGCGGCGTTTGCCAAAAAACAAATTGACTTCCATGTAAGTGTCCGGCAAAAACCAACTGATAAGGATGCCTCCCTGCTTTAAGGGTAATAGGCTGATGCAAGCATAAGATGTTTAAATCTGCCTCGTTGGTTTCATTCAAAGCGTGAATGCTTGAAATCTGGACCTTAAACCCTTGTAAATCAATAATATCCGCGCTATTTTCAAGAAAACAAACCTTACAATTGGCCATCAATTTTTTGATTTTTTGGATGCCGAAAAAAAAGTCGTGGTTGCCCGCAATGGCAAAAACATGCCGCCGGGACGCAATGGCCTCCAAAAACACCCTGAAATGTTTAAAACCAGCACGGGTATCCACATAATCACCGCCCAATAAGATAATATCCGGATCGAGTTCCTGTACACACGCAAGCACGCGCGCAACCAACTTTGCGCCAAAGCGATTCAAATGGAAGTCTGACAGGTATAAAATACTGCAAGAACCTTTTATATCCAACGGAAATTGAATACGTCGAATCTCAAAGGTAGGCTGGTAACCGATTTCTAACTTCATGCTGATACCAAATTACAATGGCCAGGCACCCGATATGCCATTTTTTGAAAGGATTTTTGTATTGAAACAGCCCCGAAACCATAAATAAACCAATATGCATCACGGTAAATGCCGTTCGGATCAATCCCATGCGATATGTCATGCGTACGCTGGCACAAACCGGACGAGGCACCTGATCAATCAACAAGGGAAACAAGAACAAAAAATGGATCTCACACAAATAAAAAACC
>Ga0247844_1008007_pt1 | contig 11667 bp, 11 predicted proteins | sample LaCtaG_FD_192421 | JGI IMG/M metagenome (GOLD analysis project Ga0247844, IMG submission 192421) | Freshwater microbial communities from meromictic Lake La Cruz, Castile-La Mancha, Spain - LaCruzMarch201714.5m_1 | ecosystem: Environmental > Aquatic > Freshwater > Lake | place: Spain: Castile-La...
TCGCGACCGCCGCCCAGGGCGCCCTGGCGGCGAGCGCGAGCCAGCCGTGGCATTCCCACGCCCCAACCAGCATCTTGGGCCTGGCGCCGGTGGCGACCAGCGGGGCCTACGCGGACCTGACCGGGCGCCCGACGCTCGGCACCGCGGCGGCGAGTGCCACGACCGACTTCGCGACCGCCGCCCAGGGCGCCCTGGCGGCGAGCGCGAGCCAGCCGGGGCACACCCAGGCATGGGGCACCCTCACGGCCACCCCGACCACCCGGGCCGGGTACGGGATCACCGACGCGGCACCCCTGTGGATGTCGGTATCGACCGCGACCGGGGTGGGGTCGGCGACCGTCGACTTGTCGACGACGGTGGAGGTCTACCAGATGGCCCTGACCGCCTCCGGCGTGCTGACCATCGTGCAGCCGATGAGCGGCTATCGCACGGTGCGCCTGGACGTCACCAGCGATACCGGCGCCCGGTCCTGGCTGATCTCCTCCATCATCGCCCCCTCGTGGGAGCGCGGCATCGCCGATGATATGACGCCACCGACCGGGACCGGGGTCGTGCGTTCCTATTGGATCACCGGGACACTCTCGACACTCAGCATGTCGGCGCTGACCTTCTGGGTGCCGCAATGAGTCCATCTGCCGCTCTGGCCGCCGCCCTCGCCATCCTGGCCGCCCAGGACGCGGACCTGCCGCGGTATGTAGTGGTCGGGCAGCCGTGGTATGTCCTGTCTGCGCCGCTGCTGGTGGCGAGCGCGGAGCGCCTGGGCGAGCCACGGCTACTGCCGCCCATCATCTGCGGGCGCTATGCCGTGGCGGGGCAGTGGTCTGTCTCTGCCGAGAACAGCGTGTTTACGGGCGTCATCCGGAACAGTGAGGATGGCAGCGGCGGAGCCTTGGGCATCACGGTGGCCAACGCGCGGCGCGTGTGGGTGCGGCTGTTGGGGACCAACAGCTACACGGGCACCACCACGCTGAATGCCTATTCCTCCGCGAGCATCACGCCGGGCGCCAGTCTGGCCTGGTCGATCGGCACCGGGGCGCTACTCTGTGTCGATGGCGACGAGATATCGGACGGTAACTATCCGTGGACCGCCCCGGCGGCACAGCGGATCACCTTCCAGGATGGGACCGGGACCATCTATGTCGACGGCGCGCTGACCGTCGCCAGCGGGGCGGGCATCACTGTGTCAGCCGCGCCGCCGTATCGCCCGACCACCCTAATTGAAGCCCGCGGCGGCATCACGGGGGCTTTTTCGGCCGTGTCGCTCCCGGCCGGCTGGCACCTCACCCACACATCGACCCGCGTCCTCTTGGACACTGACTAGGAGCTATGACCATGCGACTGCTACCCCGTGTCATCCTCGCCGCGTGCGCCCTCAGTGGGGCCGCTCTGACCGATGCCGCCATCCTGTGGGATCTCCGCCAGCCGGCGGCGCCGCGCGAATTGCTGGCGTCCGATCACATCCGGGTGGGCACCCTGAGCGGCCCCTGGCCGCTGATCGTCGACTATCTGGGACGCCCGGCGGTGGCCGCGGCTGGGTGGTATGAAGAATATCGCACGGCGGCGAGCGCGCCGTCCGGGTGGTCGCAGCCGAGCATCGGGGTCGATGACACGGGCCAGCCGGCGGCGGTGCGCTCGCCGCTCCCCGCCCCGACGCCCGAGGAGGGCGACCCGGGCGACCTGGCGTCGGCGTTGAGCACCTTGGGCGCGCGGATCGAGGCCGAGCGGCTGCGCCGCGTCGCGGCGGTGACCGGAGGGATGGAAGAGCAAATGTATCGGGTGGGCCGCATCGCGCAGTTGCAGGCCGCGATCCAGGCGGAGACGGCGACCGCAGATGATCGCCCCGAGTTGGCCGGCCTGCTCGCGATCCAGGCGCACATCCAGGGCCTGCGTGCGTACGGCCGGACCCCGGCCAGCCCGCCCATGTGGGGCGCCGTGCTGCCAGCGGCCCAGACGCTCTACGACTGGGCAGAGGCGACGCTCGCCACGCCGGCCGCGGTGACGGCACTCGATCCCGCGAGCCCGCCGACTGCGGCGCCCCAGTGGCCGGTGGTCGGCCCCTGACATGGGCGCACGTGGCCACTGGTGGGTGCCGGTGCTGCTCGTCATCGCCCTGGCCGCGTGCCGGCCGGGGCGCCTCGCCGAAGCCGCCCAACACGGGGCGGATGTATGGGCTGCGACCCTGTCCGCGGGCGTCATCGCCGCCGGTGGTGCCATCGGCATCCTCTACACCCTGGCCCTGGGCCTGGCCCTGGTCGGCCTATCGCTCGCCTGCACCTGGCGCGGCATCGTCCAAGCGCTGTGGCCTCGGGGTCCATCCCGATGAGCCTGTTCCGGTTGCGCGCCCCAATGCTCGCCCGCCTGCGCGCGGCACTGCCGCCGCAGGTCCAAGTCCTGACCGCGGTCAACCTCGGTGCCCTGCTCTACGGCACCCAGGTTGCCCCCGCCGTCTACCTGATCTATCAAGGTGGCACCGTCCCTGAGACCCGCCATGACGGCCTTGCCGCCCGCATCGCCCAGACCTGGCTGGCCGTCGCCTGCGCGCGCAACCCCAGCGCCTCACAGAGCGGCGCCCCGGCGCAAGATGACGCTGGGGTCATCGCGGAGCAGGTGCTCGACGCCCTGGCCGGCTGGCAGCCGGAGGGCGCGTCCAAGGTCCTGGTGCCCGCCGCCTTCCCCTACGGTGGGGACAATCCAGAGGCGACCGTGCAGCTCGTGCCGGTCGCCCTGGCCGCCGAGTTCACCTATCGCGCACCCGCCCTACGGGGCAGTTAACAGCCCGTTACGGCGGGCTGAAACGAGGTTTAAACCTATGACTGTGTCCACGCAAACCTACCAGCCGACGATGACCGTGGGCCAGGTCTACCTCCGGATCGCGGGGTCGGCCGACCCCTTGCGCGCCATCGGCAACGTCTCCCAGCTCGACCTGGAGATCGAAGAGGACGTAAGGGACCTGACCGACTACACCGCCATCGGCGGCGGCATCTGGGACACCGTGGCCCGGGTCAAGAACGTCAGCCTGGCAGTCACACTGCACGACCTCGATGGCGAGAACTTGAAGCTGGCGTCCCACGGCGCCGTGACCGCCGTCGCCGCCGCGGCCGTCCCCGCGGAGGCCCTGACCGCCGTGCAGGGCGGCCTGTGCCGCCTGGCCCACCCGGGCCCGACCCTCGTGACCGTGACCTGTGCCACACCCGCCAGGGTCACCGCCACGGCCTACGCCCTCGGCGCCCAGGTCCGTAAGACCACCAGCCCCAGCCATGTCTACCAGTGCACCGTCGCCGGCACCAGCGGCGCGAGTGAACCCACCTGGAAGACCGACGGCACCACCACCGCCGACGGCAGCACCCTGGTGTGGGCCGACCTGGGCGCCTTCGCCGCGGTGGACGGCACTGACTTCGACGTCCGCCCCGAAGGCATCATGATCCGCGGCGGCGGCATCCCCAGCGGCTGCGCCATCAGCGCCGCCTACAGCCACGGCGCCTATATCGCCGTGGAGGGGCTGGTGACCGCACAGCAGACCTACGAGATGGCGTTCGGCGGCTTGAACGAGGCCAACGCGGGTAGCCCCTGCCTGCTGGACGTGTGGCGCTGCAAGTTCGGCGCGGCTAAGAAGCGCGGCTTCATCGGCGACGACTTCCAGGCGGTGGAACTCAGCGGGCGGGTGCTCAAGGACACCAGCAAGGGGGTCGGGAAGTCGGCGTATTTCCGGGAGCAGGTGGTTTAAGGGGGAGGCTCCCAAGGCGCATCGTGCGCGTCTTGTTCGCCATCGGCAGCGCGGCGCGCCCGCTTGATCCGCGCCACGCGTGCGGCCTGTACCGCCTGCCAGCCCTTCGGGCGCTGGACCAACCAACCGACCCCATAGACCAACACGGCCAGTGGGACGCCTACGACTAGAAGCGGGGCCGCGATGTGCACGATGGCCGCCAGTGAGACGACGAAGACTCCGGCGGCTACGCTCAGGGCGAGGGGTACCAGCACGATCAACGCAAGCACGAGCACAGCGGTCAACAGCGGGTCGCGACGGGGGGGCTCAGCTATGATGGTTTCCAGGCGAAGACGGATAGAACCAGTCTAGCAGCCGCTCAGTCCTGCACAGTAGGCACATTCAACAACCCACGTAGGCGTTAGCCGTCCCATGTCCGACGACCTGAAAGCTAAACTGGTGGTGACGGCGGACGCGGATCAGGCGCAAGCCGAGATCCGCGAGACCGCCGCTGCCGAGGCATCGCTCGGCACGGCCGGCGATGCCGCCGCGGACGATGTATCGGCAGCCTTCAAGCGCTTGGGGGTGACGAGCCAAGCATCACTCGCCGCGCTGGCTGCGCAGGCCAAGGTGGACTTCGAGCGGATCCGCGCCAGCGGGACCGCCACGCCAGGTGACCTGGCACGCGCGTGGGAAGCGTACCAGGCGCGGGTCTCCGCGGCTCAGGAGTCCGGCGTGCGGGGCTCGAACCTGCTGAGCAATGCCCTGGGCGCCCTCAGGGGACAGGGGCTCGCCATGGGCAGCCTGACCGCCGTAACCATGCTGGCCAAGAGTCTCTTCGAGGCGGGCGTGCGCGCCCAGGCGCTACGCTCGCGCATGGTGTTCGCTGCTGGCGGCACCGCTGAAGCGGACGCCGCGATGAAGGAAGTCAACGCCACGGCGGGCGCGTTGGGGCAGAAGGTTGCCGGGTTGGCCGACAGCTTCATCCGGCTGAAGAACCTCGGCCTGGACCCCAGCAGGGATGCGTTGACAGCCTATAGCAATATCGCTGCGGCCAACGGCAAGGCGACCATCGATTTTGCCGAAGCCGTGGCTGACGCTGTGACCGGCGAGTTCGAGCGGCTCAAAGAGTTCGGGCTGAAGGCGTCCGTACAGGGCGACCAGGTCGCCCTGCGGTTCCGGGGCCAAACCGTGACGATAGCCAACGACGCCAAGGCTATCGAGGCCGCACTGATCCGGATCGGCAACACGGATTTCGCCGGTGCGGCAGCGGCGACCGCCGACACCGCGGGATCGGCGATGGGGCGGCTGGCCGACAGCGTAGGCAGTCTGGCGGGGAAGCTCGCAGAAGGGTCGGGGATGCTCGCCGCGACATCGAAATGGGGCCGGCTGCTGAGCGACTTGTCCGACGCGATCGGTGCGGATGCTGCGCCAAGTATTGACGCCGCAGCAGATAGCTTCGACCGGATGCACAAGAGCGTGTTGGACGGTGGGGCTGCCTTCCCCGACTTTATGGACTGGATGAACGCCACCAGCCGCGAGACTGATCGGCTCGACCTGTCGTTCGATGGGATCGTGCTCCAAATCACCCGCCTGGTGCAGGATGCCAAGGGCCTGTCGACCGGCATCCTCCCGAACTTCAGCCCAGAGGGTAAGCGCCTGATGGGCGTGCTGGACGACATGACGCACGCGTTTGAGCCGTTCGGCGCGTCCGCGGAATTTGCGGGCGAGCAGGTCAAAAAATCGCTCGAGACGAGCATCGCCGCGGGCGTGAAGCAGCAGAAATCGGCGGCGGAAATCGGGGCTGCACTGGAACGCGAGCAGAGCCAGCGGGCGGCCGCGTCTGCCACGCAGGCGTCCATTGCCACGGCCCAGGCACAGATGGAGATCCAGCGCCGCGAGGCGACGGCCGACGCGGCGCAACGCGCAGCCGATGCCGACCGCGGCAACCTGGCACTGGCCCAAGCCGCGAGCGCTGCGCGGCTCGCGGCGCTTGATGCGCAGGTGGCAGCCGAACAGACCGCGATTGAGAGTGCCGCCAAGGCTTACCAGCAGCGCCAGGTCGAAGCCGCGCAAGCCAGGGGTGCACTGGCCACGCTAGAGGCGCAGCGGACCGCAACCGGGGCGCTGACCGCCAAGACCGAGGACCTGCAGGCCGCGCGCGAGCGGTTGTCGAAGGCCGTTGATGCCCAGGACTTGGCCGCGCTCGAACAGGCGCGTGCGCGCCTGGACGCTATCGGCAATGCTGCCCAGCGGGCGGCAACGATGCTGTCCGGGGTACAGCAGGCCGAGCAGGCGTTGCGCGACGCGCAGGATGCAGCCGCCGGCAAAGGCCCCTCAAACGACTGGGCCGACGCCGCCACCGCCGCCCGCAAGGCGGGCGAACAGATCCACGCGTCCGACTTTGCCGGCGCAGCCAAGACCATCCAGGACGGCCTGGCCACTCTCAAGCGCGCCGTCGAAGCCGGCGGCCCTGCCGCCCTCATCGATGCGATGCGCAAGCAGCTCCACGACCTGGGCGTCGAGACCGAAGCGGCAATGCGGCGGGCCAGCGCAGCAGCCGACGCTGCCAAGGGCGGGCCCGAAGCCAAGCGCGCGTCCGATTCGAAGGGCTCCGCCGACGCCAAGGGGACGTCCGATCCCACGGGCACCGCCGACGCCAAGGGCGCACGCGCCCAAGTTGATGCCGCCTTCAGGGCTCCGATCAAGCTCACCTTCGACGTGGCCGATGGCGCCCAGGCCGCGGGCGCAGCGGTCGTCGCGGCGATCAACACGGCCCTGGCCGGCGCCTCCTTCAGCGTTCCGGTGCGCGCCATCATCACCGTCGACTCCGGCGGCGCCACCCAGACCGGCGGCACGCCGCTTGCCGCCGCCAAAAAGGGCGGGATGACCACCCCATGAGCGCCCCCAGTGCCAGCCGGCTATCGGTAGGCGGCATTGCGCTCCCGGCCGAGACCCACCTGGATCTACAGATCGACCTGGGCCGCCACGCCAGCGGCCGCCGCACCATCGCCATTCGCGCCGTCGGCTGGGCGGTGCCGGCGCTCGACACCGTCACCTGGTCGGCGCCCGTCGCCCTGGTGTGGGCGGACCTGGCCACTGGCGCGACCGCCTCGCTGACGGTGCTCTCCACCGGTGTCCAGCGCTCCGACGACCTGGGCGCCCTGACCTGCACCTGGACCCTGACGGGCGTCGAGGCGTCCGGCCTGGTCGCCCAGGTGACCATCGGCGGGACCGCCTACTGGGCCAAAGTCAGCCGAGAACCCCTGGGCGGGGTGATCCAGCGCAAGAGCGATGGTGCGGGGACCCTGATGCGCGCCTGGGCCAAGAGCCGGGTGACCATCACCGGCGAGGGCGGCAGCGCCCCCGCCGTGTCAGGCCTGGTGGCCATCGTCAGCACCATCTACACCGGCAACCTCCTGGTGCCCGGCACCGGTGCCAGTCTGGACCCCGAGACCGGGCTGATTGCCTGGACCGTGGCCGGGGAGCAGCCGTGAGCGAGGTCCTGGACTGGGGCGCCCTGCTCGCAGTCGCCATCGGGGGCGTCGACCGCACCGCGGACCTGGTCGGCGCCGGGGGCCTGGACCGTGAGCTGGATTGCGCGGGCATCGCGACCGTCCGCCTCGCCCGGGGCACCGCGGTGCCGGCGATCGGCGCCACCGTCGCCATCAGCGGCATCTGCGCCGTGCCCTATGCGGGCTTCGTCTCCACCCTCGACTACGACCCCGGGGCTCAGTGCTGGATCGTCGGCTGTACCGATGGGCTCCAGGAAGTCTTTGAGGTCCAACCCAGCCCGGCGGCGATCCTGGCACTATTGCCCGCGGGCGCCATCTGGCATCAGGACCTGCACGGCGAGTACCGCGACGGCTGGGAAGCGGCGCAGGATGCCCTGGGCACCGTGCCGTACAGCATCTTCATCGAGTCCGGCGCGTTGCTCTTTGTGCCCTGGGCCGGGACCGGGCACACGACCACCATCGCCCACACCGGCGGCGGCATCTACGACGGCTCGGTGCGCTACACCGCTGCCCGGCGCCGCGAGCTGATCGCCGCCCTGTCCGCGACCGTCCAGGTGCGCTACACCCGGCTGCACCAGTGGACCCTGTCCTGCGGCTGGGCCATCCCCGACTGGTCTTTCTGCACTTGGATCGCGAGGCCCTTCCCGCTGCCGACCCGCCAGATGGTGGCCGAGACGGTCGCGGCGAACACCTGGTCGGCGCTGGAGGCCACCGGGCTGTCGGCCGGCGGGGACGGACTGGGGATCTACAGCCAGGGATTGCCGCCGTCCGGCCCGCAGTGCGGCACCATCTGGAACCTGGTCGGCGGGGCGACCGACCAGGGGTTCGTCTGGACCAACGCCCTGTTCGGCACGCCCGCCGAATCGATCTGGAGCGCGGCCTGGCAAATGGGCCGGCGCTGGGCACAGACCCTGGTCGAGACCTACACCCTCAGCGTCGCAGCCCCCCCCGGCACCGTCGGCGCGGTGCTCGCGGACGAGACCGCGAGCCATGACGCGCCGGCCGACGACACCGGCTGGGATACCTCATCGGCCACCCGACTCCCGACCGGGCCTGATTGGCAGGGCGGCGGCACCCACGTCTGGGTCGACGTGCTGACGGCTGCAGACCGCGACACGGTGCTGCGCGGGATGCTAGCGATGGCGGCGACCCGGATCCGTCGCAGCCACCGGGAGGATGTGTTGGGTGCGACGGTCGAGCCGGCCAGCGAGCCCGCGTTGGGCTCGCGCTGCTTGGTGACGGCGGAAGACGTGAGCGGCGCCGGGCAGGTATCGCGCCTGGTCACCCACTGGGATATCGACAGCCAGGTGGCCGGCTGCGACGTGTCGGTGACCCTCACCGAGGGCACGACCGCGGGTGACGCGCTCGCCGCTCCGGCCGCCCCTGACATGAGCCCCACGGCGGCCGGGTACACCCTCCCCGGAACCCTCGCCCTGGGCACCCACATCGGCGGCTTGAGCGCCGACCCAGCCGTGGAGCCGGAGCAGTCCGACACCTGGGACGGCTGGATCGCCAACGTCCAAGAGGGGATCGACTACCCCGTGGCGGGCTCGCAGTCGTACGAGACCGGGTTCACCCTGATCACCCCTGACGTGCCGGCCGCGGCCCGCGATGAGCAATCCGGGGCGCTCACTCACGCCGTGACGATTGCCACGCTGGCCGGCGCCGCGGCCTTCTCCTGATGCCGATCCTCGCGCCCGGGTACACCCTCAAGACGTTCCTCGGCGGCCAGGACGGCGGCTCGGGACAGTTGGTCGGCAACGCGTTCGACCGCTGGCAGGGCGTCGCCGGGGGCGCCTTCGCCACCCAAGAGGACATCACCGCCGCACGTGCTGCCCGCGACTTGAACGCCGTAGCCGTGCGCAAACGCGCCCAGCAGAAGCGCGGCGGCTTGGTCGCGCGCGGCGCCCGCGTCGCCGTCACGGGCGCGATGACCGTCGCTCGCCCCACCGCCCGGAGTGTCGGCGCGTGAGCGACCGCCTCCGCCGCGAGATCGAGTCCCTGCTGCGCGGCCACTGGCGCGGCCCGCTGCCCGCCGGCCTACCCCGGGCCGCCGTGCTCGGGTCGCGCAATACCGTGGTGCCGCAGGTGGGCGCCGCCGTGCTGTTGTCGCCCCCGCTGCCGGTGGCCGCGAGCGGGCTGCGGATCGAGCCCGGACTCATGTGCCTCTCCGGCACGCGGGCGGATATCGTCTACCCCTTCCGGTTGGAGATGCCGTCGTGGCTGAGCGCATGGGCGGGCGGTGGCGGGATCAATGTGCCGGAGTCCGTTCCGCCGCGGACCACGCTCCTGCTCGGCGAGCTGGCGTCCGCCCCCGACCTCGTGCCGCCCTTCGACTGGCCGGATGGCTCCGACTGGAGTGGGCGGCTGTACGCCTCGGCAGCGGCGCTCGATGCGGCTCTGCGACCGGATATCCCGGCGGCGTGGATCGCCACCCCGGCGGGGCCCTACACCGGGTGGGCGCGGCTGGCGGCCGAGGCGTGCCTCGCATCCGGCCGCGCGCTCGGTGCGTGGCTGCCTGCGCTGTGCACGTCGGCGCCTGGGGCGCTAGGCATGGCCTGGTCGACACCCGATCCGGAGACAGGGCTACTCACGGGTTGGGTCCTCGACGTGGACGGCAGCGGCGTGTGGGGCTGGCGGATGGTCCATGACCCACTGACCGAGCCGCTCTTGCGCGCGCTCGCCGCGGGCTCACTGATCGGCGACGCGGCGCATCTGGCGTGGCTGTATGTCGTTTCCGGCCTGACGCCTGCGGGCGGACGGAACGCGAGCCCGGCGGTGATCCTCGACGACGTAGAGATGGCGCCTGCCTACGCCGATGGAGGGCACCTGCACATGGCCGGGTGGGTCTGGCCGGACTACGACGCGGGGGTGCATGCGTGCGCGACTGTCGCTGGCGGGGTGTTCGACGTGGGGCTCACGTCGCAGGGCTACGAGTCGCGCCTGTACCGCATAGACTTCACCGCGGTCGGTGTCGCCGTCCCAACCGCCATCCTGAGCGCCGGGTCGCTGGCCCGCTGGCGCCCGTGGTGGGCCTATCACAAGATGTGGTGCGGGGAGGCGTCAGACCTCTATCTCCTGCGGCACGGGCAGATTTCCACCGGCTCTGACGGATGCGACGCAGAGGCGGACGTGTGCTGTGTGTGGGAGGGGGCGACGCTGCGGCGCTGGAAGTATTTCCGAGGTGAGTCAGTCCCTACGGCTACGTGGGAGTCCGATACGCTCTCTGGCTCCTGGGCGATCATGCGAGGGGGATACGGGTGGACCACGCCCCCGGATCGGCTCGTTGGCTCGGGCACCCGCACGAACAAGGGCGTAACGGTCGGCGGCGACGGCGAGCTGCAGCAGATTGCGCGCCAAAAACTGCAGGCCGACGACACATGCTGCACAGGGGATTGCCGCGAACGCTACTCATCTAGCGGGTACGCTGATTCTCAAAAGGCGATATGGGACGCTGCGATGGCAGGGGGGACAGACAATACAGCCCTGGATGTGTTCCGGTCGGTGTATCCCGAGACTATGCCTGCCTACGCTAATCGCGTATGGGGCGCGCCAATGCCGGCTAAGTATCCGTACAGCAACCCATGGTGGTTGTTTATCATGATGGGCGCCTACGCCAGCGTCGAATCGCGGAAGACGGTGTCGACGATCGCCTCGGCCGCGTACGGTCAGATATGCGTCTACCTACACGACACCCCGGACGCGATCTGGGACGGGCGTGGCACCCAGACGGTGACTACCGGGGCGCAGCGTAGCACCTGGACCCGCAATGTGCTGCGGGTGGTGCGGTCGGACATAGAGCGGTGCGATTGGGACTATGGGTGGGGCCCCCAGTATTGGGAGACGGATACCTACCAGCGCGTGAACGGCGTGCAGAACGCGCAGATTACCCCCGGGTATGCTGAGTCCGGGACGGCCAACTCGACCACGAGCGGGGCCACGAGCGAGGGAGACTGGGCGATGTCGCTGCGCGTCGGTGGGCGCGATATCGATGCTGGGGATGCTGGCGATTGGCAGGCGCTAGACGCGAACGGGCTGCTGCCGCCGTATCAGGTCGCTGTTGGCGCCCTGGTGAGTGCCCGAGGCAGCGCCGCGTGGCGGGCGACCCCGGGAGGCGCGTGGGACTCCAATACCGGGTTGCCCGCGCAGCTTCTCAGCATCGCGCAGACATTTGCCGGTGGGTGATCCGGCGCGAATTTCGTGCGGCGCTACAGGCTGGCGAGCGCCTGGTCGGCGGCGCAGTCGTGGGCCGTGGTGTAGCGTGGATCTGCGCCAGTGCAAACCATTTGGCGCGCTACAATCTGCGCCAGTGCAAACCATTTGGCGCGCTACAGTGTTCGAGCCAGTCGGTGCGCACCCGCCGCGCCAGTTGCCCGAGCACGTGACTGGCCAGGTGCGGGACCCGCACGTGGGGAAAGATCAGGAAGCGGCTGTTGTTGAGCACCCGCA
>Ga0247844_1008008_pt1 | contig 11667 bp, 7 predicted proteins | sample LaCtaG_FD_192421 | JGI IMG/M metagenome (GOLD analysis project Ga0247844, IMG submission 192421) | Freshwater microbial communities from meromictic Lake La Cruz, Castile-La Mancha, Spain - LaCruzMarch201714.5m_1 | ecosystem: Environmental > Aquatic > Freshwater > Lake | place: Spain: Castile-La...
TGACTGCCACACCGCTGCATGATGTGGTCACTGTGATTCAACGGGAGACCGGCCCGCTGGCGGTGAATGAAATTGTCCACTGCTTTCAGGACAAGGAGGAGATTCAATACGGCGGCTGCATTATCCGGCGCATGGATGCGTCCCGCATTCAGGATTCATCTGACGTGAAGGTGGTTCTCTTCAAAACCGCATTAACCACAGGATGGGATTGCCCCCGCGCTGAAGTGATGATGAGTTTCCGCCGTTCGGTGGATGCCACAACAATCGCCCAGCTTGTTGGCCGCATGATCCGCACTCCTCTGGCACGGCGCATTGAGAGCGATGAGGCTCTGAATGTCGTGGAGCTGTTCCTTCCCCACTACGACACGGATAATCTTGAAAATGTGCTGAGTGCCCTCCGCAATCCAGAGGCCCATGACGGCACCCCCACCCATGTTGCCACCAAGGCGGTGGAATATTCGCGCAATCCAGCCTTCGCTGATGTCTTCGATCATCTGTCCACCCTGAAAACCTACAGCGTCAACCGCGCCCCAAAGATGAGCGACATCAAACGCGCCCTCCGACTGTCTGGGATGTTGATGCAGGAGGGTGTTGCCGAGAATGCGGATGAGCAAATGCGGTTGAAGCTCACCGACAAGCTCTCAAGCCTTGGCACTGGTTACGCAAAAGAGGTGAAAGAATGGAGCCAGACCGTGCGGGAGGGTGGAGAAGTCGAGGTGGATGTTACCTCCGTCGCCATCGGTCCAATGAATGTGACCGGACGGAAAACAACGCGCATGCTTTTGTCTGAGGAGAACATTGACCAGCTCTATGAGGAGGCAGGCCGCATGCTCGCATCTGGGGAAGGTCTGCACCGCACATACTGGAAACGGTTTCAGGATAAGGCAAAGCCGAACGAAACGAAACTGGAGCTGTTCGCGATCATCAGGCAGGGGGCGACACTTCCGGCACTTGAGAAATTGGCGGAAGCCGAGTTCAAGAAACTCTGGGAAGCCCACAAGGGAGCGATTGCAAAACTTCCCGCTGGTGAAAAAACGCGATTCCAGCAACTCGTTCTTGCGAGCGGTAAAGCCGTGGAGCACGAATGGGAACTGCCGGACAGGATTGTGGAAAAGCCTGGCAAGCATGTCTGGAAAGATCATCTGTTCGTTTCAGACAAAGGGGATTTCGAGGCCGATTTGAACGGCTGGGAAAAGGCGTTTATGAAGTGGACGCAGGCCCAAGGAGACTTCGTTTGCTGGCTGCGAAACCTTCCGCGCCGAGATTGGGCATTCTGCGTCCCGTATGAGAATGGCGGAGAAAAGCCCTTTTATCCTGACTTCCTAATCGTCCGAAAGAAGGGAAAGGGCTACGTGGTGGACATTCTGGAGCCCCACGATGACTCCCGAGTGGATACCTGGGCCAAGGTGAAGGGATTGGCAAAATTCGCCGATGAACATGGAGTGTCATTCGGCAGGCTCATGGTTGGCCGGAAGGTCGGCGATGCTCTGGAAGTCGTCGATGTCGCGGATCACAAAACCCGCGAGAAGGCGCGGAAGATGGGCGCTCCAGCGGACTTGCAGGCCCTATTTGACGAACTATGAGGATGAAACCTTTTTTTTTGGAACAAGGAAAACGACAAGAGCATAAACTATGAAGAAAAAACCAATCTCAAAGCCGGTGAAGGCGACCAAGGTATCCAGACCCACCATAATCTTGAAGGAATCAAAACCGGTGAAAGTATCGAAACCGGCAATCCCCGCAAAGGCCACAACGGTAGTGGCAAAGTCGAAGCATCTGGAAATTGCTCCACCGTCAATCGCTACAATTTCACAAGACTCCCCCGAACACCTTGCAAGACAACGCGCAGGTGGTTATCAGCCATTTCCCCATTGGTTATCGGAAGAAGAAACCGCCAGCCGAGTTGTCACCGGACGGGAGGGGGTATCGTCAGACTCGTTAATTGCTAATGGCATTCACCGACCTACATCTGGAGAAATATTAGACCTTTTTGGCGGAGCTTGGGGACCAGGGTTTGTTATCCCTTACTTCAACATTCAAGGGGATTGGATATTTGATAACAACAAACCCTTCGTCAGACTCCGCCGAGATGGTCTCACTGGGCCAAAATATCTTCCGCCGCGCGGAACCTCATATCATCCATATATCCCATATGGGCTGGCAGAGTTGACGAAAACCAACAAAGAATTGGTTGTTGTTGAGGGAGAAATAAAGGCAATATGCTTGGTTGAGGAGGGCATTCCCGCAATAGGGATGGCGGGTTTCTCTGGACTCCTCAAAAAGGGCGCAAAAGCATTCGTTCCTGAACTCCCTCCTTTATTGGCATCCCTTGGAATTAAAAAGATATATTTACTAGGCGATAATGATACCTCAATTAACTGGTTATTTGCCGACGCGGCATTCAAATATAGCACCTTATTTCATTGCTGCTCACCATCAATCCCCTTGCTGTTGCCACGTATCCCCCTCGGAAAGGCCAAAGGTATTGATGATATGAAAGCTGCCATAGGTTCTGGTTTTAGTGTTTTTTGGCAGGATATTACCAAAAACGCCGTCCCAGTTCCTCCAGTATCTGGACCGCTTGATAAGAGCAACAAACTATTCAAAACCCAAAGAGATAATTTGTGCCTTGACTTGCTTGAACAGCAACTTTTAGCCATTGCTTCGGCTACGCAGCCCGAACCAGATCGAACCTACTTCTACCGCTTCGTCACAATCGGCGGATACCTTTCTGGTATAGCCTTGCCACGGTTATTGGATATGGCAAAAAAGGCTCAATATGATGTCGCTGCTATTCATAAAGGTATTGACTTAGCCCATAAATTGATTGATGCTACAGAATCCGCACAAGAGATCATTAAACAAGATATAAAGGCACTTTACAAAGGTAAGGTTATTCCTGCTAAACTATCTGCACTTCGATCAGTATCTTCCAGCGCTGAAACCGAGGAAGCGAAAAAAGAGGAAGAAAGAAAAAAGAATCTTCCTGAAGTATTCTTGCCTAGCCGACTAACCACGGAGCACGAATCATCCGTAATGCTTTGCAATGCCCTCAAAACCAGCAAGAAGTTCTTCAACACGAATAGGGCACTCATGTTTCTAACGAAACTAGACACCATTGAACTGCTAGACCCAGATAAATTTCGCACTCGCTTGTCCGAGCACGTTCGACTTTCCCGTTACACTAAAGATAAGTATGGTAACGTGCGTGTTCTAACAGGGGATAAGGCAAAGTCGGAAGAACTCAGAATGTTTCTCCTTGCCGAAGCCATTGACTATCTGCCGCCTATTTCTGGTATTCATAAATATCCCATTTTCGTGCTGTCTGATGGGAAACTTCAATGTCTTGAGCAAGGCTACAATCCAGAGGCAGGAGGGAGATATATCTCCAACGGCGGTGTAGATACCACTATCGAGTTAGCGGAGGCAGTCAAAAACCTTCAAGAACTCATTCACCAATGCCCATTCCATACAGAATCAGACAGAAGCAGAGCCCTATGTGCATTGGTTTCCCCTGCGCTCACGATAGGCGGAATACTTCAAGCCCATTCCCCAGCCTTCATGTTTGATGCCGATGTTCCCCAAACAGGCAAGGGCTTCCTTGCCGAAATTATTCAAACAGTTTACGGGGAGCACGGGGCACTGGTCGTGCAGAAATCGGGCGGGGTAGGAAGCATTGACGAGTCTCTGGCAACAGTGCTCCTAAGCGGGGTGCCTTTCATTCAATTCGACAATTTCCGTGGTTCGTTCCCATCTGCGTATTTTGAAGCTCTTCTTACAACGGGCAATGACCAAACTATCCCAGTTAGGACATTCCAAAAAGCGGAGATTCAAATAAATCCCAAGGGTCGCGTTTATCATTTTACAAGTAATGGTATAACTTTAACTCCAGATATGCTCAGCAGAATGTGCTTTATCCGTCTGCGTTATAGGGGCGCAACCAAGTATAAGGAATACCAAGAAGGCGATCTGTCGGCTCATCTCATTGCCAATCGTGACAAGTATCTTGGTTCCGTATTCTCCATAGTTAAAGCATGGGTTGAAGCTGGAATGCATAAAACCAATGCAGAATATGGTAACGGACGGTTCAAGAAATGGTGGCAGATTATGGACTGGATCAACTCCTATATCTTTAATGGGGTTTCAATCGATGACACCGCTTCAAAGGTAAATAATATCGATCATCCTTGGATTTCCCGATTGGCAAAGGCAATTTGCGCCGATGGTAAATCTGGCAACACAATGACTTGTCAGGAAATTGCTGACATCTGCGACACAAAACGAATTTATGCTACAACCGCCCGTGGAGATACGGATGTTGATAAATTCTTAGCAGGAAAAATTCTTGCCAGGAATTTCAAGAAGGAGAATCCACAGCCTTTAACGATTGACGGTTATACAATTAAGAAATCGGACACTCGCCTTGACAGAGGGGATAAGGGATACAGGGATACAAGCTGCTATATCTTCACCAGCTCAACGGAAGGTGCTACCCCAATTGCAGGCGAGAAAAATCCCCCAGAGCCCCACGAAAAAGCCGCAGGTCCGCTGGTGCCTTCTGGTTTTTCGTTCGCTCCGATAGCAGAGGAGACTTTCGCATCAATCCTCCAAGCGTCAATTGGTGGACCTACTTACGAGGAATTGGTTGCGTCCCTTGCTCAGGATGACATCCCTGCTGAATTGGTTCTCAGGGCAATTGCCGTGCTGGTTCAGGAGGAAAACTTGTTCCATGCGGAGAGAAGGTTTTTCCCAAAAGCTTCCGATGGCTGGCCCCTCGTCGCTCCCAAGGATATGGGCTTGGTTTCCAAAATGAATTTCCGAGATCCTGCCAAACTTGAAAAGTGGGAAGCATACCAACTCTGGTCAAAGAAATGTCTGCCCAAGGACTACCCCCGACAGATCTTGTTCGGCTTCACGAGCAAGCCAATGGAAATATCAGACGCTGACTTCGAGGGGTTCTGGGAACCAGGGGAACTTGGGGAACTTGGGGAACTTGGGGAAGATGCCCCCCACCACCATGAAAAAGTCCCCAATCCTCGCTTGGAAAAACTGCTGGCTCTGGCCAAGTCCCCCATTCCTCGATGACTAAAACTCCTTGGTTTATGGACCTTCCTCGCCTCGCTCAATGGAAAACCTTCCAGCTTCGGACGGAAGGAAGCCTATCCAAAATCACTGGAAGGATGTTGGAAGAATAAAGGACTAGTTTAAAGTGAGTATCTACGCCAATAAGCCCAAGCCATTCTTTGAGATTGTAATCCACGACGTGGGCCGCGTGCCAGGCCTTACCGGTGCCTGTGCTGGCTACGAAGGCACCAAGTTTCGAAATGATGACCTTGCCAATTATCTTTTTGAATGGCTGCCCGATTTTGCAATGAAGTATTCGGAGTTGGAGGAATTTAATTCAGGAACCGCAATGAAGATGGTCCGGCAAGCTGCAAAGACTGTCTATACAACGGACAAATACGGCAAACGCGGAGAGTTCGGAGAGTTGCTTTTGCATGCACTTCTCCGCGAGATCTTCGATTCGGAGCCTGCCATCAGCAAGATTTACTATAAATCAGCGACGAACGAAACTGTGAAAGGGTTTGATGCAGTCCATATCGTTGAATCTGATGCTGGTCTCGAACTCTGGCTAGGAGAGGTCAAATTCTACGAGAGCGCGACCAAGGCGATATATGATATCACGAAAGAGATCGTTGCTCACACCGATCACGACTACCTCAAAAACGAATTCATTCTTATTGGGAACAAACTCGATCCCAGATGGAAGAACACCCAGCCTGTTCAAGATTTAATTAGCGGCCGAAAATCATTGGATGAGGTTTTTACGCGCGTCTGCATCCCTGCATTGTTGACTTACGAAAGCGAGTGCATTGCCAATTACAATCGAGTCTCTGATGAGTTCCGAGACGAACTCCGCGCAGAAATGGAAAAGCTGCACAGCAACTTTGTTGGCAAGCCGCTTCCGGATGTGCGCATCCATCTGTTTCTTGTGCCCCTCCACAACAAGGCCGAGTTGGTGAAAATATTGCACAATAAATTGGAAGGCCTACAGCGATGAGTGACAAGACCATTCAGTTTTCGAATCCTGAGTGGCTTGCTGAACAGGGATTTTCTGCTCTGGTTGAAATCTCACGCATGCTTGAGGAGAATGCGAATTCCGGCCGTGATGCGCTAATTCGTTCGCTAGAACATCGGGATGTGCTGAGCGCTTACACCGAGATTATCGACGCGCTAATCCAAAAAGCAGGGCTCTATCCCTATTTGTTGGAAGATGCTGTTCTCACTACCTCCGACCTTGTTAATTTCGAATATCACACAGCGGAGGGGCTTGATGGGATCCACCTCCATTCTGCGCAGGCGAGAGTCTACCGAGCGTTAATGGACGGTGTGAATGTGATCCTCAGCGCTCCTACAAGTTTTGGCAAGAGTCTGCTTATTGATGCAGTGGTTGCTTCCGAGCGGTTTGATTGCCTTGTTGTGATTGTCCCAACCATTGCCTTGATTGATGAGACGCGGCGGCGTCTCTCCCATCGTTTTGGGACGAGATTTAAGATTATCACACATCCATCACAAGAGCGTTCAGGTAAAGACATATTCATTCTTACTCAGGAACGCTACGTCGAGTTTGAAGATGGTATAACGCCTCAGTTCTTCGTTCTGGATGAATTCTACAAGCTGAGCCCAAATAGAGGCGATGAACGAACATTCACTCTAAATCAGGCGTTCTATAAACTCTTTAAGTCGGGAGCCCAATTCTTCCTAATAGGTCCAAATGTTCACGATATCAAGGTTGATGAGGATGATCTGAATTTCCGTTTTTTCCGTTTCGATTTCTCCACGGTAGCAACAGAGATCCGCTATTCGGGAAATGGGACTCAAGAAGAAAACGCCCTTGAGATTTCCAGATCAGTTAACGATCCAACACTGATTTTCTGCAAATCAGCTAATAGCGCGTACAGCCTCGCAGAGTTTCTCATCGGGAACGGTGTCTCCTATCCTACAAAGGAAGCCTCAGAAATCGCGGATTGGCTACGAAAGAACTATCATCCTGAGTGGATTCTGGCGAAATTGTTAGACCATGGGATTGCAGTGCATCACGGGTCACTGCCTCGTTCACTTGCTTACCACATCCTTCGGAAGTTTAACGAAGGCGCTATCAAGTATCTATTCTGCACTTCAACAATTATTGAGGGGGTAAATACCGTTGCCAAAAATATTATTATTTATGACAATAAAATAGCGAGCAAGAAATTCGACTATTTTACTTTTAATAATATCAAGGGTCGCGCTGGAAGGATGTTTCAGCATTTTGTGGGGCACGTTTACGTGCTTCATCCAGAGCCCCATCCGGAATTGCCAAGCGTCGACATCCCCTCTATTACACAATCGGCTGATGCTCCAGAATCGCTTCTAATTCATTTGGAGCAGGGCGACCTCTCTGAAAGCTCGATTGAGCAACTTCGCTACCTTCATACTCAGGATTACTTGCCGATGGACGTGATCCGACTGAACAACGGTGTCGATCCAGGGAATCAAGTAAAACTTGCCAGCGAAATTGCTTCGAATCTACATCATTATTCCCGAATACTCGCGTGGCGTGGATATCCCAATAGCGAACAACTACGGGAGGTTTGCCGCCTGATCTTCGACTTTTTAATGGCAGGCAAGGGAAGAGACGGCATCGTTTCCCTGAATCAGTTATATTTTCAGATTTCGCGGTTTGCTTCTTCGAAATCGATTCCCGACCTCATCTCCACTGAGATCGAAAACCCCCATAACGAGACGCCATCGCACGCAATAGAGAGCGTGCTAAAATTCCTTCGACAGTGGTGCGAGTTTCATTTTCCTCGCTACCTGTCCTGCTTGGATAGGATCCAGTGCTCGGTTTTCACCAAACACCAGCTTCAAGTCGGAGACTATTCGCCATTTATCGCCAGCGTGAAGCACCTCTTTATGCACCCTGCCGTAACCGTTTTGGAGGAGTATGGACTTCCGTACTCCGTGACTCAGAAGATTCTCGGCTCGTACGATTTGGGCGAGGACGTCGATTCATTCATTACACGTCTGAAAGGCATCGATCCTGCATCCTTGAATCTGCCGAGTATTGAGAATGAGATGTTAACTGATGTTCTTGAGAACATTTAACCTCACGAATTGCCCTGCCACCCCAAAATGGTCTCGCTCTGCACTATTGGAGATCAATCTTTCGCCGCCACCCCATAAACTCTGATCGCTTCAACTGCCTCCTCAATGGAGCAGCCTGTGGCATTCTGGATCTTTTCGGGAAGTGAAGCGCCACTGATAACCCGATTCCCGCACGTTACGGACGCACCGAGAATTGCACCCAAAACAATCTCCCCTACCCGTAGTTCAAGTTTTTCGTATTCCCCATTTCCACATCCAAAAAACCTACCAGTCGGTTTGATTCCGAGATTCATTCGATTGGTCTTCTTTTCAGTTTCGCTCGCGTTGTCGGTCGTTGTGGTCGCCGGAACCGTTGGTGTTGTATTCGTATTTTTCATACATTTTTTTGTTTTAGGCGAATGACTGATTACCCTGATCTCCTTCCAAACTTTTTAATCAGCCTTCGCATATCAGCTTCAACGGAACCCTGATTGGCGGAATTCAATGCCTGACTGGATACTCGACTGGCCAACCCTGCTGCCCAGATTTCCCCTCTCCAGAACAGGAAAAAGGTCAGAGCAAACACGGCAACTCCCGCGCACAGGCCAACGGCCAGCATTGGGGCAACCCGCCAGTGGATCTCTGGGGCAATCTGGGTGATCAGCCATGCTCCAGATTGAAGCAGGTATTGGGCAACCTCGCTCTCTGGGTGATTCATCAACCATGAGAGGCAAGCCAATCCTGCGAGCAACCCCGCAACCCCCGCAAATGTGGTGGCGTTGGACTTCATCGTTTTCCCTCCCTCTGTTGCTGGAACGCGATCTGGCTCCAAAGTTTTCCGCCTCTGTAGGTTTTCCCTCCCTGCTGTAAAATCGCAGTCGTGCAAAACCGGAATGGTTTCCCGCCCTTGGCCAGAACCTGAAAATCTCTGGCGTCGAGCTGGACATCCCGCGAAATGCTGGTGTTCGCGCCTCCTCCCCCCTCGCCGTGAAATGATGCACTCCTACCAGCTCGGTCCTGCAATTCCCTGCCCAAAACTTCGGTGAACCATTTGTAGGTTTCGGGACAGGAATTCTGGTGAAGGATCTTCGTTTGCAGGTTTCCAAGCAGGCTGGCTGTCGAGTCTTTGGCTTTCCTGCCGCCTGCCAACCACAAGTTGGGCACGTTCTGTGTCAGATAAACCGTGCATGCCCTGGAGCTTCGGGCGGTCGTCTGAAATACCGAATCGTAGCTGGACATGAAATACTGGCACTCGTCGGCAAAGAGGAAAACCGGCCGAGTTGTCTGGTCGGCGACGATCTGTTCTTCCTTGCCGAAAAATCCCTCAATGGTCCTCTGGAATGCGAACTTCCATGCCACTGCTGCCGCCTGCCCAAGTTTTTTGTAGGTTTTCAACGGCAGGTTCACGACGATGATTTTTCCCTTTCGGCAGTCCTGGGGGGAAATCGTGGTGGTGGTGCAGAACAATTCCCGCATGGAACCTCGCAAAAATGGATCGAGGCAAGAGGTCAACTGCATGAGAACTGAAGCCTTGGTTTTATCCCCCATGTTGCGGAATTCCTGCTGGAGGTATGCTCGGATGGTAACAAGATCCCGCTGGTCCCTCGGATCTGACGGGCCGGCGGAACGCAATAGATCATCCTGAAAAACTTGGTCCACTGCCGCTTTGTAGAGGTCGGGAATTTCAATTGGCCGGCCACTGATGCGGAATAGATCGAGGATGTTCCGCAAAAGCTGTCTGGCCGCCCGTTCCCAAATATCACCCTGCTGCTGGCCGTCGCCAGCGATGGCTTGGGAAATCTGCTCGAAACACTCAATCAACGATTCCACTCCACCGCCAATGCCGGACAACTCGGCATTGAGGAAATTGTATCGCTCATTGAAGCCAGGACCAAACATGACAATATCCGCTTCACGCCCGCAGGATCTTGCCAAAGCTCTGAACCTCTCTGGCTCGTCGGATTTCGCGCACAGGACCAATCCCCCAAACCCTGCTTTGAGCATGCCCAGCGGAATATGTGTTCCGGTGCCACTGGTTTTTCCTGATCCGGTCGCACCAAAAGCAATCACCCCTTCGCACGCCTCGGCAAGTGTGAACCGGATCTTTTCGTTCAATGAATCGAACCGGCAGATTTCGTCGGTCGATTCCCACAGTGTTTTTTCATTCTTTGTTTTCATATGCCTTTTCTTCTCTGGTTGATTGTTCCTGTTGCCTGCGGTTGATTTCCGCATTGATCCTCTCCAGCTCGGCTTTGCGGGCCTCCAGTTGCGGAGACATTCCCTGCTCTGCGACGGCTTTCTGAAGCTGCTTCCAATCGGCCTCAACCCGCGCTTTCTCGTTCACAAGTTGCCCGCGCATCCCTGCCAGTTTTTGCAGGCTCACAACCTGCTGGACTGCGGCGACAAGGTTCTGTCTCTCGGTCTGTATCGCCCCAAGCGTGCTGACGCCAACGGCAACCATTACCGCAACCCACAAGCTGAGAAGGATTGCCCCTCCCGATATGCAGAGAGCAAACCGGCTGGTTTTCTCACAGTATTCCTCGCTGGAAATCAGCTTGCTGTTGGCTTCCGTTGCAATTCCCTGCCCCTCTCGGAGGACTTCGGCTGTCTCGTCCAGCATCTTGCGGAGGTCCCGCCCTGCACTCATCTGGTGCGCGGATATGTCGGTGACTGCCTGCTGGAACTCCGACAGTATGGTTTTCATGTCCTGCACCGATTGGCTGTAGAGGGTGTCGCCCGCGCGGATGGCGAGGATGACAGCCCAGATGGGGTCATGATCGGCGAGCCCATGCTCACGGGCAACCTGGATAACCTTTTCCCGCACCTCTGGGGCAAGTCCAGTGAGGACAGAATTCATCGAATCATCGGGCTTCTGTGATTGTTCCTCGGGGGACTTGGGGAACTTGGGGGACTGGGGGGATTCGGGGTCCATGTTCATAGCAGTGCCCCCCTGAGTTGATTGTGAACCTGTCCCGCCCATGCCTTGATCCGTGTGCGGTCCAAAATCGGGATGTCTGGATCTGCTGCGGCCAATGAAGGCAGCATTCCTGATTTGGCCAATCGGCTCATGCTCCCGTCGTAGAGCCCTGGTATTTCCACCTCGTAGGGGGTGAATGCCTCCCGAAACCGATTTCCCGTAGCTGTGTCGAAATACTCGGGGAAAACCTGTTCCTTCGGAAGCGCTACCCTCTGCTGGCTCCGATGATTGAGGGCGATGATATACCGCATCGAATCCTGCAACGTGTTGGCCCATTGAGCGACGCTGGCAAACGTCCCTGGCTCGGGGGTGATGCTGCCAATTCCCACAACCTCCAGATTCAGCGATTCAAGGGTTTCTGGCTGGGAGACGGCTTCCCACCATTCCAGAAAATCCCCCGATGCGTTGGCCGGAAGGTCGGCGATGGTGATCACATGCTTTGCTGCCTCGGTAATCAGCCGGTCACAATCGGCAATGGATCTGAGGTTCACCCGCTCTGCCTGTGGGTAGGCGGTGGAAAATGCGGCGGCTTTGCCTGCATTCTCCGTGTCGCAATCGTAGGC
>Ga0247844_1008016_pt1 | contig 11658 bp, 21 predicted proteins | sample LaCtaG_FD_192421 | JGI IMG/M metagenome (GOLD analysis project Ga0247844, IMG submission 192421) | Freshwater microbial communities from meromictic Lake La Cruz, Castile-La Mancha, Spain - LaCruzMarch201714.5m_1 | ecosystem: Environmental > Aquatic > Freshwater > Lake | place: Spain: Castile-La...
CAAAAAGCTTGGGGAGTCTGGGGTGGGGTATATCTTGAAAACGGAAAAATCTCACGAGAATTCAATAAACACAGGTCAAAGGCTGATTGGGCTGAGACCTGGCAATCTTTAGTAACGGATAAATAATTATGGAATACTGGTCATGGATACTTGCAGCAATTGGTGTATCTGGAATTTATTTTGTAGGCAAAAAAACTATTTGGGGTTGGTTGATCCTATTGTTCAATGAAATAATTTGGATTGCCTATGCTCTAATTACTACTCAATATGGTTTTATTGTTTCTGCTGTAGCATATGCAGCAGTATACATTAGGTCATACCTGCATTGGAAGGAGGACTCTAATGTACACTAACGAAATGAAACGTGCTGTTCACTCGATTACTGCACCAAAAGGATTTGGTCTAGATATTGTTGAGCATAATACTGAAGGCATTACCTGGATTGAGCTGGTAGCAGATGAAATTAAATTTATGAAATTACTTGACAGAGACAAGCGTATTGCTGTAGAATATATGGTAAGGGTAAAATCTGCACTAGAAGATAATGGTGCAATAGTACAACTAACACGAAAGGCAGTGCCACAGTGATTGAAGCAATTACAATTGGAATATTTTCAATAGTAATCATAGTGCTAACTGGGTTGCTCATTAGAGAAAAACTTTTTACAAAAAACTTAGCAAACGAATTACTACAAGTAATGGTTGATAATAGAACACTATTAACAAAAATAGAACACAGGTCTACTGAAAAAGACATTGAGCAAACTGAAGGGTTTGTGAAATTTCTATCAGAGTCAAGAGAATGGGCATTCGAATATATCGAGACCGTTCAAAATGGCTTAGAAAAGTTTGTTGAGGTCGCAGGTCCACGACTTGAGTACTTCGACAAATATGGCAGGGTAACGGCAAGTCCACACATAGAGGGGCTAGAGGATATTCTAGCTGCATATCGTGAACTACAAAAACTGTTACCTGAAGAAAACAACAAGGAGAAATAATGAATAAGCAAATGATCGCAATGCTTGCATCGTATGGACGTAGCCTTTTGGCTGCTGGACTTGCACTTTATGCTGCAGGGGTAACAGAGCCAATGGAGCTTGCAAACGCACTATGGGCTGCACTACTTCCAGTAGTGATTCGCTACGTTAATCCAAACGATCCAGGTTTTGGTCGTGTACCAACACCAGAAGAAGTTGACGCTGCAGTTAAGACTGAAGAGAACTAATCTAGTACTAGAAGGTGGGCTATTTCGGTAGCCCATCTTTTTATTGCCCTAAAATCTCTAAGTATTTAGACTTTAATTGATTTGGTGCAAACGACTTATACCCTATGTCAAATGCCTGTTGTTTTTCTTTAGTCTTGTCAGACAGCCTTACATATGAATCAATCTTTTCTGCAAATTGTTTTGGGTTTACGTCATAGTAAATTACTGGTGCAGCAAGTCTTAGCAATCCTAGCTCCTCAGAAACTGTCAGCCATTCTTTTGGAAGAATAATGTTGTTTGGAGAGATGTCAGTCATAAAAACTGGTAGACCACTAAGCAGTGCTTCGTTCATAGGCAGACAAAGACCAGCATAGCGTCTAGGAAGAATCATAGCGTCAAAGCCAGTATACATATCCTGTCTATTTTTTACATTGTCAACCTCAACAGTAATCCTTGAATCTAATCTTTCAGTATTAATTGGTGTTTGACTTTTAATTACAAGCTCAAAGTCCTCCTTGGAATGCTTCATCATAGCAATCACACTATTAGTTCCATTACGATCATTGGCTGCTGCCTTTCCAGCAATATGGAGGATTCTTTTATGATCTTTTGAAGAATTAACTTGTAAGGCATTCTCAAATAATTCTGGGGGTGTAGGTGGTGGTAGGTAAACTACTTGTGCCTTATTAGCAAATCTTTTATGAACCTTTTTAATCATCCAGGGACTTGGAGATATAAGTACGTCAGCCAAAGGTTTCTTTTCTGGCTTTAAGTTTCCAAACAATTCGTAGTTATACTGCAAGAATGTCTTTACACCTTTTAATCTTGCAAGTGTCGGAGTGTTATCATTATAAAATGTTTCACAACTTAACAATACATCTATGTCTTCTAGGAAGTTATTCATTTCATCATCAGTTGGAAAGCCTTTACATATAACTTGATTACGTCCTTCATACCACTCAAAATGTTGCTCGTTTCCATTATAAAAAGTAAAATCAATAATCATAATCTTGTGTGGATTAAGCATATGTGTAAGTTCGTATGTCTGATTACCGAGACCAGTGTTGTCTGCCCTTACTATTATTCCTAACTTCATGCTTCTGTAAGACCCCAAGCCTCATCATCGCCAGTAAATTTTTTCATATTTTTTCTTCCATCCAAGTTATTTACAACTCTAATATCATCTTTGTCTTGTGGGTTATATAGCCAAAGTCTGTGAGACATCCAACCATCCTCATTATCTTTGCAATCAGAGAGAAGTTTGCCATAAAACTTGTCCTCAATAAAAAGTTTGGGGGTAGTATTAGGTAGCACTACATCACGGTAATACCATACGTAGGACATGTGAGGCTGCTGGCTCCACTGATAAGACTGAACGAAGTCACCTTCTTGATCTTTCATAAGGTGCATGTGATCAGGCTCAATTACTTTATTAAAAGTATAAAATCTAACAGTATAAGCTTTATCCGAAGATATCATATCTACAACCTCTTGCCAGTCAAGTGATAAGTTATCTTGAAAAGAAATATCTCCTTCAACATATAGCATAAGTGGTGTTCTGATAAGACTAACAGTTCTATTCATCATGGTTGACTGATGATTATGTTCATCAAAAATAATTGGTAGAACGTTGTGCCACTCATGTAATGATTTCCAAAGAATTCTATTTTTATATTCGTCATACATATCTTTGCGGTGAATTTGCTCAACCCTAAGTCCATCTACCTGCAAAATTATTTCGTTATCTGGAAAGTACTGTCTAACACTTCGTATCACTTCGTCAATTATCTCTGTGCTTGGGTGTACAGGACTAACCGATGTGGGAATAACTATTGTTACATCATTAATGTTCATTGATCTGCTCCATAATCTTGTAGGCAAAGTCTCTCTTTTGTTTAATCCACCAGGACACAGCCCTGTGCATATTCGCAGGGTAGTCCGTAGATAATTGGCTAACTACTTTTCTAAGTTTGCCCCAGTGAGCAATCTGTGGAATTGGCATATCGCCAAAAAGTATTTCCCAAAATTGATACACCTCTCCAACACTACTAACCTTATCTGCAATAGGAATGCACAGCATTTCAAGACCTTCATAAAATCTAAAAGAGTCAATGCTTGCATTGCCAGCAGGTGCTGGAGCAAACCTAGCAGTAGCAAGAAGTCTGTAATAGTCTTTGGGCTTTTCTCCTTGTGTAAACCCTTTTGTAAGTCGATACACAGCGTTAGGGATATCTGGAAGAATTTCTGCAATCTGCTGACGACGTTGATGTGTGATTTGACCAGAAAAGTAAACATCTATTTCTTTTGTTGGATAGTCTGGAATAACATTGTCCTTGTGGTTAGGAACTCCAAGTGGAATCTTGTGATACTTTTGGTGGCGAGGGTATGGATACTGAATCCATATTTCAATATTAGGATGATCAATCTTTTCTACATTGAATACACCAAGTTCATCTGCAGTAACAAAGAGAACTACTCTGTTAATCTTTTTAAGATTTTTATTTAAAAGATCTTCTAGTCCAGTCCACTCAAAACCAGGAGCCACGACGAATGCTCTATCGGTTTCTGGCAATACTCTTGTCTGTATAACCTCAGTGTGGTTTCTTGTAAATGCTTCCTGTAAGAATCCAAAATCCCATTTTTCATCTGGGAAGCCCTTGCCTTTTGGTGTAATAGAGTAACACTTAGCCGACATAATAAACATACCCATCTTTTGGTGGGAAATATTTTAAATCAAAGTCTGTATTGTTAAATGGGGTGGGGTATGTATTTGTAATATCCTCGCCACTTCCTGGATAGAGTCCCCACTTACTCTTATAGTATTCACGAGTCTCTTCGTTTAGTTCTGGTCTAAGGTCAACCTTGCCAAGCTTGACGCTATGCCCCATACCAGCATCGTCTACGTCTATCAATACTTTTTCCCATAGACCGTGACCGTCTGGAAGCCTTGTTTCCATAAAGTCTGAGGCGTTAAAAGCTTTTTGAATCCTTAAGCTATAGTCTAGATCGTCGTAACCATATGGAATAAAGTTTTCATCCCAAAAGCCAACTTTTTCAATAATTGTTTTATGAAATGCAATTAAGTGCCAGCCATACACGACCTGTGCTTCAACAACAAGGTGGTTAGAGTTTTTTAGTGCTTCAATAAAATCAAGTCCACCAGACTCTCCAAATCTTATGGATGTTCCACAAACAATAAACCAGTCTGCATCTTGCTCAATAAACCTTCTCATACTAATATTTGTACTTGCAGGAAATCCTATATTGGCAAAAGTATTATCGATAAGCTGTACATTCTCTAGCTTGGAGGTTTTTAAAAATTCATCTTTATATTCTTCTGATGTATATGGAAGAGACACTAAATATTTCATAAGCCTAACTCTTTCAATATTTGTTTCCATCTATGGACATACGTGTGCTCACGTTTAGTTCGCTCGTGTCCAGCTAAACGAATAGACTCACGCTCTTCATCGTGTTCTAGATAGTAGTCAATCTTTTCTTTTAGATCTCTTAGATTACCGTGATCATAGAATACAATTTCTTTTTTGTCTTCAAAGAAAGCGTCAAGTCCAAGGATGTTTGGGTAGATAGTAAATCCTCCACGACCAGTAGACTCAAACAATCTATCAGAAGAGTAGTATGGATAGTTAAAGTTAATGTTTAATGTGTCACCAATAGCAATCTTACTACGAGCATAGATCTTATTCAATGCATCTCCACGGACTACTCCTGTATCACCATCTCCACCAACGTGCAAGAATCTATCTCCGTATGTATCACGCAAGAAGTTCACTAATTCTGGACGGTATGGATACTCAGGGTGATACCCCTTGCTACCAACAAAGATAACATCATAGTCAAAACTATTATTGTAATCTGGATGAATGTAGCATTCTGGAGCAAACACACCAGCAGGAAGAAAGTGACCTTTAACTGAGGTGTTATCGTTGAACCAATCAGCCATAAGCTTGTCTGTGGCAAAGAAGTGACTAATGTTTTTGTAGAACGGATCGTTATCAAGATCGTGCTGACGCTTAAGACCAAACCATAAATCTAAGTGATAAGTCATTGTTGGGACATTGCATTCACGAAGTTCTCGAAGGATATCTATTCTGTGCTGACCAGGAGTTTCCCAACCGTGAGTATGCACCCAAACGAATAAATCGGAGGTGGCTGCCTCACGAAGTACCTTACCAATTGTTGTGCCACGCCCCTCTTGAAACTTAACTACGGTATGACCTAATGCTTCTAATGATTTTGTGTGATGATTCTCACTACTAAAATCTACCTGGAAGTTTCCCAAGAATGTAATCTTTGCCAAAATAACCTCTTCTGTTATACATCTATTTTATCATATTATGATGTATACTATAAGTGTTCCTCACACTATCTTAGGATGGACTAGTTACCCTAATCACAAGACCGTGGCTAACTGCAGCGGATTTCGGTGTGAGGAACTTTATTTTTTATGTTATAATATTTGTATGCCATATAGCGTTGGAGAAAAAGGGTCTTACGGTTGCTCAGGTTACCCAGCCGTTAAAGACGACGGAACAGTAATGGGTTGCCACAAGACAGCTGAAGAAGCTGCTAATCAAATTTATGCAATCAACCAGTCTGAAGGCAACATTGAAGCTGGTGTCGGTATTAAAAATCCAGAGGAGTGGTCAATTGGAAAAGCTTTGCCAGATGCCTATGGTCCTGCTTCTGCAGAAGGAGTTCCTGCAGGAAGAAACTGTGCCAATTGTTTATTTTATGACACTTCAAAAGTTTTAGATGGAAAAGCTTATTGCACTAAGTGGGACGACTACGTAAAAGCTGATTACTACTGCAAGGCATGGAAAGCAGAGTCTGATATGGATGATAAAGAAGAAGAACGAATGAAGCGTCGTAAAGAGATGTATAAGGATGGTCACATCCAAGAAGGCGACTACGTAATGGGAATGACCACAGAGGGCGTTGTCCACGGACGTGTAGAGCACATAATGTGGGAAGGCGGAACTCTTGGAGAACCTGGAACAGCATACGCACTTGAGTCTATGCCACCCGAAAATCCAGCAATTTCCGTAAGAGTTTTTGAAGAAGAAGAAGATGGAGTTTGGGAACCAACAGCTTACAGTATTGGAATGATGTACCAAGATGCCACTAGACTAGATAGACTAGAAGGGCATCACATGCCAGATGGAATTGAAGACAAGTACATGGAAGAGCTTGAGCGTCTTGCAAAAGCGTCTCCTTGTTGGGATGGCTATGTTCAGCGTGGAATGAAGCCAGGACAAAGTGGGGGTATGGTTCCAAACTGTGTTCCAGTTCAGAAGTATCACCATGCCTTAATGAATAAGGCAGAAACATATTCACCAACAGCAGGAATGAAAGCTGCCGCACGTCGTGCCTTGAAGTGGAAAGAAGATGGCAAGGCTACAGGTGCAGGAACTCCAGTCGGATGGGGAAGGGCAACCGACATTGTAGCTGGTCGAGCAATGTCTCTTAGTACTGTTAAGCGTATGTTTTCATTTTTCTCACGCCATGAAGTAGACAAAAAGGGAAAAGATTTTAACAACACTGCTAATCCTAGCAACGGTCGCATTATGTGGGACGCTTGGGGTGGAGATGCAGGATTCTCTTGGTCAAGAGGCATTGTTGAACGTATGAGAGACAAAGCATTGTTTGCTGATTTTGGTAAAGATTACACAAAGTCCCAGCCAGTAGATTTATTTAAGGCAAAGTCAGTCTCTGTAGGAGATCACGTCACATTTGCTGTGCCAAAAGATCCACAACCAACAGAGTATGCTCACGGCGAGGTAGAAAGAGTTGAACGCTCTGGAATCGTAACAATTGGCAATGAAAAAGTAGAAGCATCTACCAGCAACCCAGTAGCGGTTGTTCGTGTATGGGCAGAAAAAGAAAACGGTGGCTATGTAAAGACAGACCGACGTGTAGCTAAACCATTCTCAAACCTTAGAGTTATGTCTGGTGAACTAAAAGAGGCATCAGACACCGATTTCAACATTGAAAAAGTTTCTGAAGCAAGGCTACAAGAACTTGCTGATGCCTACAACAAGGGTAAGGAAGGCAATAAGAGAATTACCGTAGGTGCATTAAAACAGGTCTATAACCGTGGTATTGGTGCATATAGAACTAATCCAGGCTCAGTTCGTGGAACTGTATCTAGTGCTGAGCAGTGGGCTATGGGACGTGTAAATGCGTTTATGGCTGGTCTTAGAGGCAAATTCCCAAGAAAACCTTTCGATCTAGACCTGTTCCCCAAGGGACACCCACGAGCAAGCAGCGAAAAACCAGGAGATAAAAAGATGGATTCTAATATTTGGAGCGGCTCCGCTTTCGGTATTTGACATTAAGCTCTTTATGCTGTAGAATATAACTACAACACTAACGGATTAGGAGAGAAATGCACGAGGGACACGCACACGAAAGCGAGACTCTTTTAGATACAATTATCGAAATCACATTTGGCATAGAACATATGGCTGCAGAGTTTTTCTGGAATGCTGTGTTCTTGCTCGTTGGTTTTGCGGTATCTAAGGCAATCGCACTACGAAAGATTCACAAGTACATTGATGAGAAGCACGGAGTAACACACAAGGAAGGTTATTGATGGGGTATAATGATCTTATGCAACAAGAAGATGCAAACAGTTATCCTCGTGCATATTTTGGGGAAACTATTCCTATAGAAGAAAATACAAACGAGGAAACCATTCCTATAGAAGAAAATACAAACATGGTTGTTATTGGTCAAACACCAGTAGCACCATCAAAAGGAGAAAATAAAATGGTAGCAGTAAAACGTAAAAGAATTAGCCCACAGCAAGCTGCACAGAAAAAAGCAGAAAGAGCTAAAAATGCATTGTACGCAAAGCAGGAGGCAAAACGTGCTCCAAAGGTTCAGATTGATCAAGGCATAGTTCTTTGGACCTGGATCATTGGTATCGTAATTGCATTTGTATCATCTGGGATAGTATCCTTTAATGGCATTACGGCAGTAGCGGAATATGTGGGATTATCAGCACCGTGGATGGCAACACTATTCTTCTTCTTTATTGAGTTAATGTATGTTCTATTCCTCATGGCTTATTTAATTCTTCGATCTCGTATTGACGAGGACGGAAAGCAAGAACGATCTGCTGGAGCATTCTGGGGCATGTTTATGTTCGGTGCTATTGCGGTTGCCGCTAATGGATTCCACACGCTTGACTTCTGGGACTACGAATGGCTTAATCCTCAAATGTGGGCAGGTATTGTTCTAAGTATCGCTGCCCCAATAGCAATCATTAGTGCCTCTAAGATGGCATCTAGGGTAGTATTCGCTAAATCTATTAGCCTTTAGCGTACTAAGGGTGTTCGCCAAGCTGGTTAAGGCATCGTGCTCATAACACGAAGATCGTGGGTTCAAGTCCCACACACCCTACGCCCTTGTAGCTCAGAGGAAGAGCAGCAGGTTTCTACCCTGCGTGTCGCTGGTTCGATTCCAGTCAGGGGTTCTCATATTGTGATGGATTAGGAAACATGTCTTTTAGAATAAAGTCAAGTATAAAATCAAAATTTGAGTCGTGACTAGAAATATATTTTAAATCTTCCTTAACGAGATCGTGGAACTTGCCTTTTAATTCTGTATTACTATATACTTTTACATCATAAGTTTTTGTTCCGCCAACATTATAAATGTTTCCATATGTTGATCTATGCAATGTTTTATGATTTAATACTTCAAGAAGTTTTTTTCTGTTCATGGGCATAGGAACATGCAGTTCATAATCTAATGGATTTGCAACACCTCTTCTAATTAAATAGTTTTGTGTTTTACTAAACAGTCTTTGGTATCCATAGTTGGTTTGTCCTAAGTCTGAGTATGATGCAAGAACTTCCTGGATTGTCCCAGAATAAAATTGTTCAACTTTATCTAATTTTTTTATTGTAAAAAAATCATCGTTCATCAAAACAAAATCATTGCTTATTTCTTCTGTTCGACAAATAACATCTAGTTGTTTCCAAACATTAGGATGCCCAAGACCAGTCTGTTTAACATAGATATAGTCTCCTGTGTACCAGTCTGGCTTGCCACCAACTACCCAGACACGACCCTCTGGCAGATTAGCAACGGTAGATCTAATTGAGTATCTTAACTCTTCATTATCTCCAGGACGGCATACATATACGTAATCCAAAATTTACATCCAATCTCTTTCTTCTATTATAACATCAGGTATACTGGTATTAATGTCAATTACAGAGCAACTTCCAGCCCTTCAAAAATATAAAGAGGACCAGGGATGCTCTGACTGCGGATTAAATTACCCTCACTTTATCCTAGAGTTTGATCACAGACCAGGAGAACGTAAGTTTGGCAATGTCTATCGTGTACTAAAGAAGTACGGTTCAGATAAGGCGTGGGCAGAGGTAAAGAAATGTGATGTAGTATGTTCTAATTGTCACAAACTAAGAACACATGATAGAGAACAAGAGCTACTAGCTTCTTAAGATACGATCTAAAGCCCAGTCGAGCACTGCTATCGCATTGTGATCTGATCGAATTTGTTTTTCTTTTATAATATCTCTAATGACTGCAATGATACGAGCACGTTCTTCCTCGACACCAGCCTGGTAAAGTTCTATTAAATGATTTTGAATAATCGACATCTGAACTGTACCATCTCTGCTAATGTTTTTATCCATACAATAATTGTACACCATGTCTGGTATAATGTATGTATGACATTTGAATACCCAATATTTCCAGACCGCACCTACAGCATTGAAGTAGACGGACAAAAGTTTTACATTACAGGTGAAAACCTTATCGCACTAGCACTTGACAAACTCAACGAATCGTGAGATAATAGGGGTATGAGAAAAATATTCATACCAACACCTCGTAATATCAAACGTAGAGACGAACTAATGATGAAGCGTGGTGCTCAAAGGATGAAGACCATGCTTGTTGATCTCGTAGAGGGTCGAATGGAAAACGGCATTCTTGAAGCGGAGGCTGCTTACAAGCAAGGGCATCCAGACACTGGAGCCTACCTTAGTGGTGCTGTCGCTGCCTGTACTGCAATAATCGGAAGCATCAGAAAAGGAGAGTTTTAATGTATAAGGAGATTCCAATGGACAGTTTTGAAAACAGAGATCGTGAAATTGTTAATGCTGTAATTCACGAAGGAGAAATGCGACAGGGAGAAAAGATTGTAGCACTCCTTGAGCGTAAGATTACAGAAGCATATGCTGACAACAACAAGGAGTTAATTAACTTTCTTGAAAATCTTATTGTAGAAATTGAGGGCATGTAATGGCTAAGACAATCGTACACTTTGGTTCGCCAGAAGGAACTACATACGGAGAAACAAATAAAAAAATCCTTATCGTTCAAGAAACACAGAAGGGTCACAATGATTAAGCTCAAGCATTATGAAACAAAAGAAGTGGTAAGTGTAGATCCAGTTGGCATCGCTAATGGATGGATGCTTTGCATGGGTGGATACACATACGACCTTCGATACTGGAGTCAAGTTGACTGATCGTAAAGAACGCAGGAACGATAAACGAATGTTTAATATCCTATTGCGTAAAGCAAAACAGGATATGGCAGACTGGGTTATTAGTCTTAACCGTATGCCTAGCAAAGCAGAAATTCTTGCATTTCAGGCAGGGTATATTTCTGGAATGGATAGAGGAGCCAACGATAAAGATGCTACTTCTTGACAAACAAACGCATTAACGGTATAATAGATATACACAACAAGTAAAGGTTTTAAATTGCAAACATTTCTTCCTCATTCAGATTTCAAGAAGACTGCAGAAGTCTTGGACAATCGTAGGCTCAACAAACAAATCCTTGAGTGCTATCAGATTCTAAACGTACTGAGTAATCCAGACCCACGTGCTGGGTGGCGTAATCATCCTGCTGTTAAGATGTGGCGTGGTCACGAGTTTTCACTCTTTGGTTACGTAATGGTCATGGTTGAAGAAGCTAAGGCTCGTGGTATTAAGACAGACAAGAATGAAGAAAACCTTTGGGGGCTACATGCTAACAACTTCGAGGCATGGGGTACAACTCCTCCAACCTGGAAGGGTAACAAGAAAACTATGAAGCGTATCACCACTACACACAAAGCAAACCTATATAAGAAAGATCCACTGTACTACTGGCACTTTGGAGATGCAGTCAACAGCAAGAACAACAAGCCCTGCTGTGATCGCTGTCAGTACTACTGGGTTACACACGAGGCAGCCTGATGCTTAAATTTGAATTCAACATGCTAGTTCTTAACAGTTCCTTTTCTGAAGAAGATGTTAACCAGATCAATGCATTTGCAGACTATGTTCGTAAGAAAGAGCGTGAACGCATCATTGCATTACTTGAGCCTAATGGAGTTCCCGAATACTGGGTTGAACGAATCACCCACTTACTGAATGGAGACATTTAATGATTCAATT
>Ga0247844_1008018_pt1 | contig 11653 bp, 14 predicted proteins | sample LaCtaG_FD_192421 | JGI IMG/M metagenome (GOLD analysis project Ga0247844, IMG submission 192421) | Freshwater microbial communities from meromictic Lake La Cruz, Castile-La Mancha, Spain - LaCruzMarch201714.5m_1 | ecosystem: Environmental > Aquatic > Freshwater > Lake | place: Spain: Castile-La...
TTTTCGCCCACCGCCCCAGTCCACGCGCGCAACTGACTGATTGTTCGTTCCGGGCTGGGGTAAACGAAAGTTTTCCCCCGCCAGGCGGCTTTTTAGTTCAGGGGGTTGCGGACACCGCTAGAGGCTCTACACCAAGAGTCTGTCCGGATATCAGGTAGGAACGCTAAAAGCATCCCGACTGCGCCTGTCTGCGAGATCCGAAGGGGCTTCAGGGGCGACTGAAGTCGCCCCTACAGTCGCCCCACACTTGCCCCAGGCCCTTCCGTCGTGAGTTCCTCACCCCAGCATCCGGTCGGCGGTCCCAGCACCAGATCCGGTCCCTCGAAGCGGACCAGGTAGAGCGGACGCTCCGGATCTTCCTCCAGGTGGCCGATGTTGAGGATCACGCCGCGCGTCCCGGCGGCGGCGATCACCGCGTCCTCCGCCAGGTCCGGGATGCCCCCGTCGTTGCTGATCTGCGTTGCGGCGTAGACCAGGTCGCCGGGGCTCAGTTGGTCGAGTGTCATGGTGCTGGCTCCTGAGAAAAAACGATCGGTTTGCGGGTGTCTGCCCGGTGCTGTCGGATATCCCACCCAATTGGTGCGTCAGACTGTCGCAGAGCCGACAAGCGGGCCCGCAACGCTGGGGCTTTTCCTTTTAAGTCAATGTTCCACCGATTGATGTCCCGGTGGCATGGAGATTGCTGAATTTCTCTCAACGATTTAGCAAGACTCAAGCCAAACGGAGCACCCGATTCATGTTGACCCTCACCCCCAGCGCCAGGAAAGCGGTCAGCCGTTTCATCAAGGGGAACGCGGACCCGGTGGCCGGAGTGCGCATCGCGGTCACCGGCGGCGGCTGCTCTGGACTGCAGTACGGCGTCACCCTGGAAGGGCAGGCCCGGACGGACGACCTGGTCGTCGATTGCGAGGGGCTGACGATCCTGATCGATCCCGGCAGTGCGCCCATGCTGGCCGGGGTGACGGTGGACTTCCAGGACAGCATGAGCGGCAGCGGTTTCAAGTTCGAGAACCCGAATGCCGCGTCGAGTTGCGGCTGCGGCAAGTCATTCAGCGCCTGAGGGCGGCCGCTCGCAGCCGGTCAGCAGCGTTCAGTCGACCGTGGCGCACGCGCGGCCCTGGGGTCGCGGTCGGAAGCCCCGGCGACTGACGGGTCATCACGATTCACGAACCCCGGAGAACTGTCATGTGGGATTACTCGGACAAGGTCAAAGAGCACTTCTTCAGCCCCCGCAATGCCGGTGCGGTGACCGGTGCCAACGCTGTTGGCGAGGTGGGGTCGCTGTCGTGCGGTGACGCGTTGCGGCTCACGCTGCGGGTCGATCCCGAAACGCAGATCATCAAAGACGCCGGGTTTCAGACGTTCGGCTGTGGGTCGGCCATCGCCTCCAGCTCCGCCCTGACCGAGATCATCAAGGGCATGACGCTGGATCAGGCGCTCACGGTATCCAATCAGGATATCGCCGATTTTCTCGATGGTCTTCCGCCCGAGAAGATGCACTGCTCGGTGATGGGGCGCGAAGCCCTGCAAGCGGCCGTGGCCAACTACCGCGGCGAGGTGTGGAAGGACGATCACGAAGAAGGCGCGCTGGTGTGCAAGTGCTTCGCGGTGGACGCGGTGATGATCGAGGAGACCATCCGCGCCAATGCACTCTCCACCGTGGAAGACGTGACCAACTACACCAAGGCCGGCGGCGGCTGCTCGGCCTGTCACGAGGGGGTCGAGGAGATTCTGACCCGGGTCCTCAAGGAACAGGGCCGCGTCTTCGACCCCACGGGTGCCGCCCCGGTGCTCGCCAAGGGGAAGAAACTCAGTAATCTCCAGCGCATCCGCCGGATCGAAGGAGCGATCGAGGCGATCCGGCCCAACCTGCAACGGGATCGGGGCGATGTCGAACTGGTCGAGGTCGACGGCAAGAATGTCTATGTGAATATGACCGGGGCCTGTGTCGGCTGTCAGATGGCCGCCACCACCCTGGACGGCATACAGCAGCGCATCGTCGAGGACTTGGGCGAGTTCGTCCGCGTGCTGCCGGCCAGCGCCATGCAGCACCGGGCCTGAGGCGATTCACCGCAACAGCGACTGACCCCTTTGTCGAGCGACGATTCAACCGAGGCGCGCCCATGACCCAAGGTATCTATCTGGACAACAATGCCACCACCATGGTCTCGCCGGCCGTGGTGGAGGCCATGCTGCCCTTCTTCACCGAGCAGTTCGGCAATCCGTCCTCGATGCATCAGTTCGGCAATCGGGTGGGCCTGGCCCTCAAGCAGGCCCGTGCTCAGGTGCAGACCCTGCTGGGCGCCGAACACGACTCCGAAATTGTCTTTACCTCCTGCGGCACCGAGTCCGACTCCACCGCCATCCTCTCGGCGCTCCGGGCCCAGCCGGAGCGAAAAGAGATCATCACCACCGTGGTGGAGCATCCGGCGGTGCTGGCACTCTGCGATCAGTTGGAAAAGGAGGGCTACAAGGTCCATCGACTCAAGGTCGACAGCCGGGGGCGGCTGGATATTCACGAATACATGGACCTGCTGTCGGACCGGGTGGCGATCGTCTCGGCGATGTGGGCCAACAATGAGTCCGGCACCCTGTTTCCGGTGGAGGAGATGGCCGATCTGGCACGCTCCGCCGGCGTCATGTTCCATACCGATGCGGTCCAGGCCGTGGGCAAGGTGCCGATCAATCTCAAGGAAACCTGCATCGACATGCTGTCGCTCTCCGGGCACAAGCTCCACGCGCCCAAGGGTGTCGGCGTGCTGTACCTGCGCCGCAATACCCGCTTCCGGCCATTGCTGCGCGGTGGTCACCAGGAGCGCGGCCGGCGTGCCGGGACTGAGAATACCGCCTCCATCGTCGCCTTGGGCAAGGCCTGCGAGGAAGCCATGCAGCACATGGATGTTGAAAAGACCGCGGTGCGCCAGATGCGCGACCGGCTGGAGCGGGGCATCCTGGCGGCCGTGCCGCACTGCTTCGTCACCGGCGACCCGAACAACCGCCTGCCCAACACCTGCAACATCGCCTTCGAGTACATCGAGGGCGAGGCCATCCTGCTGCTCCTCAACAAGCAGGGCATCGCGGCGTCCTCGGGGTCGGCCTGCACCTCCGGCTCGCTGGAACCGTCGCACGTCATGCGCGCCATGGGTATCCCCTTTACCGCCGCCCATGGTACCGTGCGCTTCTCCTTTTCTCGCTACAACACCATGGATGAGGTGGATCAGGTGATCCGCGCCGTGCCCCCGATTGTCGCGCAGTTGCGCAAGCTCTCCCCCTATTGGGGCGGGAACGGCCCGGTCACCGACCCCGAACGGGCGTTTGCCCCGGCTTACGCCTGATCGGGCCTTGGTCCGCGTTCCGGCCGGTTGTGCACGGGAGCTGCGCACGGCTCCCAGCGTGAGCCGGACCAAGGCCGCCTGCGGCCAAGAGGACCATCAACCACCCCGGACGATGAATGATCCCCAACGGCGAAACCAATGGGATCATGTTAGAGATTGGCTAGCGCTGACGCGGCGCGAAGTGGCGGCTGGTTGAATGTCTGCCCCTGTCGGCATAAAAGGCGTTTCTAAACGTAGGTGAAAGTTGACTGTAGCCGGTGTTGTGAAACATGCTACAGGCATGGAAACGACCCAGGACACCATCCTCGATCTCGCGCGGGACCACGGGCTCATTCGCCCGCTGGATCTGGCCTCCCATGGGCTGCCTCGCGTCTCCCTGACCCGACTGGTGCGCCAGGGTCGGCTTGCGCGGGTCGGCCGCGGGCTCTATGCCCTCCCGGACCGCCCGGTGTCGGAGCACTCCACGCTGGCCGAAGTCGCCCGCAAGCACCCGCGGGCCGTGGTCTGCCTGCTCTCGGCGTTGCGCTTCCACGAACTCACCACCCAGGCGCCATTCGCGATCTGGCTCGCCATCCCGAACAAGGCGCGTGCCCCAAGCCTGGACAGCCTGCATCTCACTGGGCCGCTACGGATCGTGCGGTTCCCCGAGATCGCCCTGACCGAGGGCGTCGATGAGCACCTGATCGACGGCGTGCCGGTGCGCATCACGGGCATCGCGCGGACCGTGGCGGACTGCTTCAAGTATCGTAACAAGATCGGGCTGGACGTGGCCCTGGAGGCGCTGAAGGAGGCCCTGGGGACGAACGGCCAGGGGCGACGGGCGACCATGGACGACCTGTGGCACTTCGCCCGGCTCTGCCGGGTCGCCAATGTGATGCGCCCCTATCTGGAGGCCCTGACATGACCGGGCCGGACTTGGCCGCGTCCGTGCGCGCCCGCTTGCTCAACAAGGCGAAGGCCGAACAGCAGGACTTCAACCTGGTCCTGACCCGCTACGCCCTGGAGCGGCTGCTCTATCGCCTGGGCCGATCCAGCCACGCGGAGCGCTTCCTGCTCAAGGGCGCCTTGCTGTTCGACCTGTGGTTCGACATCCCCCATCGCCCGACCCGCGACGCCGACCTGTTGGGGTTCGGCCCGGCCGACATCCCGAGCATGGAGGCCGTCTTTCGCGACCTGTGCGCCGCCGCTTGCGATCCCGACGACGGCATCCGCTTCCAGGTCGAGACGGTCCGCGTTCTGGAGATCCGCAAGGAGGCCAACTACGCCGGCCTGCGCATCACTCTGGTCGGGTTGCTCGCGGGCGCCCGATGCCCGGTCCAGGTCGATGTCGGCTTCGGCGATGCGGTGACGCCGGCCCCGGAACTGGTCGCTTATCCGGCCATGCTGCCGGAACTGCCCGGCCCGCGACTACGCGCTTACCCGCGCTACACCGTGGTCGCCGAAAAGCTGGAGGCTTTGGTCTCGCTCGGCATCGCCAACAGCCGCATGAAGGATTTCTTCGATCTGTGGGTCTTGGCCCGCCAGGCGGACTTCGACGGGGATATCCTGACCCAGGCGATCCGCGCAACCTTCAACCGGCGCGCAACCCCGCTGCCCAATGGGGTACCCTTCGGTCTCACGGAGGGCTTCGCCCAGGACCGCCGGAAGCAGACCCAGTGGCAGGCGTTCCTCAACAAGAACGCGCTCGATCCGGTCCCGCTGACTGAGGTCTTGGACCTGCTGCGAAGCTTCTTGATGCCCTTGCTCCTAGCGGTGCTGACCGACCTCCCGTTGTCCGCCCTCTGGCATCCCAGAGACGGATGGCGCTAACAACAAAATGGAACTATCTTTGTCCGCCATCGACGATTCAATCACCCGGCATACCCCGTGTAACGTCACCCGTGTTGGCGAATGGCTCGCTCTAGCGCCACGCGTGCCGCTGCGCCAGCCTGGCCCTGGGGAAGTCGGGGACTCGATTCACGATGATCGGGCTTTGGCGACTGATGACCGGGAGGCCCGATGATGTCGGGGAGGGAGGGTCCGGTTAACGGCACCAAATATCCCGCGTCGTCGAACCTTGATGGGACGGCGGAGGCCTCGCGGTCTCCCGCGCTGACCAAGAATGGTTATGTAGACATTGAGCTGTTCGCGGGCAGTGGAGGGATGACCCTCGGATTGGCTCGCGTTGGTTTGTCACCCGACTATTTGTTCGAGCTGAATTGGCATTGTTGTGAGACTCTACGATACAACGCGGAAGGCGAACGGCGCAGCGTGACAGGCGCGGTGCATCAGGAGGACGTGTCGCGGGTGGATTGGTCGGCGATTTGCGACCCGGTGCGGCTGTTGTCCGGTGGTCCGCCTTGTCAGCCATTTAGTCTTGGTGGTAAACATCTCGCCGAACGCGATGATCGTAACCAGTTCCCCGCGACTCTAAGGGCGATTCGGGAACTCAGCCCAGCGGTCGTTCTCCTTGAGAACGTGCCGGGACTAGCGCGCGATTCCTTTCGTCCTTACCTCGACTATATTGGACGCCAAATCGAATGTCCCTCGGTTGCGCCTCTTCCGGATGAACTTTGGGAGGATCACGATGTACGTATTCGGCAGTATCAGGGTGCTAAAGGCTATGAACCGGAATACCAGGTTCGCCGCTGGATGCTAAATGCCGCGGATTTCGGCGTTGCGCAGGCGCGTGTGCGCCTGTTCTTCGTGGCAACCCGTGTTGATCTTTCGGCCGTCGACCCATTACCCACTCCCAGGCACAGCCACGCGCCCATAATCCCTCCCGGCCATTGTCGCGAGCGCTCAGGCACCGATCCAAGTGCTGATATCCAGTTCACGCATTAATCGCGGCCCGTTTTTTGGAAAAGAAAGGCAAAGTTACGAATGGATACCGATGGGATTTCCTTTCATGTCGGAGCCATGTACTCCAACCAAGAAATCTCGTTGCGACTGAATGTCGGCAATGCCGGCGGCATCCGCATTTCGGTAGGAGCAGAAGGTCGAACTCGGCGCCTGGTACTTCTGACATCTGTACCCCAAGCACGTCAGGCACGGGAAAATCCCTACCACGACAGAGTCGAAGGCAACGTGCTGACTTATACTGGAACGGGAAGACAAGGAGATCAAGAGTTATCGGGAACGAATCAGCGCATATGCGAGCAGAAGGATAACCCTTTTCCCATTTACGGATTCCTACTGACCGGAAGCAGAAGAGACGCTAAGCTAGGGCCGAAGAGATGGAAGTTCTTGGGGTTACTTGAGTACCTGCGCTACTATCAGGAGATCCAAGTCGATACGGGCATGGTCCAGCGGGCGACATGGATGTTCGAAATGCGGATTCATGAAGAGCCGACGCAAGTGGTTGTCGAAAGCGACGCAACGCTCGCTCTTGGTTTGGCTGCTAATCGGCAAGCCTATGGACTTGAAGAGGCGGACCGCGAAATCGCTGTTTCTGTGCAAGGTGGAATTCATAGTCCCGGCATCGCGGATGCACTGCAAGTCGAACTGGTTCGTAAGCGGCTCCTGGCATACTCCCCGGAGCAATTCGAACATTTGATAAGGGATGTGCTCATAAATACCGGTTTCCGAGATGTCGCGGTAACCAGATATAGTCAAGACGGCGGAATCGACGTCAATGGCTTGCTTTCTAGCGAGATCTGGCCAGTCGCGGACTTACTTGTTCAGGTGCAGGCGAAACGTTGGCTACACACCGTCGGACGCAGAGACGTAGCTGAATTGCGGGGAAGTCTCAGTCCATTTGCTCGCGGCTGCCTTGTCACCACTAGCCAGTTTTCAAAGGCTGCCCTGCTAGAAGCGTCGGAACCGGGCAAGAACCCAATTACTCTAGTCAGCGGCTCGAATCTTGCGTCAATAATCCTGCGCGCGAATTTCCAAATTCAATAACGCTTTAGGTGATCTATCCCGCGGCCACGGAGGATGCCCGTAGAGCGGTTCTTAAGTATCACGAGGCGCTGCTGCTCAATGTCCTGTGGCTCTCGGAGCAAGACCCTGACGATCTTGCCGTTGCGCCGCGTGAGCGCGTGGTGCGATCGGCCCTAGCCCTAAGTTTGCTTGCTCCATCCCCAACCGATTCGGCGGGCGCTGATGGTTGAGTCGGGCTTTCTTGATCGGCCTCGACTGCTCCATGGACCTTGGCAGGCATTTGAGCGTGATGTTGCCCGACTTATGCTCCAGAACGGATTCGAGGATGTGCGTCTTATCGGCGGTTCCGGTGATCGTGGGGCGGATGTTCCGGGCGTCAAGGAGGGGCAGCTTTGGGTCTTCCAGTGCAAACAGACGACCAGAGGTTCCCCGCCGAAGGAGGGTGTTGGGGAGGTGGTCGAGGCCGCACGAGTCTATGGGGCCGCTCGTATGGTTGTCGCCGTATCCCGGGTTCCCGGAGCCGGCTTCCACGAGGAGATCAGACGCCATGCACGCCAGGGATTGGTTGTCGAGGTCGCTACGCCCGAGGTTCTTCTCGGTCTCATCGGAGGTTCGCCCGAGTATGCTGCATCCCATCGCACGCTCCGCGACTATCAACGCGAGGCCGCCGGGTTGCTCCGGGAGTCCTTGACGGATACCGGGCGCGGCCAGATCGTTCTTGCCACGGGGCTCGGCAAGACCGTGGTAATGGCAGAGGTCATCGCGGACCTGTTCCGTGATGGCCTGGTTCGGCACTGCCGCGCGCTGGTGGTGGCCCATACTAAGGAACTCGTGGAGCAGCTTCATCGCGCCTTTTGGCATCAGTTGCCCCGATGGGTGCGTACCGGACACCTGGCTGCCGGGGAGGAGCCCGGTTTATGGGACGGGGTCGTCTTTGCGACCGTCCAGGCCGTCGCGTCTCGACTTGACAGCATCCCGCCCATCGGACTCGTGCTTGTGGACGAGGCGCACCACATCGGGGCCGCCACCTTTCAGAAGATCATCGACGTAATGAAGCCACCCATGCTTGCCGGCGCCACGGCAACGCCCTGGCGCGGGGATGGGTTCGACATCGACAGCTTGCTCGGTCCGTCGGTGGTGCAGTACGGCATCGCGGACGGTCTCAAGCGCGGCTTCTTGGCCGATGTCGACTATCGGCTGTGTGCCGACAACATCGACTGGCGGACGATTCAAGACTTATCACGACACAAGTATTCCCTGTCGCAATTAAACCGTCGGCTCATCATTCCGACCCGCGACGAGCAGGCGGTCAGAATGATTCGGGCCGCGTTCGATGAGGAGCGCAGACGAGCCGGCATCGTTTTTTGTCCTTCGGTAATACATGCGACGACCATCGCGGGGATGCTCCGGCAGTATGGATTTCGTGCCGAGGCAATTTCGGGGATACGCTATCCAGAGAGCGCGAACTGCTCATGGCAAGATTTCGCGCGGGCGAAATCGATTTCATGACCAGCGTGGATCTTTTCAATGAAGGGGTTGACGTGCCGGACGTGGATATCATCGTGTTCATGCGGGCAAGCCATAGCCGCCGCATCTTCGTTCAGCAGCTAGGCCGCGGCCTACGACTGAGTCCAGGAAAGAACAATGTGGTTGTTCTGGATTTTGTCACTGATCTTCGCCGGATCGCTGAAGTCGTTGCGTTCGACAAAGCCAGTCAGGGTGGTCCCGTGGAAAGGTTAGGCATAGGGAATCGATTGATTCAGTTTCGGGACGAGTCGGCGGGTAATTTCATGCATGAGTGGATGCTCGATCAGGCATCCCTGGTGCTACGCGAGGGCGACCCTGAGCTCGATTTGCCGCACTTCGAGTTTCCGGAGCCGATTCCGCCGGGAGGCGTGCAGTGAGAATCCCGGAGAACATCCGCGTTGGCCTTCGCGAGAAGCTCTGGGCACTTGCGGATCAGCTTCATTGGGCTAAGTTGAGCTGGTACGAGAAGGCCAGCTATTACGAGGCTTGGACATTGTTGCGGAGTTTCTTCTTCAACGGACACGTGCCGGTCAGGTGGAGACGGTGTTTCTTGAATGCAGAGAGCGCTACCCAACAGCGGAGGTCCTAGTTGATGCCGGACCATCGGCCGCTGCGGCACTGACGGATCGGTTGGGTTTGCATCGGCGAGGGCCGATGCTCGCCGAGGTTGCGGAGACCCTGGTTCGCGAAGGCGTTCCGCGGACGATGAGCGACTTGCTCAAACTTCCGGGAGTCGGGATGTATACCGCTGGCGCCTGGTTATCGCTTCACCGTGGCAAAAGAGCGGTGATCATCGATGCCAACGTCGCGCGATGGCTCAGCCGGATGACCGGGATGCCTTACAATCGAGACCCACGCCATGTTCATTGGGTTCAGACGCTCGCCGAGCGACTGACGCCCCGACGGGTGTTTCGGGATTATAACTACGCGGTATTAGACTTCACAATGGAGACATGTAAGCCAAAAATACCAAGTTGTCACTTATGTCCGCTTGCTTCCGATTGTCTATTCGCGCGTTCAAAAACAGAAATTAATGCTAACGGGATTTCGCCATAGGTGCGCCGGTTACCGGGCGCGCCCACGGCGAAGAACTAGCTTTGAAAAAATAGTTGGTGTCGAATTTTTGTGATTTGTTCATAGTCTAGGTCGAGCAAGGGGACCTCGACCTCCGTGCCGAAGATATTGATCCTATTATTCGTCCAACCTTTGACAGCGCGATTCGTAATTTCTCGGACCAATGTTTGTGTAATATTCGGAAGATCGGCTAACGACAATTTAGAATCGGCCATAATACGAGATACAGCGCCCGTCAGTAACAGAGGGTTTAAGATCGCTATCCCTTCGACGGCGGACCAAGCTTTTGCTGTTCCCAGGCTAGAACGAGATAGGATGCCAGATACCCAACTCAACGGCACTATCTCTTTACCAAATGTTCTTGCACAAAGTTCGTTACGGAATTTCGCCGATTTGGCGTCAAATCTTTTTAGCTGATCCACTGCCTTAAGCGTTTGGTCTTCAATTCGTCTTGTCATGCGCGCCCCCTGAGGAGGTAGGGCCGCTTTGGCTTGTACGTGCATCGCCACTTTGGAAGAAGACTGAAACACAAGAATATCGATTTCACCGCCTGTCCACTTTACATTTTTCGCAACTTCGACGCCTGGTATCTGTGCTATGAGTCTTGCCGCTTCTTCGAGTAGCGCAGGTTCGAGGTGAGCAGAGATGAGTTCATCAAATCTAGTTCGATTACGCTTATTGATAACATAAAGGAGGTTTCGTTCGGGTAGCATTGTCTTCAAGGCGTAAGGGCTGAATATAAATGAGCTTCCCAAGGCAATGAAAGGCGGTAAGTAGCCGTCGCCGGCATTCTGGAAATCACCTTGCTCGGCATCCATCGTGAAATAGTCCATAACTAGGTCAAGCACCTTCGCGTCTATGCCAGCGAGCGCTTGAGTGGTCCCTAAAATAAAATTTTTACTTAACAGGGGAGCGGTCCATTCCTTGCATTCTCTTTCCCAATGATTGCGCTTCGTCAGTGATGCAGATTGCCACTGCCGTTCAGCTGCGGAAGCCATCCCGAGGCAATAATCAGCGAGCGCCATCAAGGCCGCTCGTACCTGTTGAAATTCTACCCGAGAGAAGGCGAAGCCAGTTTTATATGCATCTTCAGGCAGCAGAGCAGGCTCCCGAAACACGCTGAGGTAATGATCTGCGCTACCTCTTAGTACCTGAATGAAGTCTGCGTTATTCAGTGTAGGCCAGTCAATAATCATTCTATCGAACGCGGCCACCGGAATGGGTGGCCGATGTGTATCAAAAGCGAGGCTCATCTCCGTAAGCAAAATATCTCGCTCTTCCGCTTGAGAAAAAATGCGGCTTGGATGTTGAAGTGTGAAACCGGCCGTGTCGACTTTTACTTTGTAGTATCCACTGCGTACCTCCGGCATAATTTCACAGAAATGTGCATACACTAACGCATTAGCCAGTTCCCGGCACGCTTACATATTTATGGCGCTCATTGCGTCGTCGATGTGCGCGCCAATGTCAGGAGAGCAACTGCTTAAGAAGCCGACGAGATATGATATGCGACTGAGTAGTGCATCTCCATTGAATGGCTTAGGATCGGTTCTGGCGGTAAAGCGGCCACCTGTATAGAGATGATCGGCGGAAAGGTAGAGAGATGTTAGGACGCTCCGGAGCGGGAGGCGCCAAATTCCCAGATCTTTAGCCTGGCGGTCGGCCTTATTCTCGAAATCGAAAAGTTCCTCTATATCAGACATTAGAATCTGCTCCTTGCCCTTGTGTGGCGGCCAGCCGCTTGCGACCTCGCGCCTTGATCTCTTGGATATCCAAGGGGGTTGCCTCGCCGCTGTCGATGCCTTTCTGGATGTCGCGCCTTAATTCCTCAAGCCGTAAGTCGCGCAACTGGTCGC
>Ga0247844_1008026_pt1 | contig 11649 bp, 10 predicted proteins | sample LaCtaG_FD_192421 | JGI IMG/M metagenome (GOLD analysis project Ga0247844, IMG submission 192421) | Freshwater microbial communities from meromictic Lake La Cruz, Castile-La Mancha, Spain - LaCruzMarch201714.5m_1 | ecosystem: Environmental > Aquatic > Freshwater > Lake | place: Spain: Castile-La...
CGGCGACTTGGTATGGGCCACCAGCTACGGCCTGCCCGGCGAAGGCCAACCGCCGCGGGTGGTTGCGCACATCACCTTCACCTGGCCATCGTGGAGCCAGGCCACGTATCGCGCGTGGTATGTCGACGAGATTTTTCACGAATCACCGCTCATCGAAATGGAAATCGTGTTTCGCCTGCAGCGGCTGGCCACCTTGCCCGATGCCACGCAGATCGCGGGTGTGGCGCCGTTAACCAGCCCACGTCTGGGCAACCAACAACTCAATCGCGAAAGCATCAGCAGCGAAACCATCACCACCGCCAACGTGAAGCGCCCTATCGACCATGCCGCCGAAATCGTGTATCAAGGCGCCTACGAATTGTCGGAAGAAACTTTGGCCGACGGCACCAATGCCACACTCGACCAGCACTTTGGCTCACTCGGTGGATGGGTGGCGTCAACACTGGTGAAGTTGGGCGACCTGCAGTTTGCCTACCACCCCGCTGACGACGACAAATAACGGAGCCACCCGCGGCTTGGGCGCAAACGAGCGCTCAGCGAACTAGCGCAAATCGTCGGGCAACAACGACGCCAACGCCACCTGCGGGCGCGGGCCCATATGCATGATGACTTCGGCAGCACAAATGGTGGCAATTTCAGCACTCTGCTCGAGTGATTTGCCGTGGGTAAGCCCGTATAAAAACCCGGCCGCATACATGTCGCCTGCCCCAGTGGCGTCGATAATTGGGTCAACAGGCAACGCTGGCACTTCGATGTAGTCGTCGGCGGTAATCACGACACTGCCTTGTTTGCTGCGGGTCACCACTGCCAGCGGGCACTTGTCGCGCAGCACCTGCACCGATGCCGCAAAGTCGTCGGTGCCAAACAGCACTGCAAGTTCATGTTCGTTGGCAAACAACAAATCCACGTCGTCACACACCAAGGCGTGAAAATCGCCGTGATGCCGCTGCACACAAAACGAATCCGACAACGTGAGCGCCACTTTGCGCCCGGCCTCGTGGGCGTATTGCGCAGCAACGCGAAATGCCTCTTTGGCGTCGTCTTTGTCATATAAATAGCCCTCGAGCAGCACCCACTCGGCGCTTTGCACCGCTGGCTTAGAGACATCTGCTGGGCACAACACCGCGCCGGCCCCAAGGTAGGTGTTCATGGTGCGCTGGCCGTCGGGGGTGACCACGATGACACAACGGCCGGTGGGCAGCCCATGGTCTTTGGGTGCCGGGAAAAACGACACCCCGGCCTCGTGGAGGTCGCTCGAGAACACCCCGCCCAAATCATCGTCGGCGATCTTGCCGATAAAGCCGGCCCGACCACCGAGGCTCGCCAAACCGTGGCTGGTGTTGGCCACCGAGCCGCCGCTCGACATCACATTCGGGGCAATTTGTGAGCGCAGGAATGCCGAGCGCTCGTCATCCACCAGCATCATTGATGCTTTCGTGAGATTGTGCTTAGAAAGAAATTCCTCATCCACCGACGCGATGATGTCGACCATGGCATTGCCGATGGTGACGGCGTGCAGCGTGGCAGGTTTCACGACTTCATCACCCTAGATGGTGGCAATCATCCAGAAAGCCACCGTGAGCGCACTAGGTTATAGAAACTCAGATACGTGAAAGGGCCCCGATTATGAAAGCAAAAATGCTCACAGCACAACTCAAAAAAGCCTCATCGCTCTCGGCGCAAACCGTGGCTGATCGACTCGTGGCCTTGCGCGCGGAGCGCGGCTTTTCACAGGCTCGCTTGGCCGAACTGGCCGGTGTGGATCGCAAAACCATTAACAGAATTGAAAACGGCCACTTCTCGCCATCGCTCGACACCCTCACCCGCTTGAGTGTGGTGTTGAAGTGTCGCCTCGCAGACCTTGTCGAAGCCAAGCGCTCAAAGCGCTAAGTTATCGAGCCAAAGCGCTCACGAGTCGCTGACAGCTGTCGGCAACTTGCATGACATCAACTTCTTTGCTCACCCGAACGTTCACTGGCTGCTGAGCCACTGACGCAAACACATTAACGAGTTGCTCACCACTCAATTCGCTTGGGGTTACCGCCTCGAGTGCCATCACCAACTTGTGGGCTTCAATCACCCGCGCCACTGCTGCTGCCCGCGGTGCCCCGCCTGAATCCACCGATGCACCACTCACCACAGTGAGCAGATAATGATGCTGGCGCACGGTGGTGATGTGCGGCGTGCGAGCACGAATCACGCCACGGGCCGCAACCGTGCGAGCAAGCACAGGCCAGCGACGAGTGTTGGCCACCCCGACAACAACGGGTAAGCGATTTTCGATTCGGCCACTGTTAGCCGCGTGGATGCCTTCGGTCAACAAGTGCGACGCCACCATTGACGCAAAACGAGTGGTGTCGGCGCACCACAATGCGATGGTAAACGGGTCACTCATGCGACATGCCATGCATTGGGCTCACAACCCCAAAAACCATTAGACGCCAAGATACTTGACGGGTGTGCGCCAAGTGCCACATATGCCCCGATGGCACTACTGCGAGCGTTACTACAAGGGGGCCGAAATGCCCTAGCGGTGGTCGGCTTTCAGGGTGCCGTTCACGATTTGTTCACGCAGTTCGCGCTTCAAGAACTTGCCTGCTGCGTTTCGCGGCAACGGCTCGCTCATTAACACCACGTGAGCCGGAATCTTGAACGCAGCAATCTTGCCGTCGAGAAAGTTCCACAATTCGGTTGGTGTAATGCGTTGGCCCACTTTGGCATATAACGCCACGGCAACTTCTTCGCCGAGACGCTCGTGCGGCACGCCGAACACGGCTGCTTCGTGCACGGCGGGGTGCTCGTAAATGGCGTGCTCTACCTCGGCGCCATACACGTTTTCGCCTGCGCGCAGAATCATGTCTTTGGCGCGATCTTCGATGTAGAGGAAGCCCTCGTCATCCATGCGGCCAATGTCGCCCGAGCGCAGCCAACCATCGACAATGGTTTCGGCGGTGGCCTCAGGCTTGTTCCAGTAGCCGCGAATGAGCATCGGGCCGAACATCCAGATCTCACCGGTTTTGCCCGCCGGAAGTGCCACCAAGTTGTCGTCACGAATCTCTACCAACATCGGTGGTGCACAACGGCCCGTGCTGGTCGGGTGCGACACGTAGTCGTTACCACGGTTGCCGGGGCCAAACGCATTGGTCTCGGTCATGCCGTAGCCAAGTTGTGGTCCACCCTTCTTGAAACTGTCGGCCACCTTGTGCACCAACGTGGCTGGTGCCGGCGCACCACCACCTCCCACCGAGCGCAACGACGTCGTGTCGAACTTGGCAAAGTCGGGATGATTGACGAGGTCCCAACTTTGGGTCGGCACACCGATGAAATTGGTGATCTGTTCGCGCTCGATAATTTCGAGCGCCTTGCCGGCATCCCACTTATACATAATCACGAGTTTGAGGCCCGCCACAAAACAACTCATCAGCACCGCAACACAACCCGTTACGTGAAACAACGGTACAATCAAAATGAATGACGGCGGAAACGGATCCGGCTCGGGCTTTACTGTCGCGCGCACACCTTCGATTGCCTGTCGTGCTGAAAACGCCATCAACGCACTAATCACCGCGCGATGCGTTGACACCGCACCTTTCGGGCGCCCCGTGGTGCCCGAGGTGTACAAAATGGTGGCGTCGTCGTCGGCTGTCACCTGCACGTCGGGCGCTGCCACCCCGAGTTCGAGCGCGGTTTCCCAACGGTCGTGGCCGGCTGACGACGGCAACTCAGAACGCACCAGCAACACATGAATGCCAAGATCGGCACACGTCTTGCGGGCATTTTCAAATCGTTGGTCGTCACAGATGAGCACCTTGGCACCCGAGTCGCGCAGCGCGTAGTCGGTTTCGTCTTCGGTCCACCACGAGTTCATCGACACCGACACACCACCCGCAATCACGATGCCGGCAAAGGCCATTGCCCACTCGGGGTAGTTGCGCATGGCAATGGCCACCCGATCGCCTTTGTTGATGCCATATACGTTGACCAAACGGTGGGCCAAGGCATCCACCTGCTCGAACGTTTTGGCAAATGACCAGCGTTCACCTTCATACACGAGGAAGTCTTTGTCGCCGTGCCCGCGAGCCAAGCCGAAAATTTGGGTGAGGTTGGCTGGCGCGTGCTTAAACACCGCCATCTTTACCCCGCGCACTTCGGCATCGACTAGTTCGAACATCTGGCCGGGCGAGTGCACCGCGGCAACTGCATCGTTCCAAGAGAGACCTGCTGGTGTTGTCATTGTGAGCCCCCTCACCACCATTGGTGGTGGTTATGAGTATTGCTCACCCGCCCACCGTGGCGCTACTTGTGGAGCTGAGGGGAATTGAACCCCTGGCCTGTACATTGCGAACGTACCGCTCTACCAACTGAGCTACAGCCCCGCGGGCGCTTACGCTACCGCTTAGTCACGAGCGCGAACCCGTCAGGCAACGCGGCGGAACAGGCCGAAAAGCTACAGAGTTAACCAAACGCCCGCACCGGACGCACGTAGTCCGTGGTGTCCTTGCTGGCGTTGGACTGATTGCCGCGGTCGAAATCCTGGTCCCACACGGGGCTGGAGGCAACGACCTCAGACGAACTCCAATAATAGCCAGACGAAAAACCACCAACCGTTGTTTTCTGGATATACAGCTGGAATAATTCGCCTCGTGATGGCAGATGCCAGTCGGTCTTGCCGTTGTTCGTGTAATCGGCTGCACTCTGTATCGCACCCGACGTGCACGTTGTATCTGCTGTTGTCGTATTGGCCATTCCGGTACCGATAGCCGTAGCCGTCGTGCCAAGCGCACCAGTATTACTGCACCATTTCAATATTGGGTCATTGGTTGATGTGCCAGTAGTTTCGCCAGCCTCGACCGTGATTCCGTTACCCCAAGCTGTTGGGGCGGCTTCCAAATATTTGCATGCAGTCACCCCACCTGCACCAGCAGTGTTGCACGTCGAGCCTGTTGAAGTGAATGCTGTTGCAGAAACATAGAACACGATGCCGCCACCCGGGCCCGTGTCACCCACCACACACACCCCACCCGTCGCACACGTAACCGGTGTCGCTGGTGCTGGGCATGCGGGCATCACCACATCAAACGGTGTGGAATGCGGCGTCACATTCTGGGTTTGATGACCATCAGCAAGTTGCCAATCGGCTTGCATCACAAACACTCTGAACGTATACGTACGGTTGCACGCGAACCATCCGGCAGGCACATTCATCGACGGCGACGTTGCTCGAGCCATCTGATACGTGTTGAACGTAGATCCTTGCAGCACCCACTGCAGCGAATACACCCCCGTATCAGGCCGCATGCCCGCCACCGTGATCTGCACACCATCACTCGCAGACACCGACACCAGCCTCGGCGCCACCACACCCGGCACAGTTGTCGTAGTCGTCGTGCTCGGCGAAGTCGTCGTAATAGTCGTCGTTGTGGTCACCGCTGCTGGTCGAAACCACCAACGCAACCCACGAACCTTGGTTTGTACACACACCAACCTGCGACCCGACACAGCATCTGTGGCCGTCGCACCACCCCGCATACACACCGCGCCACGCGTCGGCGCTGCCTGGGCATCCACCACACCATTGACCACACCATTGAGCGCCACCACACCCACCAACACCGCACCACACAACAACCACCAACGACGAAACCTAAACACAGCCGCACCTCTCCAGAAAAGCCCACGAGGATACTCATCAGCACTGGGAATCACTGACGGAAAGAGATTACGCCGTCAAGCGACGCCAAGGCCCTACCGAAAGCCGAGGTTCAGCACCCCACAACAACTACGCAACGCGGCGGAACAGGCCGAAAAGCTACAGAGTTAACCAAACGCCCGCACCGGACGCACGTAGTGAGAGGTGCCCTTGAGGTGGATGCGTGGCGACAAAATTATTCGCGGGTGAGGTACTCGACGTCTAAAAGATCTCTTGGGCGACGAATAACTCGACAAACTCGTTGAAGTCCTTGTCGAGTTTCATGAGAGCCTCCGAATACTCGTTGACGAATGATCTCTACAGCAGCAATTCTCTCTGATGGGTCACGACTCAACCAATATTGAAGCTCAGAATCACCCTCATGCAAGCTGCTTCGGTTCACCACTAGCGCCATTTGACCGTTACGGCGAAGTGGTACTGACATATATATATATATTCTACCGAAGTTACGCCGGCGTTGAGCCGCAGCGCCATCTTGGAAACGTCTCCGTTTGTTGGCACCTGGTTCCACCAACCTCAAATGTGCTTGCTCAGCGTGGATTCTCGCAGTCACCGCGTGCTGAAATGCCCCATCACTGCCGAGTGCGAGTGGATACTGGCACGGAATGCCTGGTGGTCAGTCGTGCTCGGCACGCACCCTGCAACTACGCGACGCGGCGGAACTGGCGGCGATAGCGCTCGTGATCGCGCTTGACTCGCCACTGCACCAACACATAGCAATACGCCGCAGTGGCCAACGCTGCCACAGTGAAAGTCCACACAAAGAACATCTCGCGCATCGCCAGAGCCAACAACAGCGACATACCCGTGGTGCCAGCCAAGCCCAACAGCCAATTTTGGCGACGACGGCGAATCAGTTCGCGCTCGAAAAACTCACCCTCAAAACGGGCATGCTGGCGGGTGCCACGCGGACGCACCACCGACGAAGTGGCATGGCCCACCTGACGCAACGGGCGACCCACCGCCCGGGCCGCAGGGGCAAAGGGGCGGGCAGCGTCACGCAGCGGGCTGCGCATCGAACCCACCGGCAACGAACCCGAACGAGACAGCCCACGGCCACCCTGCTGGAGCGACGACAACTGGCGGCGAAACTGGGTAACCGAGGTGTTTGGCGAGTTACGCAGGCGTGAACGCACCAGCGGGGGCACCAACACGGCTGCCCAGGCGGCAGCAACAAGCAGCAAAATCAGGTTGCCCATACAGTGCGCTCAGTCTATGACGGTTTGATGACAGCCGGCAGGCTGCCCAGCCCTGGGCCCAGCCCTCTTGCCCGAGCCCCCTCGAAGCCGGCCTCGGCCTAGTTACGGGGTAATTACGGGGCGGTGCGACGGTAGGTGCCCTGGCGCCCACCCGACTTTTCCCACAAGGTGAGCTCGCCGATGACCATTTCGCGGTCAGCACTTTTGCACATGTCATAGATGGTCAGGGCAGCCACCGAGCAGGCGTGCAGGGCTTCCATTTCCACCCCGGTGCGATCGATGGTGTCTACATGGCACTCGACTGCCACCCACGTGTCGCCGATTTCGAAGTTGATCGTGACAGCGCCAATCAACAGTGGATGACACAGCGGAATCATGTCGCTGGTGCGCTTGGCCGCCTGAATGCCCGCTACGCGTGCCACTGCCAACACGTCGCCCTTTTTTACTTCGCGATTGGCGACAGCCGCGGTGGTTGCCGGCTGCATGAACACTTTGCAGCGCGCCACAGCACGACGATGAGTGGGCTCTTTGGGTGTTACATCCACCATCCGCGCACGGCCCAGCGGGTCGAGGTGGGAAAACTGGCCGTCAGACATGGCGAGCTTTAAACATCTTCAGCCTCCGATTTGGCTCATGGATCGACGTGGACGAACAAACGACACCTGACCGATGGTGTGGCCCGCCCACTTTTCGCCCACCGCACGACGCAACAACGCTTCGATGGCATCGTCGGTGGCACCGTCGGTGGCACCGTCATCAACACGGTCATCTGCACCGTTGCGCAACAGGGCCCGCACGTCGAATTCGTCGGTGGCAAACAAACAGGTGCGAAACTGCCCATCGGCGGTGAGCCGCACCCGATCGCAATCGCCGCAAAACGGCTTAGTGACCGTTGGTATCACGCCCACGGTGCCCTTGCCGTCGAGATAGCGCCAGCGGTCTGCTGGTGCAGCACCACGACTGGCAATCTGCTCGAGTGCGAACACCGAGTTAATAGTCGACACGATCTCGTCTTGGCCGACCACTGCGTTGTTCAACCAGCCGCCTTGGGCATCGAGCGGCATGAACTCGATAAATCGCACTTCAATATTTTTTTCACGACCAAACGTGGCAAGGGCGATAATTTCGTCATCGTTCACCCCGCGTTGCACGACGGCATTCACCTTTACCGGCGCCATGCCCACTGCAATTGCGGCGTCGATACCTTCGAGCACCGAGGCGAGTTCGTCACGCTTGGTGATCTGCTTGAATTTTTCGCGGTTCAGCGTGTCGAGGCTCACATTGATGCGCCGCAAACCGGCACGCTTCAAGTCGGCGGCCACCAACGCGAGCGTGGCCCCATTGGTGGTGACCGCCACGTCGATGGGCTGACCCGCCAACGGCGAATCAGCGGTGGCGGGCACGGTGAGCACGGCGAGAGCTGAAATCAGTTTCGTAAGGTGGGCCCGCACGGTGGGCTCGCCACCGGTGAGGCGAATGCCATCCACCCCAAAACGCTCGACACAGATGCGTGCAACGCGGGCGATTTCTTCATAGGTCAACACTTCGGTGCGCGGCAACCACACCATGCCTTCTTCGGGCATGCAATACGTGCAGCGAAAGTTGCAGCGGTCGGTTACCGAAATGCGCAAGTCGCGCACCGTGCGACCGTACGAATCAATGAGTTCGGGCTTGGTCGCGCTCGACATGGCCAAAGCCTACGCCCGATAACTTCATGCCGCCTTAGGCGAGTAACAGCACATCCACGCTGCCACCAGCATCGATGCCAGCGCCGTCGGGCACTAATGCCAGGCCATTGGCCGCTGCGGTGGCTGCCAGTTGATGGCTGCCTTGCGGGCCCGAGTCGCGCACATGCAATCGCCCGTCGTCGGCGAAATGGGCGAACACGCGCATGAAATGCACTTTGCCGTCGGGCTTGCGTCGCAGCGGTGCATCGGCCACGGCGCGAACCGTTGGGCGCAACAAGTTTTGCGTGTGCCCCATCATCTTGCGCAAGGCGGGGCGCGCGAGCAACTCGAAACTAATCATCGACGACACAGGGTTGCCTGGCAAACCAAACACCGGCACCCGCCGTTGTGCGTCGCTGAGCAAACCGAAAGCAAACGGCTTGGCAGGTTTTACTGCCATCTGCATCCACTGCATTTCGGCAATGCGCGACAGCACGGCTTTGACCACGTCAAAGTCGCCCATGCTCACACCACCACTGGTGACAATTGCATCGTGTGTGCTCGCCGCGTGGCGCAAGGTGCGCTCGAGCAACGCCTCGTCGTCGGCGATGACACCAAGATTGGTGACCTCACATTGCGAACCTGCAATCAAAATCTCAAGCATCGTGAGATTGCTTTCACGAATTTGGCCGCGGCTGAGCGGCGAGCCATCGGTGACAAGTTCATCACCAGTCGATAGCAACGCCACTTTGGCCCGTGGATACACGAGCACCTGGCGGGCATTCATGCTCGACAACACACCTGCCCCGGCGGCGTTCAGCACGCTGCCTGCGCCAAACACCGTGTCGCCGGCGCGCACATCATCGGCAACAGGTCGCACCGCTGCACCGACGGCAACCGACTTGCCCACCTGCACACGCTCGCGGGTTGGCTGCTCACAATCTTCGACCATCACCACGGCATCGGCGCCGGTGGGCATCGGCGCACCAGTCATAATGCGTAGCGCTTCGCCTGCACCCACGTGCCACTCGGTGCCATCACCGGCAGCACACGTGCCAATCACCCGCAGCTCTACCGGCACGTGCGCAACGTCGGCTGCGCGCACCGCAAAACCATCCACGGCCGTGTTGGCAAACGGCGGCACATGTTCACTAGCCACCACGTCTTGCGCCAGCACCAAACCGGCCGCAAGATTGCAGGCAATTTGCACCGGGCTAAGCGGGGCAACCCCGTCGAGCACACGTTGTTGCGCTTCGCTGAGCGGGATCACCTCTTGGACGGTATCTGGCATGCAGCGTGTCGTGCGAGGCTGTGATGTGGCCACCTTTGCCCCGTTTCCGCAATCGCCGCTGCATGTTGCTTGGGATCTTGCCGACGGCTCGACCAGCGAACTTGAAGTGCGATTCGAAAACGAAGGATGGACCGCCCAGGGCACGCTCGGGCGCGACGAAGCACAATTCGTGATACGACTTTCGGCCAGTTTGGTCGTGCAGCAGTTCATGCTGTTTCGCGACATGGACGAGCCCGACCTATGGCTTGGCCGTGACCGCTCTGGGCACTGGGGCGAAATGAACGGCGCTCATCGCACCGAACTTGACGGCTGCACCGACATTGAATTGCGCATGAGCCCGTTTACCACATCGGCCATCATCAAACGCTTGCCATTGCACGACTCGCACGCCGCCAGCCTCACGGTTGCCGTGGTGGATGTAGAGACTCTTGAAGTGTCGGCACAACAGCGCACCTTTGCACGGCTCGGTGCCCGCCGTTGGCGGTATCTGAGCCCGTATTGTGCGCGCGAAGTTGAAGCCGAACTCGACGAATATGGTTTGGTGCTCAACGAGCCGGGTGCGTTTACGCGACGAGTGCTTGATACACCAGATTCTTGAAATACGGCCGAATCGGCCACGTGCTCGACGGCAACAGTTGTGTGTAAAACGCAGCGGTGATGCCCTCTAGATGATCGACCCAAAACGTGGTGCTCGCTGCCCCACCCCAACCAAAATCGCCGAGCGAGCCGTGCGCTTTTGCCTTGGCCGGGTTCACCAACACCGAGAACCCCAACCCAAAACCCACACCGTCATACGTTGTTTCAGCGTCGAGCGGTCGACCGAAGTCTGTTAGATCCATGTTGTTGGGCAGATGATTTGACGTCATCAACCGCAACGTGCGCGACGACAACAGATGCGTGCCGTCGAATTCGCCATTGTTGGCCAACATCGACATAAAACGGTGATAGTCGTGGGCCGTCGACACCAACCCGCCACCACCACCAAAAAGCGATGGGCGATGCAATACCGCTTTGCCCGCGGCATCGAGTCGCTTGGCTTGTTTGGTCGCCGGGTCGGGTTGATACAGCGCTGCAACACGATTGGCTTTTTCTTCGGGCACAAAAAAGCCGGTGTCGTGCATGCCGAGTGGTGCAAAAATTCGCTGCGCAAAAAACTCATCAAGGCTTTGCCCAGAAATCACCTCGACAAGGCGACCCACCACATCGGTGGCCACGCTGTAGTTCCATTCGGTGCCGGGCTGAAACAGCAGTGGCAGCGATGCCCACATCTCGCAGGCCTGCTCGAGTGTCGTGCCGCGTGGCGCACCCCACTCGTAGCCAGCGCGACGATATAGGTCATCCACCGGCGACTGATACAAAAACCCGTAGGTCAGACCCGCAGTATGCGTGAGCAAATGCCACACCAGCATTGGCTCGGTGATGGGTTCGGTCACCGGCTTGACCACCGAGCCACCACGCCACACGCGTGCTGCACCAAACGATGGGATGAACTTGCTCACTGGGTCGGTCAGTAGCAGTCGACCCTCTTCGACCAACATCATGAGTGCCACCGACGTGACGGGTTTGGTCATCGAATAAATGCGATAGATCGTGTCGGCATCAATTGGTAGCGCGGCTTCAACATCGCGCATGCCGTAGCGATGTTGATGGGCAACTTTGCCGTGCCGCGACACCACCAGATGAAAACCAGGCAGACGACCGTCATCCACATATTGCTCGAAGTGGGCGTCGAGGTGTCGCAAACGCTTGGTGTCGAAACCTGCTTCTGTAACACCAACTTCG
>Ga0247844_1008030_pt1 | contig 11645 bp, 4 predicted proteins | sample LaCtaG_FD_192421 | JGI IMG/M metagenome (GOLD analysis project Ga0247844, IMG submission 192421) | Freshwater microbial communities from meromictic Lake La Cruz, Castile-La Mancha, Spain - LaCruzMarch201714.5m_1 | ecosystem: Environmental > Aquatic > Freshwater > Lake | place: Spain: Castile-La...
CTCGCACGTCTTCTGCGCTTCGGAAAGCGGCAGCGAGCACCTGTTCGTTTGAAGTGGCATAACGAGTAGTTCCACCGTCAGTTACTCTTTTTCCAATAAGCAAGGGCAATCGTTTTTCATAAAGATTACGAAAATCATCTAGCACAATTTTCATTGCTTGCCGCTCTTGTTTTAGGCGGGGCACGTTGTCCAAGATCATTTTTTCAAAATCGTCGTAAACTTTGTTACCTAATTTAAGATATTGATCAGCATCTATTACACGAGTTGCACGGCTGCCGGCAAGCACTGAGTTGTATTTGTCTAATGCTTGATTGCGAAAACGTGCAGCGGCTTCAAGATAATCAATCGCCTCTGGAACGTTCATGTCCAAAGTGTTATTTGCGGCGGCAATTCGACGGGCATCCTCAGCAATTGTTTTTGGATTAAAACTTAAAGATTCTCTATTGCCTAACCGAATTCGTATTTCCCCAGATTCAGGAATAATAAGTGTTCCAAAACCAGACTCTGCTTCTAATCTTGCTTTTTCTGCTTTAGTTAAAGGAGCACCTTCTTGCTGACTCTTTGTTAATAATTTTGCTAAATTTTTAATTTTATTTAGTGCTTCTAATTCTTTAGCTACTGTTTCAGGTGCAGCGCCTGATTCTGCCGCTAATTTAATGCGCGCCATAATAGGAGAGTTTTGAAGCTGCTCGTCAACTTGATTGTTTAGTAAATCATCAACAAGCTTTGTTTCCATTTCGTCACGGGCTCTAATTTTTGCCGTAACGTTTTTGCGCAACGTGTTCAAAGGCTCTGAACTTGTAATGAACTTGCGCATTTCAGTGGCCATCGTTGTACGGCCTTTAAGCAGGTTGTCGTAATAACTAAGAAGGTCTATAGCAGGTTGTTCAACGTTAGACGCAGGAAACAAAGATTGTCCCTTTTCATCGCGCACAGGAAGAGGCAATCCATCTCTACTTATGCCCTGACTCAATCCCATTTTGCGCAGGATATTTTTGCGCATGTTCACATTAAGCTCCATTTGAGCTTGAAGCATACCGCGAAGTTCACCGTTCAACTTGTCAGGGTTAAGCGGACCATAAAACATGCTTAAACGTGTAAGCTCTTCATCCGTAACATCTTTACGATTAGCGGCCAAAGACTCAAAAAGCTGTTGCCGCTGCTGTTGGACTTGGCTTAAAGCTGTTTGCAACTCCATGTTTGCTTTAGGGGTCAGGTTGTCGTAGAGAGAGGCAAAAGCAGCGTTGTTTGTTGCCATCTGTGCTCTGAGAAAGTTTTGAGCATCACTGCCTCCGGGCAACGTTTGTATAGCTTTTTCTGCCTTAGCTATTAAAGCAGGATCCATTAAACGCTCAACAATGTTTGCCTGATAACCCGCCGCCGCTAGTTGCGGATAGTCATTAAATATTTCATCCAGTTTGGCTAGAGCTGCTTTACCTTCAGGCGAATCGGCGGAAGCTCCCAAAGATTCCCTTAATTTTTGACTAGCCTTTGCAGCAAATATTTTGGGTGCAATCGGAATCATTGAATCAAGATCTTTAAGTGCATCTTTTTCTAAATCACCTAAGGAAGCATTTACATCTCCCATTTTCTTTTTGCCAAAACGATATGCAAGGGCAGTGGGACTAAGAGTGGCAACGGCCAAAGGCACACCAATTAACGCTGCCGTGGGCATGAAATCTTTGAAAAACGCTTTGCGCTCAGGATCATCATCCGACATGTTTTCTTCTACAGCCTGACGCAGTGTCTCGTGAGCCGCGCCAAACGCAGCGTCCATCGTGAACGCTTGCTTGGGATTCTTTTTAACAAAGTCCAAAGTCTCGTTTGCAATTTGTTTGAAAACACTTGCGCTAGGCGCTGCAATAGGAGCAATGGCTCGGCCGCGCGCAATAAAAGACAGCACACCTGTGGGCAACAAGCCGCCGCCAATACCTTCAGCAATTGCTCGTGCGTAACGCTCTTGTTCATTACGCGGTGCTGTCTCGCCGCGGTTAAACATTTTTGTCAAGGTCATAACGTTTTTATCGTCCATGCCCAAGCCTTTGCCAATCCCCTTGACTGCCAAATCAGGCAGTGCAAACAGACCTGCGCTTAGGCCCCAAGAAGCTTGCCGTATTAATCCTGATACAGGGTCGTCAACTGCCTCATTCGGACCTTTAGCCCGTGGGTCGCGAGAAACGGGAGCGCCCTCGGCCCTTCCGACAACCTCTCCGGTTGTCATGTCAATAAGTTCACCCCGAGTGTTGGTCAACGTAGCCATTATTGATTCCGTGCCCGCAGTTGAGTTGGTGTAAATTGTTGTATCTGACCATTAGGCATCCGTAGGTGCACAAGCGCTTTTGGATCTTGGAGTTTGCCCACTGTACTGCCCAAGAATGTGTACATCATTTGCTGCTCTGCGGGATCAGCACTGATTGGGAACGGGTCATTTTTTGTACCCGTGTTAGGTGTCCGCATAACATAGTCATTGCCTTCAAAGCCAAGTTGCGTCAAAGTTTCTTGACGGGCATTGCGAATGCTTGTCTCAATTGCTGTCAATGTTTTTGCAGCAAGCTCTCGATTTTTAAAGAATGCAGCAGGGTCTTTAATTGCTTCGGTAAGCTGCCTTGCCCACTCTTGCTCTTGGACCGCGGTTCGGCCACTGTTATTAGCAGAAGCAATACTCTTTGACAAAGCATTTTGCAATGTCATCAACGTAGACTTAGCTGCCTCTTGATTTAAGTCAGGTCTAATTGCTCCTGTAAAATCAATAGGAACGATTAAATTGTTGACCTTATCAACAAAGAACGTGCCGGGACTGTACAACTGGGACAGTGAATTCTTAGCAATCTCAATTGATTTCAAAGAATTATTGTGAGCGGACAGGGTAGAAGCTAGTTCAAGTCTTGCAGCCTTATCGGTAACAACTGTTGTAGGAGCTTCTCCCATATTGTTTACATAAGGATTGTCTGTTTGTCGCAGTGTGTAGCGACTGTTTATTGCACTTGTAACAGCGGGATCATTGGGGTCAATAGAAAAGCCCAAGAAAGTTCCATCTGAAGATTTGTTATTTCGACCACCAACTCCCCCATCTTCAAGAACATTTCCTTTAGTGCTTTGTTTAGCCTGTTCTTTTAACAACTCGTAATCGCCCTTAAGCACTTGCAGTTGCAACTGTTGCGCATATTTATCTTGCGCATCCACATCCGTAATAGCTTGCTGCAGTGCAGCAGTTTTAACCTTAATGCCCATTTCACGCTCTTGTGCAACGATTGCAGCAAAACCACGAGGAACACCTGCAAACGATTTAGAAACCGCCATGGCAAATGTGGGCTCGGCCGTACTGGCCAGTTTTAGACCTGCTTCAGACAACAAGAGCAGTGCATTGATTTTTGCCGACTCTTTGTCACTGCCAAGCAACTCTTCAAACAAGGGTCCATATTCTGCTTGACTTGCCTTGATGCGGTCCATCTTAGACAGGGGTTTACCTTTAGCTGCACGCTCATCAAAAGCTTTTAGTTTTTGATTGATAAACGTGCCTAATGGATCGGTATCAACTTTGGCAGCCGCGGCTAATTGACGCTCGTCAACTGCTGCTTGATCGGCGTCTGTTGTTGCCATGCCATCAAGACTTAGTTTAGGTGCAGAAGGACGCGCACCTTCTGTAATCGTAACTAGATCAGGACGCGTGGTTGTAAACGGTTGATCAAGGCTCATTGACAAGATAGGCGGCTTATTTAATACATTGTTCGCGACCCTGTCCTCAATGGTATCCCTTGGAATCTGAGACGACATATCAGTGCCCGGCTGGCTTGCACCACCCCTAGGTATATTTGCCAACCCAAGCGCTAAAGCAGCAGGACCCGACATTGATGATAAACGTGGATACTGATCAGTCAGCCGTGTAAGCGCCTGCGACGCACCTTGCTGCAATCCTTGTGTAAAGGTAGGCGCAGTCAATGCTTCACCGCCTCTTACAACTTGTTCAGCCGTATAACGGCCACCGGGGCCGCGGACATTCTCTAAAACAGGCTGTGAAATACCTTGGGGTGTCATAAACATACGGCCAAGCGCAGCGTTAGCCGCGGAGCCGTACTGACCCAACTTATCCCCAACCATCTGCGCACCGCGCACAATACCGCCAATAGCGTAGCCCTGAGGGGCGTCTTCAGCCCCCGGGGAAAAAGGGGGTGCACTCTCCATACCCGCAGGCATGGGAATACCACCCTGAGGCATGGCCGGAGCAGGTTGAGGAGCGCCCATACCGGGAGGCATACCTGCACCGGGGGGCATCATGGCCTGAGCCTGTGGCAACGCACCAATGCCCGCGACAGGGGCAGCTAACTGAGGTTGCAGCATGGCCAATACCTCAGGAGGCGTCTCCATTGCAGCCTCTTCACCCACCATCTGAGCCAACTCCTGATAACGTGCGTCCAGTGAACGCATGTCACCACGCAAAGTGTTCATCAGAATCTCAGGATTCTGCGGCGTGCGGGCCATAGGAGGCATCTCCTCCATGCCTTCATCTTCCGTGTCCTCGGGCATCTCTTCTTCAAACCCCGCCATGATTCCAGAGTTGCGTGCATCCTTTGACAAGGGCATCGCAAACATGGCACGCTCTAAAATTTCATTCTTCATGGTGCGTCCTTAAATGATTCCGGCTCTGCTGCCTGCGGCAGCGGCGCTTAGTCCTGCTATCCCTAAACCAGCAACTTGTTGGAAAGGGCTCGGTGTGGCTTGGCTTTGCTGCATGATTGACATGCTCGAAGTAGGCGCGCCCCTGTAAATGTCGGACAAGAAACCCATCTGCTGATACGGCTGCATGTTTTGCTGCAATTCGTTTTGACGCGCAGCATCCAACTCGCTTTGCAGTTGTTTCTGTTGCGACGATCCAAGGTTGTACAAGAAGTTGACTTCCTGCTGTCCCATGCCCTGTGTGGCCTGACCCAAAGCAGCGCCCTGCGTTGCCAAATTGCCTTGCTGCGCGGCCAACGAACCGAGGCCCTGTGACATGGCTTGACCAATACCAAACTGTCCTTGCGCCAAGTTACCAATACCCTGACCCAAAGACTGACCAAGCTGCGCTTGTTGTCCGGAAATGTTTGCTTGCTGTCCAGCAATGTTGCCGTACATACCCGATAAGCCGGCCAGTTGACCCGATAAAGTGCCTTGAAGCCCTGCCCCGCCTTGACCTAATTGAGCCTGCTGTACGGCCTGCTGGCCATACAATCCGCCAATGCCTTGATAACCCTGCGCCTGTGCTAATTTACGGCCCTGAGCCTGCTCAAACGCCTGTTGTGCTTGAGCTGACGCTTGGTTGTAGCCCTGTGATAGGCCGCCCACAATGGCCGAGTTGCGTTGCTCAGACAAAGCACGCTCTAATTCAGCATCCTGCACCCCTTGACGACTGCCTCCAAAAGCACCGGCACGCGTAGCTTGACCCTGTAAGTTTTGACGGGACATTTGTCCTTGACGATTAATTTGCTCTATGGCCTTATCAATTACCTGTTGCTGAAACGGGTTCATGAATTTCTGTACACCGCTTGGGTCGTACATATCTCCCGCGCCTGTTAAAGCGCCAACCCCTTGTCCTAGCGTAGCCAAAGACTGGCCCATGTTGGCCTGCGAATAAGCATTCGCTTGTGCCTGAGCATTAGCAAGGCCCTGAGCGCCTTGGCCAATTAAACCAACCCCTTGTGTTGCCAACTGAGCGCTTTGGCCCATGTTTGCAATAGGAGTAGCTGAGCGGTCCATTGCAGCTTGCGCTGCGGCAAACTGATTGCGAGTATCTGCACCCAATAAGGTATTAACACCTTGTTGCGCATTGTTGCCCGCCATCTGATATTGATTGGTGGCGTTTTGCATGTAGGGCAAATACGCCCCAATGCCCTGCCTGCCCAAATCCAGCGCATTTAGCTGGTCAGGGCTCATGCTTGCTACTTGAAAATCAGGGTTTAAAAACTGACCTTCTAATGCAGCAAGGTTGGCCGCATCAATCTGCGCCTTCGCAGAGTCCATTAGCGCTACTTTGCGCTCTTCAATGTCCGACGCTTCGCGGGAAATTGATTCTGAAACGTTACTTGATGCCATTTTTTAACCCCGTGCTGCGTTTTTTTCAAGTTGATTCATAAGAGCATACATGCGTTTTGCTCCTGCGCGTCTGTCGCCTTTTCCTGCACCACGAACGGCTTTGGCAGTCATTACGAATTCGCCGTCAGACAGCATTGCAGGAATTGAATCAGAGGTCCCGGTCCCCGGACCGTTAATTTGACCAGTTTTCCTAGGATAACCGCCCGTGCCCAAAGTGGCAATACCGCCCATGTTTAAAAGTTTTACTGAATCCGCGGTAGCTGCTTTATAGCGCCTTAAAACCTCTTCTGGTGCAATTGCTCCACCAGTGCCTTTAAATGCATCTGATATCTGACTAAAGTCAATAGCATTTTGATCCATGTAAGTTGCAATTTGCCTGTCTGTCATGCCGGGGGTTTTGGCAAAATAATCACGAATACTTTGACCGGTTACAGCATCTGCAGCATTTTGAGCCGTTACGGCCGCAGCATTTCCTGCTGTTGCACTTCTTGCCGCTTGATAACGGGCGTCAATACTTTGAGGACCTGCAACCCCTTGCAGGCCCGTGACTTGCGCAACCTGATAAGGGCTAACGTTAAAATCAAACATAGCCTGTGCAATTGTCCTATCAGTTGCCGTGGGGTTAGCAATTAAATAATTTCTAACTTCTGCATCAGTGTAGGCCCGTTGTCCCAGCCTGCGAGCTTCCGCTTCCGCAGCAAGCCTCCGGGCTTCAGCTTCCGCAGCAAGCCTCCGGGCTTCAGCTTCCGCAGCAAGTCGTGCAGTTTCTATGCCTGCAAGTCGAACACGTTCAGCTTCGTCAGCAATTCTTTTACGTTCAGCGGCCTCAGCAGCAAGTCGTGCGGCAGTATTGTCAAACGGTGGCACATACGTTTGGAAAAAGGGCGGTGTATAAACACCCGATTGAGCGACCGTAGGCGTAGTATTGTAATTAACAGCCGTTGCCACCGGATTAAATACGTTTGCATACCCTGTAGATTTGTTATAGGGTTGATCTACAACAGTAGGGGTATAAGGCTTAGACAAAGTTGCTGTATTTGCAGCCCCAGCAGCAATGAATTTATTCAATGTAGGAGCAAAAGCCGCTTGACGCGTAGCTCTTGCACTGGCAGCATAACCTTCCGGTGCATCAAACGCTAAACCCGCATTGATATTTTCATAGGCACTGGTAGAGCCTTTTGCCTTTTTCGCAGCTTTTGCTGCGGCTACTGTGCCGCGAGCCGTGGCCTGCTTTGCTTTAGTCGCTTCATCTTTAACCGCGGATGCAGCAGCAGTTTCTGCTTTGTTAAAAGCGGTACGGCCTTCTGCTTTACCATACTGTACATAGTGTTCGTATGCGTTTTTAAATTTACCTTGAGCAATTTCAGCAGCAACATCTGGGTACGCTATTGCGTACGCTACTTCATCAAAATTAGCAGCAGTTACTTCACCACCATCAGCGTAGCCCCTAGGACCTGCTAAAGATGCAATACCCAAGCCTGTGTCATACATAGGCATGGATTCATACTGACCGAAAATAGGCGCACCATATTGGTCGTACTTAACTCCGGGTAAACCCTGAATGTAGTAGTTACGTTGATTTCCGCCTTCAGCAATACGCTGAGATACAGGCTTCATCAACTGATCCCGCATTGCTGAGGGTTGAGCAGGAGTGGCTTTAAACCCACCGCCTAAAGCTAGAGCGCCGATACCTGCGGCAGTAATTGGGCCATAGGTGGCTAAGATGCCGGGCATTGCTGCTTTAGAGGCCCTTAAGTATTCAGCATCCAACATAGCAGGAGTGGCGTTTGGCGTGCGTGCCAACATAGCATCACGGGCCGCGGCCCCTGCTCTTTCTGCCTCGGGCAACCCTTGGGCCTGAATGTTAGAAGGAGAAAAGTTTTCCTTATAAAAATTCTTAGCTTGATCAAAATACGAAGTATCAGCAGGACGCGTTAAGTCGCGTGCCGTGTTTGTCGTAATATCCGCCATTCCTGCGGGACGTGTTAAGTCGCGTGCCGTGTTTGTCGTAACATCTGCCATTCCCGAAGAAGGGGCTCTGAATACCTGCTCGTTTGCACCTACAGGAGTTTCAGTAAAACTAACAGGTGCCCTAACTCGTGCAGGAGCGTCTGCAAAAACTTTGTTATATGGTTCAAAACCAGCGCCCGGATCACCCGCTGCAAATTCTGGACTAAAAGAAGGAATAGCGGGTTTTCCACCAACTAAAACATTGCTGCCCGGCTGACCGGGCAACGGTCCGGCAGGTGGTTGTGAGCCAAAATATGAATCAAACGGTTTTGAGGGCGTGCCCGTCATCTCCAATGGCTTGTATGGAGCTTGTGTAACATCAGTAGGCGCAAGACCTTGGTTACTAAGGGTAGGTGCCTGAATACCGGAAGCAGAGGCTGAAGGAGTTACAGCATTCGTAAATCTGTCTACCTGACCACCCACTGTTGTGGGACCGGCATAAGCAGTGTCAAATCCTTGTGTAACTCCACCAACTGCGCCGGCGGTCAGACCGCCAATAGCGCCAGCTTTCAAAGCGTCTTTTAAATTGCCACCAGCAAGTAAAGTAGAACCTGCACCACCAATAAAGCCGCCTACTGCTGCAACACCAGCAGCAGAGGTTACGCCCATAAATGAAGCTGCAGCAGGGCCTAAGAAGAAACCAAGGGCCACGGTCGTGACAATCTTGCCCACGGTGCTGCTGGCAAAACTCTTAATAGCGTTACCAAGGCTTTTAAACGCCTTTTTCAAAAAGAACTCAGGCAGGCCCGTAACAGGATTAATGGTTCCGCTACCGCCCCTACGGCGCAACATGCGCGCCTCTGCCGGCGTAATGTGCGCCAACATGGTGTCACCATTGCGGCCATAACCAGCAATTGCTTTGGCAATGGGCTTAAGCTCTGCAATACCGCCCATGGCAAACGCCTGAACACCCGCCGGCTCTGCAATCAACTGATCCACGGCCATGTTCATGGCAGCAAAGAACTGAGGATCAAACTGCTCGGGCAACAACTCCTCCGGCGCACCCATCTCTATGTACTTTGCACGCACCTCAGCATATCGCTCAGGGTTAGCCAGAATCTCATCCACCATGTTGTTAAGCATGTTCAGATCTTCTGGGGATAGATCGATTTGGCTTAAATCATTTCTAAACTGAGCCGTGGCCTCAGGATCAATCTGCGAAGCACCCGCCAACATCTCATCACCAAACTCCTTAGGTGACACCGTCTGACGCATCTGGTCATAAACGGCCATCGTATTAGGATCCTCAAAAGGATTAGCGCCTGCTTCTTGAGGCATTTCCATTGCGGCTTGTGGTGCTGTGGCCATATCAGGTCCTTGAATAAAGGTGTTTGTTCAATTGTATTACGTAGACGTCTTTATGCGAAGCATTTGACTGGTATCCTGTACGCCATCTTGTGTGTCGCGGTACACATCCCCTAACCGTAAAGTGGGTAAATTGGCGTCCGTGGGCAACGTGTCTAAATTTAAATTTAACGTAGCCCCGCCCATGTCCCCCGGATTATTAAGCAGCACAAAAAACAAACGCAAGGTATTGTTTAGCTGATCCTGATACCTGCGGTCATACTCATCGGGGGCCAACGGCAGGTTAGGGGGACGGACATTAAGTTCAGCCATTTACCGCCTCCCGTCTGCTCTGATATCTATCCGAGGCGAACCAAGTTGCCACTGTGTATTCAACTGGTTTGAGTCAATCTTAAATATCATCTGCCGCCCGCGCATGCGCGTGAATATCTGGCCGGTAAACTCTTCGGTTATTACGTATGTGCTGCCCTTGAGAACAGGGGCTGCCGCACTGCTCGTGGTCCCCGAGCCGGAGTTGGACAAACCAAACAAAGTCATGGTAACCGCAGGAACAGCACCTGCAGGCGTGTTCGTAGAATCACCAAACGTCAGATCAGGCAGCACGCGCCACACAAATGCAAAGTTGTGCCCATCACCTATGTCCAGTTCCGATGAGGAGATAAAAGCGTTTAAGGCTATTGGAGTGCCATCTGCATTGTCGTTCAGACCGTTTTCATGCTCCACAATGTTGCCCGTATTATTTGGCTGGTATGTAGTAGCCAAGGGATAGTCACGTAAACCCGAATCAAGCCACGCTGTTCGTGCCATCGTGCCGTAATACCAAATCTTTTCTTGGTAGTTATAGATGACATAGCGGTCAACGGTTGTGCTTGCTTCTGAACAATAAAACCACCATATCTCATTAAAACCTTCGTTGACGCCGGCAAATACCTGTAGGTTTTGATTTTTATTAATGTCTGTAAAAATAAACCGGCGCAAATCACAATTAAGAGTCTGCACACGGCCGTCGTAACTATAGAACTTATCTATGCCCATCCAATACACCACGCCCGAAGCTACGGCTGCCGCATTGGGTCCGTAAATAGAGAGACCATCACCAAGAAGTTGAGATCCCCAAACAAAGGGCGGGCCAAGATACTGCAGCGAATACAAAGCTGAATCCGTAAACACCACAATCTCTTGACGCGTTTGTATCGTAGTAATAATTTCAGAACCACTGGATAAACGCAAACTTCCCGCTTGATTGGTGGCTGTAGGTGTCCAATTAAAAGGATCCTCTTGCCCGCACCAACGAATCAACATGGGATCAAGCGTCGCACTGCCGTAATCATTCACGCCAAAAGTTAAAATAAAACGCGAGGTGTCTGAAACAGCTAAAGTGTTTACAACCGTGGGCACATCTACAATTAAAGACACCGCGCCTGTACCTGCAGATGAGGTATTGACCAGCGCGTTAGAACTATCTAATAACTTAAAAGTTAGACCACTTACTTCGGTTACAGTAAATGTGGTTGCTGCAGCCACACCCGTTGGCAAAGAACCACCTGAGAACTGCAGCCTTGCGCCCTCCGTGTAGGCAACAGTTGAGGTTACAACGGTCGGAGAAGCGTTGGTAAAGGAGGCTGTGCCGCCAAGGGTGTTAAGAAGTACACCACGAGAAGTTAATGGTGCCTCCCAATAATACAAGCCACCGCCGCGGAAGTTAAATACAAGATCTTCACCAAAGTTTTGCTGACTCCATAAACGCAGGGCGGAAGTGCTGGCTAAACCATTACCCCAAGTTCCTAATCCCCAGCCACCAGCACCCCATCCAACCAAAGGAATCTGTGTTGCTGGGCCAACACCAATTTCATATGCGGCTACAACAGAAGCACCACCACCAGCACCAGCCGCATCCGTTGCATTGGCCGTGGCCGTGGCAACAAACGTATATGTATTAGCAGTTAAGACAGTGATTTGATAATTGGCATTAAGCACCGCAGCGGTAATGTTTCCGCCTAATCCTGTAGCACCACTAAAGGTTACAAAATCATTTGTAGAAGCGCCGTGTGCCGTGTCAGTTACTGTAATAACCGCAGAACCGTTTGTAGCTACAAAAGGATTATTGTTGATGGTAGAAGATGCACGAAGGGGCGTGATGTCGTAATACGCCCCGCCGTTCTCAAGGTAAAACTTTAAGTTAGTGCCTACACCAATAATGTTCCTACCGTCTAAAAGCACCCAGTTCCAAAGAGAACGGCAAACACCTAAAAACGTTGCCG
>Ga0247844_1008031_pt1 | contig 11645 bp, 18 predicted proteins | sample LaCtaG_FD_192421 | JGI IMG/M metagenome (GOLD analysis project Ga0247844, IMG submission 192421) | Freshwater microbial communities from meromictic Lake La Cruz, Castile-La Mancha, Spain - LaCruzMarch201714.5m_1 | ecosystem: Environmental > Aquatic > Freshwater > Lake | place: Spain: Castile-La...
AGTCTTGAAAGTCTTTCACAAGTTGAACATACATTTGATCTGTGTAATCACATTGATAAGCACCCGACTGATCGTAATGCTGGTAATTTAAATTACCATAAGGATCTACACCAACATGATTGTAAGCTAAATTTTTATGGTGATTTGTAAAAGCTTCCATGATAGTTAAACTACCGGCGCCTTCTCTTACACCAATCTCTAAACTTAAACTGTAAGTGTCATTAGGATCTTTAATGATCGCCTGGACACCTTGAGTTAATAATTCGTAATCTCCTGAATCACCTAATATCATTTGTTGCGTCGGTTAAAAAACTTCCAATAACTATTTATATACTTTATCTCATTATCTGTAAAATTAATAATCTTATCATGGTACATTTTAAGGTATTTATCTTTGACAACTTGAGGATTCAAACCCGCTAAACTGCATATAAGAATAAAATCCTTACCACCGTTAGTAAACCACCTGTGAGCTTTAGACTTTAAAACAGCAGCTATTCTAGAACGTGTTAAAGATCTTGCATCATCAAATGCAAGTGCAATTACTGCTCTAAATAATTTCTGTTCGGGGAGAAAATTATCTCCCTCCATAAGCTCCATTTCAATCATTGATGGAGCACTAGACTAAAAAGTGTGGGCTAACAAGGTATAAAATCTTTCATCTTGTAAACTGCTGCTAATGATCAGCAGCGCCCACGAAGTCTAAATAACTAAAACTTAGCTATTTGTAAAGGTTATTCAAAAATATACCAATCAAAATAGCAGCTAAAACAATAACAAAAATTTCAACTTTCCATGCTGGATTTGGCTCGTACGCAGTTATAACAGTTATTAATTTTTCCGTCTGCTCCTGTAACATAATGATTTCCTTTACAAGTATTACACTCTTCTTTTACGTTTTTTAGATGAGGTTTTTGTTTCAACACCTGCTCTAAAATTATGATATTTTTTTCTCCAGTCATCTTCTGATATTCCTTCCTTATTTGCAAGCTCCGTTACTTTTGTATCTATTAAAGTTGATATAATAGTTCCAGGTCTTAAGTATTTATAATCGGGCAAGTTTTTCATAGCCCAAAGATCTCTCCAACTATTTATCGCCACTGCTAGTGACTTCCATTTATTTATGTCCATTGTTTTCCTTTTTGTTATTTGTAAATTATAATTGTTAGAATTAACAACAACCAAGTTATTATTAATATAAACAACCAAGCATTTGGCTTATGATCATTAAAGTTCATTTTCAATCCTTATAAATTTTTATTGCAATACCAATTGTAATAACTAATGTTACAAGTAATGCTAAATCAATTACTGCCATTTTTTTTTCTCCTTCTTTTTTTTGTTGGTTTTTTTTCATTTCCAAAAACATCAAATTTTTTATGATATGCTTTAAGTAATTTTTTAATAGCTTTTAAATATCTTTTTGTCATTTTTTATCCTTAAGTTTAATTATCTCAGCATCTGTTTTTATAAAAGTATCTAAACCTCTTCTATCTGAACTAAAGATATAAGTGTAATCTCTAGAATCTATTTCAACCCTAACGTTTTTCATCTCAGTTGTATAAATTTTTGGTATTATATCAGTTGTAAAAACTTCCTTATCCTTAACTATATCAAAAGATATTAACGCAAAGGGATCATGTTTAGATAATTCAGCCATCATGGATGCAACCGTACAATTAGATTTTACTGCTAAAAACATTTTGTCTAATGATCGATCAGATTTTTTCGCCATATATCTCTTTCCTTGTTTCATCTAACGTTGGTTCATTACGAAGTTTCCATGCTATTATAATTCTCTTTCTTAAACTAGGGTAAGATACACCGTCTGGATGATTAAGTTTATAATAGTTTTTATTTAAATACTTTTTAAAATTATAAAACCATCTAATGCATATTTTGTTTATCATTATTTCCCTCCAAAAGTTTTATTTTTTTTTCGAGCTCAATAACTCTTTTCTCAAGCTCAACAACATCAGCAAGTCCGTTTAACAACATATAAGTTATTTTTGCTTCCCATTTATTTTTGAATTTTTCAGGTTCAAAAGTGGGTCTATACGCTTTAAACTTCTTTTTATCGTCTTTTGTGTCATCCATTATATACTCCATTTGTTATGATTTAATGGGATAATCTTATCAATTTAAACATAGTTGTCAAACTTAATTTACACCCATTGACAAAAGTATTGCAAACTATTGATTTTTAAGGTATTTATCTCTTATGAAATTATATCGTTTAATTGCTCGTTTTGCAGGACAACGAATAACGTTAAATGTCAATGCTAATAACGATGATGAAGCTAAGGATAATTTCATAAAAGAGTTAACAAAAGACGGCGGAAAGTGGAGAAGCGAAAAAGAAATAACTTATTCTCCTTCCAAACTCTTTATAACTTATGAAGAAATAAATGACAGAGACATCACAGTCACTGTTGCTAAAAAAGATCAGCTTGGAGTCCAAGTGGAACCAGTTGTATCTGGATAATGGCGCAGAGACAGTTGACATGAAGTGGATCGATCTCGAGTTAAAGAAGGTTAGACTTCAAATGAGAGATAGAGCTGCGATGGCTGCAAGAGAAGAGTTATTAAAAGAATATTCTGATATAACTTCTTAAGCAGCAAAAAAAAATAACTAAATTATGTTTTTAGTTAAGCAATCTCTTGCTCTAAATTATTCTGATATTTCGATTCCAGGCACAGTAATAGTCTTATAAATTACTTTACCATTAACATATTGTTCAACTTTTTGGAGACAGATGTGACAAGTATAAATATTTTTTTTCTTAGTTTCCATAAATGATGAGAAGTGATGACACTCCGGACAAATACCTACATTGGCTTTAATATCATCAAATTTCATTTTTCCTCACATTTATTACAAGTAAGTTTATCATTTACTAATATTAATTGGAATTCCTCTCGATACTGAGGAATATAACCACATATTTGACACTTTACTCCTCTCTTTTTGACTGCTTCTATTAATTCTTCTAAATTTTCATCAACAGGTCTATTTTGCATCACCCCAGTTGCTCCCTATCTCTACATCTACTTTACTTGGCACTGTAAGCTTACAACAATTTTCCATTGATTCTTTAATTACTTTAATATCTTCATCTTTTGCAATATTAAAACAAAGTTCATCATGTATTTGTAGTAACGGTCTATGACCTTTCATACTGCAGTCCACCATTGCTTGTTTTGTTTGATCAGCAGCAGAGCCCTGGATTAATCTATTTAAAGATTTATAAGTCATAGCTCTTCTAATTCCTTTTCTTCCAAATTGTAATACTGCATCTTGTTCAGTCATTGCCTTATGTAATCCAAATGTTATAGGTTCCCACAAATTAAACCTACATCTTCTGCCCTTTAAAGTTCTAACATAACCAACCTTATCAGCTACTTCTATACATTTTTCAGATAACTTCTTAACGAATGGAACTCTTTTATTATATTCTTGTAATATATTTTGTGCATCCTCGTATGAAATACCTAATTCTCTAGAAAGTTTATTTATGCCCATACCATAAAATAATCCTAAATTTATTGTTTTTGCTTGTGCTCTTGGAATATTAGCCATTTCAGCAACTGTTTGATGAAAGTCAGCATCTTCTTGCTCATATGCTTTAATTAATTCTTGTGTGCCTGCATAACCCTCTCCAATTAGTGAAGCAAAGTGTACTACTAATCTAGGTTCTTGCTGTGAATAGTCAAAAGATCCCCATTTACAACCTTCATCTGGCAGAAATAATGACCTAATTAAAGGGCCTAATTCCTTATTTCTTGCTGGTATTTGCTGTAAATTGGGTGACGAATAAGATAATCGACCAGTCACAGTCCCACCACCTGTTCCTCTTAATTGATTTATCTCTGCATGAATACGACCTTTATGAGCATGTTTAATTATTGAATCAATAAAAGCGCTATAAAACTTATTTACTTCTCTAATCTCTTTAATTAACTTTGCTAATGGTTCTTTACAGTTCTCTAACCAGTTAGCTGTAAAGCTTGGCTCTTCTGTTTTTTCAGTTAATGGATATTTTATACCAAGTCTATCAAAAGCTAGAGCAACAGATCTTGCAGCCCAAACATCTACATCTAAGGATGTCATATCTTTTAATTTTTTAAGTAATTCTTTTTCTCTTAATATAAATTTCTTCTTAAGTTTCTCTGCACCATCTAAATCAACTCTAACTCCATGCTCTCGCATTTTTATTACCTCCGGAACTAAACCCATTTCAAGTTTCCAGATATCATCTAAAGATTGACTTCTTATTTCCCAATCTAATCTTTGCCATAACTCTAAGGTTAATTGAGCATCTTGTTCAGCATAAAAACCAACATATTGAGCTGGTAATTTCCATAACTCGGCTTTCGCGTCTAATCCCCATTCTTCTGCTCTTTCTTTTAATTCTGTTTCAGCTTTCATCTTACCAAGATAATCTCTTGCTAAGTTATTTAAGCTGTATGAAAATTTATTCTCATCTACGATTGCAGCTGCAATCATTGTATCTATTAATTGACCGTTGACCTGGTATCCGTATGATCTAATCCAACCTAAATCATAACTTGCATTGTGAAATATTTTATTGCCAGGTGTCTTACAAACATCTTTAAACCAATTAAGGACCATGTTACGATCCATATTACCACCTACATCATGACCAATTGGAAAGTATCCATTAAAATTTGGCGTGGCTACCGCAATCCCCACAATCTCCCCGTCTTTCCTTGTCCAACCTGAACCTAAACTTTTTAAATTTGGATCACGTGTTTCTAAATCGATTGCTATAGATTTTTCATTAGACAAATCCGGAAAAGACTTTGGTGTAGTCCAATCACCCTTTTGAAATATAAAATTTAATTGATGACTCATGTAAGTAAAAAATAATATACACAGATACAGGTAAATAGTCCCATATCTCCAATAATTGTTTTATTAATGTTAAACACTGTAGTCCCTTTCTAAAACCATTTCTAAATAATGTATTGCTTTTAATACATCTTCTTTCTTACCTTTTAATTTATGTCTACAGATATATTTAATTGCATTACCTTCAGCGAATGGAATATTATTTTCGTTTATAAATACGGATGGCTGTATCTTCATAGTTTTATAATGTTTACCACCCACTTGTCTGAAAAATGTTTTATTGCTCATTTAAGTTCTCCATGTAAGTATTATATATTTGCGCTAAAGGGAAACTATATTTGTGTGTAGTTCCAAGTAGAAACAAATTCTTTTTTGATCGTGTGCTGCCTGTGTACCAAACTCTTGCTTCATTTGATTTTGCATCTAAGTTTTTACCATCAAAGTCCGAAGGCCAGTTTGTTTTTGCATATAAAACAACATTTTCTGCCTCACCCCCTTTGACCTGGTGAATCGTATCTATTATAATATTTGCCTTAGTATTTAAATCAATATTTAACTTCTCCATCTTAAAAAAGTATCTTTTCTGTGCATCACTAAATTTCCTATTAAAAGCATCATACCAAGGCTCTTTCTTTTTAGTTGTCTCTAAACCACCCACTACCTGTAGTGTTTCAAAATCCATTAAATAACTTGGATCTATTTCCAACCATGCTTTTGAGTCTAACTTCCTATAACCCCTAGCTATTTCTTGTATATATTCATAACAAAGCACTGCTTCCTCTTTATTGATAGCTCTGCCACCTATAAGATCTGTCCATAGTCTAATGGCTTTATATTGATAAATATCAAAAGATTTTTTACCTTTTACATTTTCGTAATATAAACCAAGCTTTTGTGCTTCATCGGTAAGTTCTTTTACACATTCTCGTATTCTAGCTAAAATATACCATTTACCAGTAAATAAATGAAAAGGTATTTCTTGAAACTTTTTAAACAACATCACATTACCCTCTCCTAAACCACAGTTAAATTCTTTCTCTTCTGTGTTTTTAATTTTACTGCGTATAAGTTTTGCAAAAGAATGTATTTGTTTATTTAATCTATGAGAATATTTTAATACAACTTTACGACCTGGGAACTCTTGAAATATTCTAACTAAAGCACCGTTCCATTCATAAATTGCTTGGTCATCATCTCCTGCAACATAAACTCGTTCTGCTGCTTCTGCTAACTTATAGACAAACTTCCATTGTAATGGTGTGAGATCTTGTGCTTCATCAATAATTAATAATTTAAAATTAGGCGGTGTTGCAATTTCAATGTATCTTTCAATCATATCAGTAAAATCAACACGGTGTTGTTGTTTAAATTCTTCATAGGATTTGATTGTATTAATATATTTATCTAAACTTACTTTTTTAACTCGTTCTCTTCGATAAGCAAGAATAGGATCAATCATCATATTTCTAGCTTTGTCATAAATTCTAAGTGGCCAGTTTTTTCTTATTCTAATATCGCTGTAACTATCATCATATTCTAAACTAATATTACCCATACCTCCTTCAAACTCTCTCATGTCTCCATCATCATCCATTACAGGTATTTCTTTAAAACTTTGTCTACAGAAACTATGAATAGTTCTTACATTGTTAAGATCTTCGTCTTTGATAAATGGAAATTTAAATTTAAATCTTTCTACAGCTTCTTTAACTGCTTTACGTGTAAAAGAAAAATAAGCAACTTCATTTGGTTTGACACCTCGTTCTAAATATTTTTCAACTCTACTTAATAACTTTGTAGTTTTACCTGTACCAGGTGGGCCAAAGATTTTTATAGTTTTAGAATGGAGCTTCTTCATTTTTCCTCTTCGATTTAAAGTCTACTTTTTTTGGTTTGATATCAATCTTCTCTGGAAGTTTGATTTGCCAAACCCTATGGTTAGCTTTTGTCGTAGAGGTAGCACCACCATTTTTTAAATATCTGATAACCTCTTGATTGCTCTTCTTACCTTTTTTCTTATTTAAGAAATCTTTAAATGTATGTAAATTAAAATAAACAAACTCTTCATCTTTAATTATATATCCAGCTTGTAATTGAGACATGTCATCTCCTGGTTCTGTTTCTGATATAAACATTCTTGTGTAATAACTAAAGTCTTCTTTCTCATCATCACCAGGCTTCATATCATCTACTTCTTTTTGCATAGTTTTAAGACTTACTAAAAACATATTCCAATCTCTTTTATTTAAGTTTTGCCAAACAATATCTGCTTGATCAAATAATTCTTCTTTTAGTAATTGCTGCTGCACTATTTGTTTTCCTAATAATTGTATTTGTTTACCCTCTAAAGTTAAAACATAATAAGGTGGTGAGGTGTTGTGTTTAAAAAAACTATCAATCGTTGGTATATATTGATTTGGACCAATACCAAACTTTCTTTTCCTACATGCTTCTTTATTACAATATTGTTTAGCAATAGGAGTTTCGCACTGATAAAAATATTCTTTCTCTACAATTTGATCTACAATAGCATCTAATTCCGTATCTTTTGTAACTGGTGGACTCATACAAGTTTTATTTCTCTCATACAATTCTGTTTTTAATTTTTCTGGATTTTTTAAATGAGCTAACACTGCAAGATTAAACAATGCATTATTTCTTTGACCCTCAGATACTTTATTTTTTATAAAAGCTTGTGTGCATGGTGGATACTCATTCCACAAAGGTTCAGGACCTTCATCTTTAGTTGTGTCTGTTTGTATTTTTAAATCATCAAACTGCTTTGGTGTAATTTTAAATTTTTCTACGTAATTAAAAAACTTTTCAATAGGTATTGCTTCTCCATTGTCTGTTAAGCAATATCTAGTGCAGTAACCTTTATTAGCACCATGATAAGGCATGTTAACACATTTACCTACTCCCCACTCTCCATCTTTTTTAATTGTAATTTTATCTTCGTTTGGAAACTTATCTGCTAATGTTCCACCAAATCCTAAATCCGCGGCTAACGCGTGTATCTTCTTACGCATGTCTGCTGCTAAGACACTTCCTTTAATATGTAAGTATAAATGTAGGCCAGAAGTTTTTGATCTATAGGGAACTAATGGATAACCTTTTTCTCTAATTTTTTTTAAAACAGGAACTGGATCTTTGTGATAGATTGCGCCATCTACATCAATCACACCCCAACTGCAGGTCCCATCCCTTCGAGTAGGGACAAGACCCACAGATATAACACCATTGAGATGTTTCTCGATTATCTCAGCGGTGACGGTTTCTTCATAACGATCATATTTACCTTCTGTCTTGGAGTCTCGCTCTCGCTTACCCTCCTCAACAAAAGTGTAATAATTCTCTCTTTGACAATCAAAGATATCAAGAAACCGACTTGCATACATAATTAAAACGGAGTTTTTTCATTACCTTGCGAGTCAGCGGTTGTTACACCGTTTACTACCGTTTCATTTTCTGCAAGCCCTTCTAGGTTCAACTCGCGCTTTTCAGCGATCATAGAATCTCTAAGTTTTTGAGACTCTACACTTGCGTTTGAGTTGGCAACACCTACGAAGTTTATTACCCAACCGTACCAGTTACCTTTACTATTTTTTTCTAGTGCAGTTGTTATTCGGTAAACTTGTGCATGATTAGACAATTGAATCTTCTTACCACTATCAAATGTATGGTATTTCATAAGGATACCAGCATTCCATTTAGAAGATTTTTTCAATTGAGTTCTAGACATTGTAATAAGGCCAGACTCAACTGGGTTCATATTGTCGTCCAATCTAGTAACGTAATGATGAGCCGTAGTTTCAATATAATTACCACTTGGTAATCTATTCTTACCCATTTCATCTTTTACAGTTTGTGCCAAGATATTATCTCTAGGACTATGTCTTGCCACAGGTCTATTAGATTGTCCTCTGTCTTCCCATTCTAAATCCCACATTTGTAGTAAAGATGGGATTACCAATATACCCTTTTGTCCATCATAGAATTCATCTTGGACAGTATTGTATATCATTCCTGGTTTTGCATCTTGCTTGTAAGCAGGATTACCAGGCTGCAATACAGGTGATTGTAATGCTACTATTCTAAAGAATGGCATTGTCACTGTAGTGCTGTCTATATTGTCAAACGATTTGTTTAACAAACTTTCTAATTCCTTCTCATTCATGACAGAAGGAAGTTGTGCTTCTTTTTTTACGACTTGTTGTTTCATTTTGTCTCCGGTTCTTTCATTATTGTTGTTGTTTGCACATAAATTCCAAACAAATCATCAGGAACATGTTTTCCCATTTCAGTTTGCTCTTTTAAAAAAGCTTTCATCTGCATGGCATTAACTGTTTGTTTTTTGTTCAGAATTAAATCTTTAAATTTTTCATTAGTTTTAATGAATTTTTCTAAAGATTGGGCAACTTCATCTTGTCCTACTGTAAAAGGAAAAGTTACCTCATTTCGTATCAGATCTTCAAAATTATTTTCACGAAGCCATCTCATCGCCTCATCTCTACGATCATCTGGAATGGTCGAAAAATAATTTGTCTTTAGTCTTACAGAAGATCCATCACTTAGTTTGAGTTCGGAAACGCCAATGTCTGACATCATCGCAGGTATTAGTTCAGTAGCGATTCGGCTTTCATCGTTTTTCGTTGTCTCAAGTTGTTTCTTAAGTTCGTCAATTTTATTTCGAATCGATCGTAACTCAGAACACATTTTACTAAGTTCGGAGATCTTCTGGTTATCTATATTTAGTTTACTCATAGTACCTCCGATCACTCTTGTATAAATTAATTTGACATAAGTCAAATCTAAATTTATAAAATATTTATGTGGAAAAAATATCCGTTCAAAACTAAACCTTACGAACATCAGAAAAAAGCATTAGAGATATCTTTCGACAAAGAATATTTTGCTTACTTTATGGAAATGGGTACTGGTAAAACTAAAGTCGTACTAGATAATGTGGGTATCCTACAACACAACCACAAGATAGAGGGTGCTTTAATTATTGCACCTAAATCTGTTTATTCAATTTGGGCATTTGATGAAATTAAAGCTCATTACCCATTTGATGATATTGAAGTTTATTTATGGAAAACACCTAATAGTATTAAAGAAAGAGTAAGAGATGCTGCTTTTTTCAAGAAAAATGGTTCTTTTAAGTTTTTAATTATGAATGTTGAAGCATTATCAGCAAATAAAGGTGCAACCGCTGCGTTAAAATTTGTAAGTAATTTCAAAGCTTTAGTAGCTATTGACGAATCAAGTAAGATTAAAAATCCCCAGGCTAATAGAACACAAAATATATTAAAGTTAAAAGACAAAGCTTTATATAGAAGATTACTTACAGGAACACCTGTAACTAATTCACCTCTAGATGTTTACACTCAATTTGAATTTTTAAACAAAGATGTATTAGGATTTACAAGTTATTATTCTTTTAGAAATAGATACTGTGTTTTTCATGAAAGTATTATTAATGGAAAGATAGTAAAGTTTCCAAAATATTTTACTAACTTAGAAGAGTTAGAACAAAGAATTAAAATTTGTTCTTATAGAGTAACTAAAGAAGAATGTTTAGACTTACCTGCAAAGATTTATCAAAAAAGATTTTGTGAATTATCTGATGAACAATCTAAAGTTTATGAAGATTTAAAATTAAGAGCTCTATCTATTTTAGAAGATAGCTCTGTAAGTTTTACACATAAACTTACTGAAATATTAAGATTACACCAGGTGGCAAATGGTTTTGTAATGAATGATGATGGAAGTATTGTTGAATTTAAAACTAGTGAGAAATTAAATTTATTAATAGAAACTTTAGAAGAGATACAAGGTAAGGTTATTATCTGGGCCAACTATACTCATAACATTAGACAAATTGAGAACGCACTTAAACTTAAATATGGTAATGATTCCACCGTTAGTTTTTATGGAGACAAATCAACACAAGAAAGAATAGAGGCAAGAGAAGGATTTCAAAAAGGTGATGTAAGATTTTTTGTTGGTAATCCACAAACAGGAGGTTATGGATTAACTTTAACTTCTGCTGCAACAATGATTTATTTTAATAATAATTATAATTATGAATACAGAGAACAATCAGAAGCAAGGATACATAGGATAGGACAAAAACTTATTTGTAATTACATTGATCTTATTTGCAAAGATACAATTGATGAAAAAGTAATTTCAATACTTGGAAATAAAATTAAGCTGTCTGCAAAGATACTTGGGGAACAGGCTCGGGAGTGGTTGTAGAATAATATTTATCTACTTTGCTTAACCAAATTTTTTCATATCTACTATAGTTTAAATTATTTAATTCAAAAGTTTGATATATTAAATCTGGTGTACACATAAATATTTTACCTAAAGTTATTTCACCATAATTTTCTTTGTGTGCCATTGAGTAAGCCACTAACTGGCAAAAATAATCTTCAATCCATTCTTCTCTTTTAGGTTTATTAGCTTGTTTAAAGTCTCCTATGGTTGGTTGATTATCATACAAACATATTAAATCTGTTGTTCCGGCCCATTGATCTTTATAATTTAAAGAAACTTCATTACCCCAAACTTCAGTTAAACCTTTCATATTATCAACAATCTTATAAGCCATGTTCCTAGATTGAATTCCCTCAGGTGTTTCATTTAAATAGGGGGTACCTAACATAAGGCACTCTATGACTTTATGCATCTCCGTGCCTCTAATAGAGGAATTTTTAACTATTTCTTGAGCTTTAGCCTCACCTATACGTTTTCTCCATTC
>Ga0247844_1008033_pt1 | contig 11643 bp, 14 predicted proteins | sample LaCtaG_FD_192421 | JGI IMG/M metagenome (GOLD analysis project Ga0247844, IMG submission 192421) | Freshwater microbial communities from meromictic Lake La Cruz, Castile-La Mancha, Spain - LaCruzMarch201714.5m_1 | ecosystem: Environmental > Aquatic > Freshwater > Lake | place: Spain: Castile-La...
AACGATGATTTTGCTAATCATGATGCTGATGAAATCTGGCCTATATGGCCCGAATCCAGCCAAGAGCAACCACCGGGAACATCCTGGTATGCCAGTGCAGCAGGTGATAGACTGGGCTTCTGGATCCAGAATAAATAACAGAATGAAAATCAATCAAATCCTCAACGAAGACCAGAATTTCCTCAAAGATTGGGGCAACGCTGAACCTGCTGAATTTGCCCGCAGCCTCACAAAAAAATTCGGCAAACCCGATGAATCCACACCGGATCGCATGATCTGGCATGATCGTGACGGATTCAAACGCATAGAAGTGCAGGACGAATACATCCTGCACTGCTGTCCTGCTCCACACTATGATTTTGTGTATAGCACCGTAGATCTGCATGTGCCCAAGAAATTCGTGCGTGTGCTGGCAGACTCATCAGAGAGCATCTTGCTGGATCTGTTGAAAAACGAAGTCACAGCACGGTGTGCCACGCTCAGTGCCAATGCAGTGACCTTGAACTATGTGTTGGATGTGGTATCTGAGCGGGTAAAAGGCAGCAAGCAAGAATACGAACGACGGATCCGAGCCTTATACAAAAATCGACTGGACCCAGATCCTGAATGGTGGCCTGATGAAACTCACGAAATACGCAAAAGATAATCAGTGCTAGAAATCATACTCACACTAGTCATGACACACATTACCATATTGTGTGTTACCATTTATCTACATCGTCATCAAACACACTTGGCCTTGGAACTGAGCCCTTGGATCAGCCATCCCATGAGATTTTGGCTGTGGCTCACCACAGGCATGGTCACACGCGAATGGGTGGCCATACACAGACTGCATCATCAGAAATGCGAAACCGCAGGCGATCCACACTCGCCGCAGATCCTGGGCATCTGGCGTGTGCTGTTTGGCGGCGCTTGGTTGTACGCTGACGCCAGCAAAAATCGTCGCATGATCGAACAGTACAGTCGCGGCACGCCCCGGGATTGGCTAGAACAGAATATATACAGTAGACATCCCAACCTTGGATACTTGTTGTTGCTGTGCGTATTGACTGCTGTGTTGCACGGCTGGGGCATAGTGATATGGTTGGTACAAATGGCTTGGATTCCGTTCTGGGCCGCAGGAGTGATAAATGGCGTCGGACATTTTTGGGGTTATAGAAACACTGACACGCAGGATTCTAGTAGGAATATTAGTCCTATTGGTTTCATTGTCGGCGGCGAAGAATTACATAACAATCACCATGAACGACCAGCATCGGCACGACTCAGCCACAAATGGTGGGAGTTCGATATTGGCTGGTTCTGGATCAGAGTGTTAGCTGCGCTGGGTTTGGCCTACAACATCAAGTCTTAGAAAATTTCATGTTGATGGTGCCACCGGATTCGAATCCGTTCCAGGGCACCACAGTGGCTCCACCGTTTTGGGTCTGTGAGAATCCTGTGCCATTGACATCGGCATCCAAACGGATGGTTTGATCGGTGGGTGCCATCCAGCCACGATCCATATAAACGCCAGCCATGGGGCCATAGGCCACTGAACCCTGCATATACCACTGTCCCGGAGTTTGCCAGAAACGCAGTGCGTTGGTATTGTTGGGATCTGACGTGGTCCAGGTCCAAGCAGCTCCAGGCGCGATAGTGGTCAAATCTCCCACTGTGTTGTGATTCACAGTAAGGTTGTAGTCAGTGAGGTTGGTGATGTTGAGTGTAGCAGTCCAGGCCATGATAATATCCCTATAAAATGATACTTAGTGCAAAAACTGCACACTGACCAAAATACTTGCGAGAAATAAGTACAAATTATTACAACAAGGAGCAACCAAATGGCAACAGCAGCAGAGAAAAAAGCCCAGGATTGGATGACCAGCAAATGGCGCCCCATGATGGCCATAACTTACATGATGATCAACATAGCAGATTTTATACTGTTTCCCGTACTGTTTACTATCGTGCAGTTTTGGGAAGTACAAGCAGCCAATGACGCATTCCGTCAGTGGGCTCCTTTGAGCCTGCAGGGCGGTGGATTTATACACATTGCTTTTGGTGCCATACTTGGTATCAGTGCTTACACACGCGGCCAGGAAAAGGTAGCGGCCATAGAAGCCAACAAAAAAGAAGAAGTTTGACACAGTGGGTCTTTCATGCTAAAATAACAGTGTGAAAGACTATTATGCTATTTTAGGTGTAGACCGATCGGCCTCGGCAGATGAAATCAAATCTGCTTACCGCCGATTGGCCTCTAAGCATCATCCCGATCGCGGCGGTGATACCCAGCAGTTCCAGGAGATACAACAAGCATATGCTACACTATCTGATGATGCCAAGCGAAGCCAGTACGACAACCCGCCAGGCCAATTCCATTTCCAGCAATCAGGAATACCACCAGAATTCGCACATCATTTCGGTGATATCTTCGGGCACGTGTTCCGTCATCAGGTCAGGCCCCAGGCCCGCGTACAGGCACATATCAACCTTAAGGATCTGGCAACAGGGGGCAAGCGTAACTTTAATATTTCCGGGCGACTGATCGAAATAGACATACCCTTGGGCATTGACACAGGACAGGAAGTGCGCTATCCTAACCTGGGACCCAACAATCATGATCTTGTGATAACCTACATCGTGGATCGTCATCCCGAGTTCCAGCGACAAGGACTGAATCTAGTGATCACACGCAGCATAGATTTTTGGGATCTGATACTGGGCTGTGAACTAGAGATACCCACGCTGCAGGACACAGTGCTGTCGGTCACAGTGCCCGAACGTACCCGACCAGGATCGCAGATGCGCCTGCGTGGTCAAGCACTAAAAAATCCCAATGGACCTGCTGGAGACATCATAGTGAATATTGTAACACACCTGCCCAGACACATACCTGAAGATGTGATAGATGCTATCAGACGAGCGAAACAGTAAATAATTTCATGAAACTCACACGCAGAGTGCTAGACCGAATTGCCAGACCCGTGGATTTTACCTATCCCTGGAAAAATGAACGATTGGCCAAAAATCTCCTGGAGTTCATGATCGCGCACAATGGCATAGGTCTGGCAGCTCCGCAGGTGGGCATCGGCCAGCGTGTGTTTGTGATGAAAATTGGTGTGAGATCCTGGGCCTGTTTCAATCCCGAAATCATGGAATCCAGTGACGATTTTGCCAATTTTGACGAAGGTTGCTTGAGTTTTCCCGGAGACCAGTGTACACTAAGCAGACCCAATACAATAAAGGTCAGATATCGCACAGCCCCAGGAGACATTGTACAAGAAGAATTACTGGGCCTGGCATCTCGTTGTTTCCAGCACGAACTTGATCATTTAGACGGCATAACCATGCACGACAGAAAGGCATACCATGCAGTATAATCCCGAAGTTGAAAGTATCATCGACATGGCCCGAGACTTGGCCATTGATATGCGTCACGAATATGTCACGCTAGAACACGTGGCCTTGGCACTGATACGCAATCAAGAATTCCGTAATCAGGTGCGGGACTTTGGCGTGGACATTGAAAGCCTGGATGCCGACATCCAAGCCTATCTACAGTCCATGAAAAGTCTAGAGTTGGAATCGGTGGATCCCGAAGAGTTTGTGCCCAAAAAGACCAACGGTCTCGAGCGCATGATCAATCGTGCTGTGACACAGGTGGTGTTCAGCAATCGCAGGTTCCTGATACCCATTGATCTGTATCTGTCCATCATGAGCGAAAACAACTGCCACGCACACTACTTTTTCTCCAAGTATGGACTGACCAAACAAGAATTTGTGGAGTACTGGCAAGGACATCATCACAAGCAGCGCGAACCCAAACTGGGCCGAAAGCAGGCCACAGAAATACTGGAAGAGTACTGCATCAACATGACTGCACTGGCCGAAGCCGGCAAGTATGAACCCGTGATAGGTCGCGCCACAGAACTCAAAGAAATGATCACTGTGTTGGCCAAGCGTTTCAAATCAAATGTGCTGCTGGTAGGCGATCCCGGTGTGGGCAAAACTGCCATAGTGGAAGGCCTGGCACAGGCCGTGATAGCAGGCGAAGTGCCCAAGTTTGTGCAGAATCACGAAGTGTGGTCTATGAGCATTGCGGATGTGTTGGCAGGCAGCAAATATCGCGGAGACTTTGAAGAAAAAGTCAAGGCCGTGCTCAGTGCCTTGGCAGCCAAGGACAACTGCATCTTGTTCATTGACGAAGCACACGCCATGAAAGGCGCAGGCGCTGCCAACAACTCCAGCATGGATCTGGCCAACATGATCAAGCCTGCCATAACCAAAGGCAACTTGAAGGTCATAGCCTGTACCACCTGGGAAGAATACTACGAGTCATTTGAAAAGGATCGCGCACTCATGCGCAGATTCTACAAAGTGGCCATAGATGAACCCAGCATCGAGCACACGGAAAATATCTTGACAGGCCTGCAGCCCAGGCTGGAAACATTCCACTCAGTGCATATCGACAGAGATGCTGTGAAGGCCGCAGTGGAACTGAGTGATCGTTACATCACTGATCGTAAAAATCCCGACAAAAGCATTGACCTGTTGGATGCTGCCTGCGCTGGTTATCGTGTGAATGATGCCGAAGGTGCTGTGGTCCTGCGTGAAGATATCATCACTGCCTGCGCCAAGTTCACTGACATACCGCGAGACAAACTGGCCAGCAAGACCACAGACAAGATCAAGCGTTTGGCTGAAACTGTGAAAGATCGGCTGTTTGGTCAAGATCAAGTGATAGACCCTGTGATCGATCGCATATTTGTTTCCTTTGCTGGCATCAATGTTGATACCAGGCCCTTGGCATCGTTCCTGTTCCTTGGACCCACGGGCACAGGCAAAACCGAACTGGCCAAAGCACTCAGTGACGCACTGGATATGCGACTGTTGCGCTATGACATGAGTGAATTCCAAGAAAAGCACAATCTGTCTACACTAATTGGAGCGCCTCCAGGATATGTGGGCTATGAAGATCACAGCCTGGGTGGTGGCAAACTCATCAATGATCTCAGCAAGAGTCCCTATTCAGTGATCTTGTTTGATGAGATTGAAAAAGCGCACCCTGATGTGTCCAACATCTTGCTACAGATGCTGGATGAAGGCACTGTGACTGGCAGCAATGGCAAGAAAGTGTCTTGTAAAAATACCATCATCATCATGACCAGCAACCTGGGCGCTCGAGACAATGACAACAACGCCATTGGCTTTGGAGTGGCCTTGGCCAAGTCTGGCGAAGAAGATCGCGCACTCAAAGACTATTTCAAACCTGAGATACGCAATCGTATTGATGCCATATGTAAATTCCAGAAACTGGATACCCTGGCCATCAAGCGTATCGTGCTGAAATTCCTCAAGCAACTGCAACAGGCCATGGCTCCCAAAAACATCCGTATCAACTTCTCAGAAGCCTTGATCGATCACTTGGCCAACAAAGGCTATGATGCCAAAATGGGTGCCAGACCACTCAGCCGCAAAATTGACGAACTGGTGCGTGTGCCACTCAGCCGCAAGATCTTGTTTGATGATCTCATGAACTGTGAAATCATGGCGGACTATGTGGCGGATGCTGTGACCTTTGATATCTCAACCAACCTGGTAGGATCTGTGGATGCCAATGGACTTATTAGAGTCTAAATCCCAGCCTCGCGGCACACTGTTTTACAACCGCTATCGCTACAGCATCTCTGCTTATCTTTTTGAAGCAGCAGTGCTGAGGTCGCCCAGACTGGGCCGTGTGAGGGATCACAGCACTCTGGATGAAAACATAGAATACCGAGATCAGGTACTCAAGCGCAACATCAACTATGGTGGATCCTGGCGCGGCAATCGCACCCGTCCGGGCAGGAGTTTCTCTGCTGATGACGTGCTGGCCTTACATGAATGTCTGGACTGGCTGGAATCCAATGATCAGGACAAAGTGGTATTGTACGACAACTGGTTGCAGATCTATACCAATGATCATCACCGCATACAGCACTCTAAATTTTGGCAGCATCTACAGCACGTGAAACTGGTCACTGCTGAAATCACACATGAACCCGATGTGGTGCAACTGAAAGACCCCCAGCACACACTGAGACACTATTTTCGAGAGCGCTGGCTGGAAGAGCCCGTGGTGGAAAAACTGATCAAATTCTGCGAAAATTACTCAGACGAAATCAGGCTGGGCCCTAGTCTACAACAGCGTATGACGGGGCAGCGGCGCCGCTGGATGACCAGCAATATGTTCATTGATACCAGCAACCCGCATATACAGATGCTGTTTGAAATGTCATTCCCAGGACTGCTAAGAAAGACGTATCGTATTGAGCCACGCTAAATAGTAGTATGGCACTACGATACTACGTTTACGCATATCTTAGATCAAACGGAACCCCTTACTATATTGGTAAAGGAACCGGTAATCGCGCTTGGAAAAAAAGCAAGGGCGAAATTGGAAAACCCGACAATTCTAACCATTTAGTTATCGTTGAATCCCATCTCTCAGAAGTGGGCGCCTTTGCCATTGAACGACGATTAATCCAATGGTATGGTCGAAAAGATCTTGGAACCGGTATACTTAGAAACCGCACCGACGGCGGTGATGGTAGAGCCAGTTATGTGATGTCAGAAGAGACTCGAAATAAAAAAAGAATCTCAATGATGGGAAAAAATACTGGACCTCGTGATCCCGAAATTATTAAAAAATGTGTAGCAGGCAGGGATCCAAATAAAAAACAAAGCGCCGAACATATTGCTGCCAGAATCAATGCTTGTAAAGGTAAACCACGCAGTGAAGAAGTAAAAGAAAAAATTAGATTATCAAGAATCGGTAAAAAAACCGGGCCACAATCCCAAGAAACACGCCTAAAGAAAAGCATTTCTTTAAAAGGAAAAAATTTAGGGAAAAAACGCTCTGATGAATTTAAAAAACAAAGGAGCCTGGCTATGTTAGGAGCAAAAAGAGGTCCGTATAAAAAGCAAAAGGAATCAAGCAATGGCTAAAATACAAACTGAATCTATTGCAATAATTTTCAGTAAATTAGTTAGAGATACAGATTCTACTCCGGCATCTGTTATATCCAATGAACTCTGCGAATCACTAGAAGCAGTGGCGCAAGAGCTTGTGGGCAGCGGTGTGATCGTAGAAGTAATCAAGGAGTAACACCATGCGCACATCGGGACAGATACTAATCCCAACGGTTAGTTACGGTAACTATTGGAACGCTTCAGCGGCCGCTAACAACAACCCCAGTTACAATCCAGGGTATCCCAATTACAACGCCAACACTGCCAACAACTGGGCCGGCGATCCTGTGAAAGCAGCCAGTTACTATAGATCACCTGGTGGCTTACAAACAGTGGCCTACTATTGTACTAATTTTGTGGGCAATCTCATATTTGAAGGCACCTTGGAGTCCGATCCTGACAGCAGTTTGTTGGATCCTTTGGCCACCAACTATCCTTGGTTCAAGATCGCAGAAGTAACGGGTCTTGGACAAAATACCTTTTTACAAAAAACTGCCAATGTGCCAGCGCTCATGGTTGAGTCGCAGATATTCAATTCCGGCTATACCAATGCCGCCGCAGCAGGCAGCAACATCAGCAACGTGTTTTATCAGTCGGGCACCGAAGTGCGATTCACCTACGGTCCCACCATTTCAGCACTGCAGATTGGCACAGAGATTTTGGTCAATGCTTCAGATGCCAACAACAACAGTTTTGATGGCACACCCATAATCGTGGGCATACCCGATGCTGCCAATGTTGTGGTACAGTATGCCACAGCACCCAGCAACTGGTACGCAGGTCCCAACAGCTCAGGCACACTGACCTGGCCCGTGTACAGCAACAGCGTGGGCACCACCAAATCATTTGTACTCAACGGACAGTATCCGGCTGATCAACTGGTGGTCAGCGTGAACGGTATCATACAAGTTCCAGGTTCCAATGCCATAGGCGGAGCATATACCACCGTGGGCAGCACCTTGGTATTCAACGATTCCTTGCCGGCCAATGCCACAGTGGCAGTGAGAGAATTCTATGAGCCCATCGCTACCAGCAACTTCTCCAGCCAGACCATCGTGGCCAACGGCTTGAGCAACACCTTTGTGCTGAACAATGATTCAGCCACTTATACCAGTGAAAGTGTACTGGTATCTGTGAATGGCATACTGCAAATTCCTTTGCCACGCACAGGCAGCAACGCCAATACATCGCCCTTGCATTGTTTTGCTGCATTGGCAGATGAAAGTCCTGTGACCGGCGCTAATTTGATATTTAGATTTGTTGATCCCAAGCTTGGCTTTGAACAACTGCCTCCGCTAAACAGCAACGTGAATGTGAATGTGATTGGCGGCAACAGTTCCGCATACAACAGCAACATTTACATTGCCCAAGGTGCAGTGGTGCGCAACATCACTGTGGACAGCAACGGTGATCCCAATCGCATGACCTTGAATTTTGGTGCAGTGGCCAACAGCAACACAGCCTGGCAAGGTGGTGTGGCCAATTTATTATTCCCCAATCTGGGCAGTTACATCTTGACCAGTTCTGGCAACAGCAACACCAATACCTATATGAATACCTTGGTATTTGACTGGACGCCACAGCCCAACGATGTGATAGAAATCAGAGAGATAGCCGGTGGCAACATTCCCATACCTGCTTACACCGGAGTGTCTGCGCTGAATCTCTTGGGTAACTTCACTTGGCTGCGCTGCCGAGTGAAAGATTTCTCCAGCGGTGTGATCAACAAGATTACCATAAGTTACTGATCATGCTGAGCCGCCAGTTCCTTGTAGAAGCGGCCATGCCAGACATAGGTCGCAAATATCAACACTTGGAAGACCTTGTTTATACCAATGGCAGCCAAGGTGCCTTGCACGCCATAGAACGACTGCGCAGACTGCCCACAGAATATCAGCAGGTGGAAGTGAAATGGGATGGATCTCCGGTGTTTTTCTGGGGCAGGGACGATGAGGGACAGTTCTATTTCTTTCCCAAAAATGCCTGGCAGTATCAGCAGCGTGGCAAAGATAAAACCGCCGATGGCATCAGTACCAAAATGTCCAGTGCGTCAGCAGTAAAACGGTTTATTGCCGGCACAGGTCGTGCGGATACTCCAGAACAACAAGCACAGCGCAATCAATATGCACAAGGCATGAGTCAATTGTATTCGGTATTTGAGCGTGCCACCCCCGATGATTTCCGTGGATTCGTGGAAGGTGGATTGTTGTTCTATCCCGAGAAGCCTGCCACTGCCGCCCGGGGTGAATACACATTCCAGCCCAACGTCACGAGATTCTATGTGCGCCAGGACAGCAGACTGGGCGAGCGCATAGAAAATGCCACTGCTGGTGTGGCCATCACAGGATACTATCCCGAACTAGGCAGTACTGAAGAACAACGACTCAGCACAGATCAAATTGACGCCATGAATCACACACCGGCACTGGTGGTACAAGGTCCGCTGTATGTGGAAACTGTGCCTGTGCTGGATCCCGAAATGGATCGTGCTCTGGCTGCGCTGGAGCAGAGCATACTAAAAAATCGCACAGTGTTGGACGATTATCTGTCACCCAAGCCGGGCCTTAAAAGTCCTGGTTCAGTGATTTACAAGTTCATGGGTGATCAGCGTGCCACCAAATTCGCTGATTTGACCCAGTCATTTCCTGCCTGGGCCAAACAAAATCTCAGCGCCAAACAAGCCGACGTCATGCTGAACGATTCAGCAGGACTCACAGCCACGCTGGGTGCTGTGGAACAACTGCAGAAAATCAAAGATTCAGTGCTGGATCAGTGGCTAACAGGCATACAGCAACACAGCATCATCAGACAGGACAATCCCGAAGGATTTGCCCAGCCCGATCCCGGTGGTTACCAATATGCCATTCCTGGGCAATTTGTTAAATATATCAAACGCAGCGATTGGCAACCTAGATAATGTTATTATTTGAATTGTTTGAAAACACACGTGGCAAAAAAGACACCGTGGTGTACGCATTTGGCAGATTTAATCCGCCCAATGCTGGACATCAGCGACTGATCAATGCCTTGAAAAGAAAGGCCGGTGAATTGAATGCTGACTGGTATCTGTTTATTAGTCCTCGCGATAGTGATCCTGAAAAAAATCCTTTGACAGGTGCTGAAAAATTGGCCTGGTGGCGAGCAATATTGCCACAGGATCGTGATCATTTTGTCATGGATCCTGCCATTCCCATGAGTGATTTTGCTGCCGAATATTTGAATAAAAAAGGCTACAAGAATGCTGTGGTCATGTACGGCGCCGGCGAAGAAGCCATGCGTTTTCCCATGGCCACCAATGGCAAGCAAGCCAATGCCAAAGGCCAGCCCTTGCGTGCTGTGTACAATTTTGACTCATTCACCGACGGTGGCACACCTGAAGCACAGGATGCTGAAGGCATTGCGGGTGATCCCAATCTGCGCAGTACCGATGTGCGTGCCATGGTCACCGCAGGCGATCGCGAAGGATTTTTCCGTGCCACTGGAGTGGATCCCAATCTCCGAGTAGCCGGTCGGGATTATTTTGAAACCGTGGCTGCGGCCATGGGCGTGAACAATAAATAATCCCATGCACGCCAATAAAATCAACGATCTAGTACAGCAGATACGCGACAATCTCGGCTCTGCCACTGCTGATCAAAAAAGCCGATTTGTTGGATTGTTGGAACAGATCGTCACGCAAGAAGCCGCGGAACCCGAAACAGCAGAATCTCTGGCCCAGGCACAGAAGTATATGGAACGGCTGCTGCCTAGTGTGAAAAAAATCAGCAAGGACGCCTTGTACAAACTGCATGATTTTGAAATGCAGCTGCGTACCTTGGCTCCTGAAGCCATGGAAAATCAACGAGGCCGTATCTCAGATGTCATGACTGCCATTGAAGAAGCCATTGATGCTGTGGATTTACTGCAGAGCCGTGTGTACGATATAGAAACAGCACTGGTACAGAGCATACAGCGCACCGGTTGGGATATCAAAGACCTAGAGGACCAAGCCCGTTTCACCGAAGATGTGGCAACCAAACCCATGAGCAAATTGGATCTAGGTCCCAGGGACAGCCGTTGCTATCTCCGCGGATACAAATGTTATCAAAACAATCAGGCCATGACCAATCCTTATGACCCAGACTCTGCTGAATATCGTGACTGGGCCGACGGCTATCATCAGGCCGTGATCGACCGCGCCAAAGCCACCGAATAAATTTTCGCCGCTGCTGTAGACTCCGTAAGTAATAGCACTACTTTACTTGAGGACCAACATGGCAAAAAAACCCAGCAAAAAAGCAGCCCTAGCCGCAGCACTCACAGAAGCTGCCAATGCAGCACCCACACCCACACCCGCACCAGCAGCCGCACCATCCAATCAGAGTCAGATCCAGGTCAATATTGACTACTGCCGTAAACAAAAAATCCATTTTTGTATGCCCTGCTATGGTGGTCAATTGTTTGAACAAAACTTCATGAGTTATATCAAATGGGCCAATACCGCACGCCAGTTGGGCCTGGATTGGACCATTGAAACCATGACCAATGAAAGTTTGATTTCACGTGCTCGCAACACCTTGGTGGCTAAATTTTTAAACACGCCTGACTCCACACACATGATGTTTATTGACGCTGACATTGGTTTTGAGCCTTGGCATATCCTGGCCA
>Ga0247844_1008034_pt1 | contig 11642 bp, 11 predicted proteins | sample LaCtaG_FD_192421 | JGI IMG/M metagenome (GOLD analysis project Ga0247844, IMG submission 192421) | Freshwater microbial communities from meromictic Lake La Cruz, Castile-La Mancha, Spain - LaCruzMarch201714.5m_1 | ecosystem: Environmental > Aquatic > Freshwater > Lake | place: Spain: Castile-La...
TACTCATTTTCTCATGGTTTTTAAGTGGTTGTGGAATAGAAGATGGCCAAAACACCAATAGTGAAGAGCGAGAAAAAAAGGGAGATAGTTTACCTACTCAAGCACAATCGAGCAAGATAAGCAGTAAACCGTTATCTCCAAGAAAAATAGTGGCTTCTAGCGACCTTAAAAATCCCAATATGGTTCAACCACTTTTTTCGACCGCTCAAGTGAAAAGTGAGGATAAACCTCCTCTAGTGAAGGTAAACAAAACCCAAAGCTCTAAAGCAACACTAAGTTCTGCTCAAAGTAATGGGGTATCAAAAGTAACAACGCCTGAAATGGGGGTAGTTACCCTATATCCACAGAAAGCAATTGATAAAGAAATGGCGAATTTACCCCCGACCAAAAACAGTTTATCAAGTACTGGAAAATCCCAACCCTTAAAAAGTGTGCAGGGGATATCACCTGCATCTGCTGTTGCAACATCAACGAATGTAGCAAGTGTAGTGAGTTCAAGTGGAAGCTCGGAGCTTTCTAGTGAACCTGTTTCAAATGGTAGTGACAGTTTGCAAATGGGAATGATTTCTATTTCTCAAGGGGGGAAAACATATGATGGTGTTTTAATTTATCAATTAGGAGATGCTGTTTTAGTTCCCATAGAAACCATGTTAGCAGACGAATTGGGCGGAAAGATATTGGAAAATAGTGCCAACATCTTATCGATACAGGTAACAAGTGATGCTGCAGTCACGGTAAATTTAGCGAATAAAACGTTGCAGTTTGGAGATAATGCTCCAATTAGACTGAATAAAAGTCAATACACTGTTAGTGGCGGTATTATTTATGTTGATTATAAATTATTGAATAATTTGTATTCTTTGATGAGTTATAATAGTGAGCAACAAATCTTAACGTTACAAACCAAAATCACGCCTTTTAAAGAGACACTTTCACAGCAATCCCAGGTGAGAAAAAATTTCATCAACAAAGAGAACAGTGTCAGTAAAGTGGATATCCCTGAGGTGCCTACTCAGTGGTTTACTTTAGGAAAATTACAACTTCAGTATGCGACAGGGTTACAAAATGGGATTGGTTTTACATCGAATACATTTCAAGTCTCCTACATCAATCAGATGTTTAAAGGGATATTTCAGATTTCAGGTCAAACAAATCCAAGTTACTCTTTAAATAACGTGAGTTTGACTTATAATCAACTAATTCCTGAACAAACGTTGACTTTTGGTGATGTAAATCCTAATTTTAACGATATGCCAACGCAACAAGTGTTGGGAGTTGGACTACTTAATAACAATCAAGTTGCAAACAGCTATGGAGAAATCACCATACAAGGGTATGCTCCCACAGGCAATATTGTAGAGTTGTATTGTAATCAAACATTAGTGGCATTTCAAACTGCACAAAATAGTCAATACCTCTTCGAAAATGTCAAAGTAGTTGGGTCTTCGGCAGTTTTTTTAGTGAAAGTATATGATTCTTATGGAAATGTGACAACGCGAACAATCAAAGCATTTGGAAATTCTCAATTATTAAATCAAGGTCAAACGAGTTATCAAGGTGTGGCGGGTGTATTATCTTCTGATAACAGCGTGTCAACGGCATACTTTGATGGGGAATATGGGATATTTAAGAATCTAACATTAGATTATGGTTATGCACACAATTATGATGAGAATTATTTGAAAGGCGGATTTTATTATGCTGGCAATTTAATTCTTCCCTATTCGACCTCTATCATTACGTTAAATAGTATGGAAAACAATGGTAGCAATCAATATATCACACTCTCTACACAGGTAGGGTCACTTAATATTGCAGGCTCATCAAATATCACAGGGATTTCCGATGCGAATTATACCCCTGGTCGAAATTTGGTTTCTAGTGTGGGAATGCCTCTATTTAAATATTTAAATGGAAATGTTGTATATAGCAAAAATTATTCATCAACAGGGGTCATGAGTAGCTCTTGTACGCCTTCACTTTCAACGTATATATCTGGACTGTATGCGAATACAAGTTACTCTACAAGTTGGAGTGGCTATGGGGCAGCGTATCAATCGGCGGCCCTCTCTTTAGCGCTTTCTCCCATAGCGAATTTATCTTTATCCTATGGATTGAATTATCCATTTTCTCAATATACTGCGCCAACTCAAAGTTATGGAGTGGCATTTACACAACAAAATTTTCAAATTTCAGGAAACTTTAGTAGCAATTCACAAGTGGGTACAAGTGGAACATTTGCATTGAGTTATATTTTCAACTCGTCATTTAGTTTAGGTTCAGTTGCAACAGTAGCTCAAGTAAGTAATGGAAAGATTACTAATAGCGGAGAGAGTTTTTCCTTTTCGAAAACGTTTATATTGGATAATTTATTACAAAATGATAGTAGCAACTCTCTTAATAGTGATTGGATGTATGGGCATGTATATCAAAAGGATATTGACGGTACGGTAACGCCTGTAACTTCCGGTTCAATAGAGAGCAATAAGCAGATATTTAATATCAATTCCGATGGGTCATACTTTGTATCTAATATTTCTAGCTATCCAAGTGCGGCAAAACTTGATTACTCTAAAATTACAGACTCTCCAGAATTTGCTCCAGTAGATACAACAGATACATTTTATGTTCAACCAGGGCAAGGGGTTCAGAAAGATTTAATGGTAGAACGCGTTATATCTCTAACAGGGGTGGTAATGGTTTCAAATGACTCTCTTTTACAAGAGTGTAAATTAGAGTTGTATAAAAATGGTGCACCATTCAAGCAAATTGATTTAGAACCGATATATGAGGGGAATTTTATGATATCGGGATTACCAGCAAATGCACAGTATGAATTTAAACTGACTTATACAGGTACTAAACGGGTGAAATTGTTTAATCCAGATATTAAAGTAGATAGCTCACAAGGCTTTTTTATTGTACTACCAAATATGGGAGTAGAGGAGGTGGATGAGAAAGGTAAAAATGATTGACAATAAAAGGAGTATCGGATATAGTATGAGTGCAAGAAAAAGAAACTAGGAGGATAAAATGAGAAAAATATTAACTTTAGCAGCAGTAACGACAATAATGAGCACAATGGCATTTGCCAATATTGGATTTAGCCCAACATTACCAACATTGACGCTTTCAGGAAATAATTATTCAACAAAAATGTATCTTTTCAATCAAGGAGATACATTAGAAAAGTATCAGTTACAATTGGTTAACAATAACAGTAAAGCTTATCAACCGGGATATATTGGCAATAATCTAGTGATATTCCCAAGTCAAATTGCAATCCCTCCACATAGCAGTCAAGCAGTCACTATTTTTGTAAAAGACCCTAAACAAGTGACGCAAGATGGAGAGTATTGGTCAACATTGGTATTCCAGCCTGTTCAAACAGGATTTCATCCAAATACGGACAATACGATGGGTGTAACATTTATGACTGGAACGACTGTTTATGTATATAAAGGACAGATAAATTATACGGGAACATTTACCAATTTCGCTATATCTCAAGGTAACTTAACAGGAAGTATTCAAAACACAGGAAATGCTAATTTAAGACTTGTAGTATCGATGTCAAATGGTTCTACGTCAAATAGCAATGAAGTTTTAGTATATCGTGGGAGTACATATAGTGTGTCCGCTCCTATTCCGAGTAATTTAGTAGGAAAAGCTTTGAATGTGACAGTGACTAATGAGACAAATAACCAAGTAATGTACCAAACAAATATTGCGAAATAGGTGAATGAAATGAGAAAAATTACACTAATAACAGCCCTTATCGGAGCAGTAATTCTTTCAACCTTTTCATTTGCAAGTAATGTATTGGTAGCAAATTATAAAGGCCAAAAAATTACCACAAATCAAGTATTAGCATTTAATAGCATCAATTCGCCTTATTTACTTCCTGAAATATCCGGAAGCTCAGTATATTCGTATACTCAGTGTGTTGTAATGGCAGATATGTATAGCGGTAATATAGCTAAAGATTCAAATTACTCAAAGGTGTTGCAGACATTTCAACCTATCATTCAAACAGCAATGGTGGAGAGATATGTATTGCTTCCTACTCAAAAACCAACGCAAAAATACTATCAAAATCTTTTCAAAAAATATCAATCCAATTACACAACACCACCCTATTACAATGTCACATATATTGTTACAAAGGATATGAGTGGGGCTTCTTTAGCTAAAAATTTACTTGCAACGAACGGAGATGTTGTAAACTTTATCTCAGGAAATAGTTTAGTGGTATCGGGCAGTAGCTATATTAGCCAATGGAAAGGGGATTCTAATATTTCTAATTTGAAATTGCAACAAGCATTATCGATGGTAACGAGTGGTGGTGCAATTCTAGGACCTCAAATTAATAATGATGGAACGTATAGCGTTATAAAAGTAAATCAATATCAAGCGCCGATGGCTCTAACTATGGAACAAGCGGGTCAACCGTTTATGAATTTTGCCAACAATTATTATGTTAATGCTTATGGCGAAGCGATTGTAAAATCTGTATTTGAGAAAAATGTTAAATGGAATCAAGCGTTTTTAGCCAAGATAAAATCTGGTGAAGTACCTCAAGATATAACCATGCCTATTTTTACATTTCAAGGAAAAACGTATACTATTTCAGATTTATTAAAAACTGAATATAAAAATTCTTTGCCGATGACACTTCTTTCAAACCTTCAAGATTCACAAGAACTGAATGCAAGTGCGATGAGATTGGTGTATCCTCAAATAGAGAGTATTCTATTCAAAAAAAATAATTTGAATAAAGGTTCAAATTACCAGATGTATGAAAATGTTGCAAAAGTGGTAACACTCGCTAAAATTATGTTTTTAGAGCAATATTATACTCCAGCAGTGGCAACCCCACAAGAGGTAGCGGATGTCATATCAGCAAATGCTCAAAATTTAACTTCTTTAAGTCAAACGGATAAAGAGGGCGCAGCAACGAATTATATCAAGACTCAAAAAGCTTTGAAAAGTTGTGGCGAAGCGGTTCATAACGGAATGCAAGCTGTTGTGTGGAATCAACCATTTTTAACACGTAATAAAATTGATATTTCAAAATATTCACAAATTCAATCAAATTAATAAGGCTATGTTACAGAAAATAGTTGTTAGAAAAAATCAAAAATCGTTTCTTTCGTCACTTTGGCATTGCCCCAAAGTAACCAAAGGTCTAGCCTACTGAGATTTTGCTACTCCATACGAGCCATGCATAGCAAGGATAGTTTTGTGCAAGCTCAGTGAAAAGACTACGCATTTCGCTAAGATGTCTCGCAAACTCGCTTTGCTCAAACAGTGCTCGACTTCTAAGCTCAACTTCGTTTTGTGTAGCACTCTCTCCTAAATCCTCTCTCATGGTATGAAAGAGGACTTATGCTTTACGCAAAATCTCAAGGGCAATTTAAATTCAAAACAACTATTATATAGAACATAACCATTAATAAAAGGAGCTAGGTATGAGGGGTAAAATGATTACACTATTTTTTTCACTGATAGCGGCAAATGCTTTTGCAGATGTAACGCTATATGATATTAATACAAGCCAACCAGTGACGCAGTTTTACTCCTCAATGCCTCCTATTATTCAAGAGATGACAGGCCCATTTTATTTTTCTGGATTTTCAAAAAACACTCTCGATTTCCATTATGAATTGGTAGGTGTGAGTGGAGATGGAAAAAGTTACTGGCAGTTTCAAATATCCAATCCTAATTTGTATGGCTTAAACTACACTTGTGAATTATATGTTCAAATAAATGGAGTGAATCAACCTCTGCCTGTTTTTTCGACAACTCTGAGCTCAAGCAATAATTATAGTACAAATGTAGAGTTCGATGTGAATAATTATTTACAAGCAGGGTTTACTCAAACCCCAACTGTAAAAGTAGCCTTGGTACAATTTCTCAATGGAACAGGACCGAATACGCAAAATAATTTGACAGGCGCATTGAACGTGAACATTATATGAAAATTAATAATTAAAACAAACAAAACATATTGAATTATTATAAACAGTGTGATATAATCTATGGACTAAAAGGGGGTGGAAAATGGTAAAAAAACCCTTTTTTTTGCAAAATGTCATTAAAATAATAATTTCAGCATCTATTTTTATGTGCTTGATTCATGGAGCATTAGGCTATTCTAAGTCAGAAGCTACCTATGGATTTACAGGAACTATTTTAGTCCCTACAATGAATATTGAGTTTGCAGCAGTCAATGTAGTTGGGGATAATGTGGGAAATGAACAAGGATTGATACAAAAAATCCCTTCACAGTTAGGAGGTACATGCAAAATTGTATTTCAAAAAGGGGTCCCGATTACTAAAGAGACGGGGGGCATTTATAACTATGATGGCGTACCTCAAATCGTAGTAGGCAATGGGACAAAAACGGATGGCCTTCTCAGATTAACATTTATATCTTCAAGCATCGAATCATCAGGGTATATCCCTCTTAATTTTTATGTTTGGTCAGTATCGGTAAGTCCAAATGGTTTGAATATGAATACAGATATAGAGGATAACACCTCAGTGATATCTCAGTCAAATGGTTCGTTAGACCCTATTGTCCCTGTAGAGTGCAGAGGAACGATAAATGCTTATATCTATAAAACATTAGATGAGGCAAAAGTAGGGAATAAATTTTCTCTCGGTATTAGAAATTGGATTACGGGAACGCCTTTACAAGAGGATAGTCAAGTGATACAGCAAACGGTAGTGATAAATTATGTAGGATAAAAGTAATGAAGGCAACTTCAAAAGGAGGGGAAGATGAAAAAAGTCATATTATTAACAACAGCAAGTGTGTTGATATCATCACTGTCATTCGCTTATGATTCATCAGCGGTAAAGTATGCTTTTTCAGGAGTAGTAGGAGGAAATAGTACATTAAGTTTTGCAGCGGTTACTGTAGTAGGAGGGACAACTCCAGCAGTAGGAGCACCTCTTTTAATGGCACTGCCAAGTACCATTACAGGAGTTCCTAAAGCGGTATTTTCAGCAAGTACAGCGATAACAGGAACACAAGGAGGAATCTATACGTATAGTACCGTTCCAACTTACAATACAGGTAGTGCAGACAGTGCAGGAGCTGGAATGTTACTTATTTCCATGATAAATACTTCTGCAACAGGACATACAGCAGGTCAAGAGATTAACTCAAATATCTATCTTTCTGCCATTGTAGCGAGTAATTCGGCACCTAATGGGCTATCTTTAACAGGAACCATACAAGATGCAAACACGGGAACAACTTTGCTCACTATGACAGGAGCTCTCTCAACAACAACGTATTTGTTAGGAACAGGCACTAACAAAGCCATTTATCAGTTTGATACGTTAGCCAGTGCACAACAATCTTCTAAATCATCATTTTATTTAACTAACGTGTTATCAGGAACCCCAACAGCAGCAGTGACGACAACGATTAATGAAGTATTGGTAGTAAATCTAATCTAACAATAAAGGTGAAGTAAGGAGGGAAGAATGAAAAAACTGTGTCTAGCCATATTGGCATTAACAGCGTGTGCAGTATCATTGAGTGCCACGCAAAATATAAATATCAATGTAGTAACATTGAGTCCAAGTAGCATTATTTTTAGAAATGTATCGGATAGAAGTTATGTACAATATATCAATTGGACTTTACCGACCATAGCGGTGAATACAGCCTATCCGGCAGATAATTCAGACCCAGATGGAAATTCAGCGGGACCAGGGTCAAAGTTGATATCCTTTTTCTTACAAGGTGGTTCAACGGCAGTAACGCAGAATTTATTGATTACAGAGTCCCTTTCGGCAGGAGCGACAATGTTGGGCATGAATGGGGTTCAGGTAACGTTACAACATTTAGTTAATGGGTCATCAGCGGCGACGGTATTAAACAATATCACCTTGGTAGCGGGCGCTACTGCAACACAAGGTAACGTGGAAATTGCAAATACTCCTTTTGTATTAGCGGACACAACAGATTCGACAACGACATTTAACAGTAGTCTCTCTACACAATATGTGTACAATTATTACTCTTTGAAATACTCTGTGGCGGGTAAGACCCCAACAACAGCAGGCTCATTATCAGGAACACTGGTAACGACGGCAACAGTATATTAAACAAGACGCACTAAAATGGAGGAGTTATGAAGAGAAAAATATTAGGCATAGGAGTAGGGCTAGCACTGGCGAGTTTGGCCATGAGTGAGAGCTTAACTACGACGATGACTGGACAAGTGACGGATTTAACGGGGTTGACCATAGCTGGAGTATACAGTAATATTACAATACCAACTGATTGGTTGAGTACAGGAGTATCTGGGAATTTAACGTCGATAAGTGCGTCTACGCCAGTATATATTTATTACTATCCCATGCCAGCAGGGATAGCCAGTACAGGTCAGCAAGCGATGTCAGTAGCTGGGATGGGTAAATTCGATGTTACAGGTGGAAGTGGAAACTATGTATTTTTTAGAGTTATCAATCCAAGTTATAGTGGTTCTCCCATTACCCTTAACTTAAGTTGGACAGTGACTACTCAAGGAATGAATGGAATGTCGTTAACAAGTAATGTCATGGGGATAAAAAATAACGCATCACAAATCTCTGGTCCAATCACAAATCCAATTATCAGTGCAGATGGTGGTTCATCAACCTCATCAGGTACTATTAGCAACTTTGGTGAGTATACTTCACTTACTGGGGCACAGAATGATATCTCAGCAGACCGCAACTACATCTTTCTAAATCTAGATTTAACCGGAACTCCAAGCAATAATGGTAGAGCAGGTGTACCTGATTCGATTTATATACAACACGTACTCGTGTTGAATGACGTATAAGGGAGGCAAATATGAAAAGAGTCAAATTATTAATATCGCTCATTATATTTGCCGTATCGGCAGTAATGAGCTATGCAGCAGGTGGCACGGCAATGGTATCGGCACAGTACCCCATAGAGGATCCGAATATCATATGGTTTTATGATGGTACCAATAGAACAGTTCTATTTAGTCAAACAGGGTCAGGTTCATTTGATGGTACCGCTTTTACACTTCCAGCAGGGGTAAAAGATGTGCCATACAGCATGGAAAATACAGATATACAAAATAATTTGGTATTAGTGGCAGGAAATTCAACGGCAAATGTGGCGGTAGCGATGTGGTATAACAGCGCATCGTCGGTATCTGGAGCAGCCGGTATACCCATAAAATTAATCCATTGGGTAGGCGCACCAGCGGTAGCAAGCTATATTTTTGGAGCAGCAGACAGTTATTTCACATTGAGTTTTACAGATAATCTATTAGTAGCAAACGCAGAGACGGCTACAATTACCCGAGCAAATAATCCAACGGTCGTAAAAGGTGAAACGGACACGACCTCATCAATTAACATCGCAGGAAGTGGTGCATACACTAAAAATTACTATCAGCTTTTGTATAATATGAGCAATATTGTACCAACGGCTACAGGAAATATTACAGGTGTAATGGCCATGTCATTTATTTTCGAATAGAATTTATAAGAGATACTATCAAGAATAAGAGGCAATTTCTGAGGGTAGAAATTGCCTCTTACTTATGAAAATTACAGTATATAGCAGTTTTCCTAAATGTTTGTAAATTCAACTTTTCTCACTTTATCGAAATAGGAGAATCTAGGATAGTAGATTACGAGAGTTTAAGATGATGGGGTGTTTTTAAACCATACAAGCCATTAGGTAAATTGCTATAGGTCATGAAGGCAACTTCAAAAGGAGGGGAAGATGAAAAAAGTTATAGTATTAACAATGGCTAGTGCGTTGATATCATCACTGTCATTTGCTTATGATGCATCAACAGTAAAGTATGCGTTTACAGGAACAGTAGGAGGAAATAGTACATTAAGTTTTGCAGCGGTTACCGTGGTGGGAGGGTCAACTCCAGCACAAGCAGCACCTCTTTTAATGGCACTGCCAAGTACCATTACAGGAGTTCCAAAAGCGGTATTTTCAGCGAGTACAGCGATAACAGGAACCCAAGGAGGAATTTATACGTATAGTACAGTTCCTACGTTTAATACAGGGGCAGGGGATAGTGCAGGGGCAGGAATGTTGCTTATCTCAATGATTAATACCAATGCAACAGGTGGTACAACAGGTCAACAAATTAACTCAAATATCTATCTTTCTGCCATTGTAGCAAGTAATTCAGCCCCTAATGGATTATCTTTGACGGGAACGATACAAGATGCGAACACGGGAACAACCTTGCTTTCTATGACAGGAGCCCTTTCGACAACAACGTATTTGTTAGGAACAGGCAGTAACAAATCCATTTATCAGTTTAGTACGTTAGCTAATGCACAAAAGTCCTTGCAATCATCATTTTATCTAACCAATGTGTTATCGGGAACTCCCACAGCAGCAGTGACGACAACAATCAATGAAGTATTGGTAGTAAATCTCATTTAACACAAAGTGAAGCAAGGAGGGAAGAATGAAAAAACTGTGTCTAGTCATATTGGCATTAACAGCGTGCGCAGTATCATTGAGTGCGACACAAAATATTAATCTCAGTGCAGTAACATTGAGCCCAACGAGTATCATATATCGAAATGTATCGGATAGAAGTTATGTACAATATATCAACTGGACTTTACCGACCATGGCAGTAAATACAGCCTATCCAGCGGATAATGCAGATCCTGATGGAAATTCAGCGGGGCCAGGGTCAAAATTAATCTCCTTTTTCTTGCAAGGTGGATCGACAACAGTAAGTCAGAATTTGACAATTACAGAGGCACTTTCCGCAGGAGCAGTTATGCTTGGCATGAATGGGGTGCAAGTGACTCTTGACCATATTGTGTATGGAGTTGGAACATCATCGATTTTAAATGATATCACCTTAGTAGCAGGGGCTACTGCAACAGAAGGAAGTGTTTTGAATGATCCATTTGTAGCGGCAGGAGAAACAGATAGTACGACAACATTTAACAGTAGTATATCGACACAGTATGTGTATAATTATTATGCATTGAAATACTCAGTAGCAGGTAAGACGCCAACTACAGCGGGTTCACTATCAGGTACATTGGTAACAACAGCAACAGCCAATTAAAGACGCACTAAAATGGAGGGGTTATGAAGAGAAAAATATTGGGAATAGGGGTAGGATTAGCGTTGGCGAGCTTAGCCATGAGTGAGAGTTTAACTACAACGATGTCTGGACAAGTGACTGATTTAACGGGGTTGACCATAGCTGGGGTATATAGTAATATTACGACCCCAATTGATTGGTTGAGTACAGGAGTATCAGGCAATTTAACAGAGATTGGAACTGTAACACCAGTATATATTAAATACTATCCTATGCCAGCAGGGATAGCAAGTACAGGCCAGCAAGCGTTTTCGGTATCGGGAATTGGAAAATTCGATGTTACAGGTGGAAGTGGAAACTATGTATTTTTCAGAGTGCTTGATCAAAGCTATACTGGCTCCCCCATTACCCTTAACTTAAGTTGGACAGTAACTACTCAAGGAATGAATGGAATGTCACTGACAAGTAATGCATTGGTAGTAAGAAATGATTCATCACAATATGCTACTCAAATTCCTAATCCTATTATCAGTGCAGATGGAGGGTCATCGACATCAT
>Ga0247844_1008037_pt1 | contig 11639 bp, 17 predicted proteins | sample LaCtaG_FD_192421 | JGI IMG/M metagenome (GOLD analysis project Ga0247844, IMG submission 192421) | Freshwater microbial communities from meromictic Lake La Cruz, Castile-La Mancha, Spain - LaCruzMarch201714.5m_1 | ecosystem: Environmental > Aquatic > Freshwater > Lake | place: Spain: Castile-La...
TTTTTGGCAAAAGCGCTTTCACCAACTCGTAAGATTGATGAATATAATGGGTCCATTCATCATCGGTTAGCCAGGAAAAATCCAGCACCATCACCCAAAATTCCCGGTCCATGTAGGGCGCGGGAATAATTCCTTCTCGGGCGATCATTGCTTCAAATTCCTGTTCCGGAACTTTGAACGAAGCCCCGCCATCCGTATCGGAATCGGTGACACAAAACGGCTGATTTTCTACTGAGAAGTAATGGTCTTGCCTCCATTTGACTTCTTCAGTCACTTCGGGAAAGGAAAGACAAAGATTTTGGATCTGTTTAAAGGTCATGGCGAGGATTCTTCAGGTTTGGCTTGTTTTTTTTACAAAGATAGCATATTAATGATCATTTGAGCCTCAAAACCCCAAAAATGCCTGCATCAATCCAGCCCTGATTCTTGTCTTCACCTTCCACAATGGTTGACCCAATGAAATTTTCGCGCTCTGGCGAATGGTCGTTGTCGCAGTAAGCCAAGGCAAAGCCCATTTTCTTGCCAGATTTTAGCATTTTAGGAATATTCTCCCCCCCGTCTTCATATTTTTTGCCGTCAAAAATATTCACAGCCACCTCCCAGGTCGAAATATTGCCCTCCGTAATTCGTCGGGTGGTGCAGTGCTCATTGAAGTATGCAAAAGCGCTGTCTGGCCGTATGTCAACCACCTTGCCATCCAGCGCAATATGGTAGGCAAAGGCGTTGTAATTGTACTGGTGATTGCCTCCGCTGGCATCTTCGTCCACAAAAATTTCCAGACAATCGTCGTCCCAATATTTTAGGAGGCCATCAGGATGGATGTCAACCAGCGTGTCGTCGGTGATTTCAGCGAGCACATAGAGATTATTTTCGTCCCATAGGACTTTGTACCGGCCTGCAAAATCCTTCGGTGTCAGGGGCGCACCGATCCAAACTTGATCCAAGGGCAGCCATTCGGCGTTTTGCCAGGCTGAATCATCAGCTTTGCCATCCAGCATCGGGGTGCCGTAATTTGCTGTAAACTGTTGATTGTTAGTGGTATTAGCCGTTGTTTCTCCCGATTCCACCTCCTTGTTCTCCAAAAAAAGAAAGAGCAACACGGTGAATGCAACGGCAAGGCCGAGGAGTGAATTTCTGTCCATGGTTTGAAAATTTTGACAAAGGTGAACTTTATTGTAAAAATTCTCCGCTTGAAAAATTCTAAACTATATCCCCTTCGTGTAGTTCTTACAGCTTAGTGCAAACAAAAGTCAAAGGCATTTGGCTACCTTTGCCGCGCAAGATCAAACTCTGGAACAAAGCGTGGTTTTTCCACCATTTCAAACTTATTTGCGAACGGAAGTTCGCGCCATCGATTCAGCATATGGAGCCTAACGGATACCTGCCCGTCATCATGCAATCCCTTGTTGCGCTGGGGTTTGTTGCACTGGTACTCATTGTAGTGCCAAAACTCGGCCCACGCCGCCACAGCAAAAAGAAAGACGAAAACTTCGAATGCGGCATTGAAGCCCAGGGAAATGCCCGGATTCCAGTTTCTATCAAGTACCTGATGACTGCCATTTTGTTCGTTTTGTTTGATGTGGAGGTAATTTTCTTTTACCCCTACGCGGTCAATTTTAAAGCCATGGGCACAGCAGGCTTTTTTGCCGTGCTCATGTTTGTTGCAGTGTTCCTGGTCGGATTTTATTATGTGCTCCGCAAGGGGGCTTTTGAGTGGGATAAGTGATAGGGGAGTTCGTTTGTTCGGGGAGCGTTCAGAAAAATTTTCTTTCGAAAACCTTTCTGAACGCTCCCCGAACAAACGAACTTACAAAGAAACAAACGCGACTTACAACCTCAATACCAAGTCATTATTCAACACTTAATTTAAATCAAAAATATGGCTCAGATAGCAGAAATGCCCGAAGGCCTGGGCGGAGAAGGTTTTTTTGCCACGAAATTGTCCTCAGCGGTGGGCCTGGCTAGGGCTAATTCTCTTTGGCCCCTGCCTTTTGCCACCTCTTGCTGTGGCATTGAGTTCATGGCCACCATGGGAAGCAACTATGATCTCGCCCGCTTTGGTATGGAACGGCTTTCCTTTTCGCCGCGCCAGGCAGATCTGCTTATGGTCATGGGTACCATCGCAAAAAAAATGGGACCGATCCTCAAACAGGTGTACACACAAATGGCTGAGCCCAAATGGGTGCTTGCCATGGGTGCTTGTGCCAGTTCGGGAGGGATTTTTGATTCCTACTCGGTGTTACAAGGCATTGACAAAGTAATTCCAGTGGATGTATATATCCCAGGTTGTCCTCCACGGCCCGAGCAAGTAATTGATGGAATCCTGAAAATTCAGGAATTGGTAAAAAACGAGCCGATGCGCCGACGTCACTCTCCTGAATATCAGCACCTTTTGGAGAAATATCAAATTGGATGATAATGGAAAATCAAGTGTTGTTAGATAGAATCACGGTTGATCCAAAGATTTGTCACGGCAAGCCTGTGGTACGAGGCTTGCGTTACCCGGTCGAAAACATCTTGGAACTTCTTGCTTCAGGAATGACCCATCCTGAAATTCTGGCAGACTATGAAGATTTGGAGGAGGAAGACCTGATAGCTTGCTTGCTTTTTGCGGCAAGGTTGGCTAAAGTGAAATACGTTAGCGCTTTAGCGGCATGAAGTTCATTGTTGATGCTCAATTGCCCCGCCGGTTAGCTTGGTGGCTCAGAGAAAAAGGATTCGATGCAGTCCATACCTTAGATTTGCCTGCTAAAAACCGAACGGACGATGATATTATCAATACTATTTCGATTGCCGAACATCGCGTAGTAATATCAAAAGACTCTGATTTTTTTGATCGGTTTTTTGAAAAACTTGAGCCCCACAAATTGCTGTTTTTAACCACCGGAAACATACGAAACGATGATTTGATAAGACTTTTTGAAGACAACGTTGAACAAATCCTGCAAGAACTAGAAAGTGCTAATGTTGTAGAACTTTCTCGCAAGACACTGACAATCATAGCATAACGATGCTCACGAACGAACAAATCTTAACTCAACTTGCCGAAAAAATGCCCGGCGCGGCCATTTCCTCCGAAATTGCCCGCGATGGTATTCTAAATATCCACACCTCCCGGGAGCAAATCATTGATCTGCTCCAATTGCTTCGCGATGACGCAGATTTTGGATTTAATTTTCTGACCACGCTCTGTGCCGTGCATTATCCTGACAATGCCGGGCAAGAGTTGGGCGTGGTGTATCACTTGCACAACTGGCAACAAAATGTGCGGATTCGCCTGAAGCTATTTTTGTCAAAAGACGACCCCAATGTGCCAACCGCTACCGGGCTTTGGCCAACGGCGAATTGGATGGAACGGCAGGAATACGATTTCTTTGGAGTCGTTTTTACCGGCCACCCAGACCTTCGCCGTATCCTGAATGTGGACGATATGGAAGTATTCCCCATGCGCAAAGAATACCGCTTGGAAGATGGCACACGCACTGACAAGGACGACCGCTTTTTTGGTCGGGATGGCCATGTCGGGCAGAGTTTTGACTAAGAACCTGAAATTATGCAAGTCAAATCATACTTTTCCTCCCTCGATAACCTCGACGGAGAACTCGCAACCCTCAATCTGGGGCCCACACACCCGGCTACGCATGGCATTTTTCAGAATGTACTGAAAATGGACGGCGAGCGCATTGTAAGCTCAGAACCGACCATCGGCTACATTCACCGTGCATTTGAAAAAATTGCCGAGCACCGTCCCTATTATCAGGTGACGCCCCTCACCGACCGCCTCAACTATTGCTCTTCCCCCATCAACAACATGGGCTGGCACATGACGGTCGAGAAACTTATTGGCTGCACGTTGCCCAAACGGGCGGAATATATGCGCGTGATCATCATGGAACTTTCGCGTATTGCCGACCACCTGGTTTGCAACACGGTGATCGGGGTAGACACGGGCGCACTCACGGGCTTCACCTATATGTTTCAGGAGCGGGAGAAGATTTACGAACTGTTTGAAGAAGTTTGCGGTTCCAGACTTACGACCAACATCGGACGAATTGGCGGTATGGAGCGCGATTTTACGCCTACTTTTCACAAAAAACTTAAGGATTTTCTCAAAACATTCCCAGCTCGTTTTGAAGAGTTCACCGGACTCCTGGAGCGCAACCGAATCTTTATGGACCGTTGCATAGGCGCCGGCCCCATCTCTGCGGATCGGGCGATGGCTTATGGCTTTACAGGCCCGAACCTTCGCGCTGCCGGGGTGGACTATGACATCCGCGTTATGTCGCCTTACAGCAGCTATGGAGATTTCGAGTTTGACATTCCGGTGGGTGTCAACGGCGATACATACGACCGATTCTGCGTGCGTCAGGAGGAAATCCGTCAGAGCTTGCGAATCATCCACCAGGCATACGATAATTTGCCCGAAGGCGAATACCATGCCGATGTGCCCGATTTTTACCTGCCAGACAAACCGGATGTGTACACCAAAATGGAAGCGCTTATTTATCACTTCAAGGTGGTAATGGCGGAAGTTCCAGTGCCCGTAGGTGAAGTATATCACAGTGTAGAGGGTGGCAATGGCGAATTGGGTTTCTACCTGATAAGTGATGGTGGTCGCCAACCCTACCGATTGCATTTCCGTCGTCCTTGCTTTATTTTTTATCAGGCTTACGCTGAAATGATCAAAGGCTCCATGCTTTCGGATGCGATTTTGACAATGAGTTCAATGAACGTGATCGCGGGAGAATTGGATGCCTAAATTCTATTGACTGAAACTTTTGACTGAAACATGCACACAGCAATACAAAACGGAACACCGTTCAAATATTCTCCAGCCGCTCTTGCCGAGGTGCAGGGACTGACGAAAAAATATCCAGAAGGCAGAGCTAAAAGTGCTATCCTTCGGGCCTTGCACATTGCTCAAGAGGAAAATCAGGGCTGGCTCAGCGTAGCCGCCATGGACGAAGTGGCTGTCACGCTTGGCATCACGCCCATTGAAGTGTATGAGGTGGCGAGTTTTTACTCTATGTTCAACCTCAACCCGGTGGGCAAGTACGTACTAGAATTTTGCCACACGGGTCCCTGTGCAATCGAGGGCGCAGAAAAGCTGATCGAATACACCAAACTCAAACTTGGCATCGGAAAAAACCAGACCACGCCGGATGGACTATTTACCATTAAAGAAGTGGAATGTCTGGGTGCTTGCGGCTACGCCCCGATGATGCAGGTTGGAGAATTTTACCACGAACACTTGACTGAGGCGAAAATGGATCAGTTTATTGAAGATTGCAAGGTGGGTAAGATTGACAAAGGCACCTGGAAAATGCACTGATCGCTAAGCACTAAGTTAAGTGAATCACTAATGGTGGATGCAGATTCACAATTTCAATAAAAAATCAACTTGCATTTAAAGTTCAATGATATGAAACAAACGGCCTTTCTGCTTCTACTTGCTTTAGCTGTGTACGCTTGCCAGAACACCCCGGATCCAAAAGCCACAGATGCGCCCCAGTCAAATGCCCCTGGTCAGCCCGGCACAACCCTGGATACCAATCAGTTAAAGGAAGAAGCCGCCAAACTTGGGGTGGAGATTTCCAAAACAGACATAGTTGGTATGAGCAAAAGTTCAATCAATGGAAGCAATGTTTCGATGCGAAATGGAGCCACTATAAAATCAGAGAAGATAGGGACCTTCGAAGACAAAGAACTTGTAGAAGTGCTTGGATACCAGAATGTTCAAAATGAAGGTGAAGCAATATTGAGTAAGTCCATTACCGTGAAAGGAAGTGGCGGCACTGTAAAATTAAATCAAGGAAAAGCGGTGATTGTGGAAGATTTCAAACCAGAAACCAACACCTACCTTGTAAGTTATGAAGACCCTAAAAAAGGCAAATTGAGTGCTGAGATAGATGCGAGCGCAGCGCTAACGATTACGTATGCAACCTGGTATAATGTGAAAAGGCAAAGTGGTGAAATCGGCTGGGTACTTGGCAAGTTTTTGAAAACCAATTGATTATGCCACAACTTACAAAAAAAGAAATTGAAGAAATACTGGCGCGAAAGCCAGAAAGCCGCTACAAATATTTCATACGAACCGTAGCAGCCGAAGAAGAGGTATGGGGCTTGGCCGATGATGAAGGCTGGTTGTTGCTAGAGATCGAGGGCGAAGAAGGCGATGCGCTGGCGGTGTTCCCAAATCCGGAATTTGTGGAGATTTTTCAGAAAGAGGGCGGGTTTGATGAGTTTCGTGTGGAAGCCTTGGATTTATATGAGTTTTTCGAGTGGCTGGAGGATTTTGAACAGGAAAAAATGAGGGTGGCTGTATTTCCCACGCCCAATTTTCAAAGCGCCGTAATACGACCGGAAGTAGTGCGGGAAGATTTTGAAGCTGAATTTGCAAAAGAACAAGGATAATTATTTTGCCACTAATTGCACTAATTTTCACAAATTGGTATTCAAATTTGTGAAAATTAGTGCAATTAGTGGCAAAAACTCAAACACATAACAACGTGACAACAACAGAAATAACCGCAATTTTCAAAAAAACCGGCGAAGAACGCCTCGCCCTTTTCATTGACACCGTTGCCAAAAACAAAGCTGTTTTTGGCATCTCCGACGAAGAAGGCTGGGCTTTGCTGGGCGATAATGACGACACCGACATTCTCCCACTTTTCCACGATGCTTCGCTGGCCGAAGCCTTTCGTGATTCCGCTGGATTCGAGGGACACGAGATAGAGGAAGTTGACATGGAAGAATTACTCGAATGGCTTCAGGAGCTGGACGAAGACGGCGCAATGATTGCAGTTTGCCCCAACATCCGATTTGAAGGGGCAGTAGTGGAGCCTGCACAATTGATGTCGGATTTGATAGCTGCACAGAATCAGTAGTTGTTTATTCAAAAAAATGCAGCGATGAGCAACGTACTAAAACTTCAAACCAATAAAAATCAAGCAGACATGGGGCGAGACTACGCTGAAATCGAACTCATACGCACTGGCGACTTGAGCGCAGTAGCCGACGGCTACCTGCCTCCTGCCTCGGTGAGGCGAATGAAAGTCACCGTGCTTGTGGACAGTGGTGCAGATATGCTCGCCATCAACGCGCATATCAAAACCCAACTAAACCTACCAGTTATTCAAACCCGCGAATGCAGTTACGCCGACGGCACAGTAGCCATGCTTGAAATCGTAGGCCCGGTTGATATCCGATTTGAAAATCGCGAGACCACTGTTCGGGCTATCGTCCTTCCGGGCGAATCCGAACCGCTTCTTGGTGCTATCCCGATGGAAGACATGGACGTGATAATTATCCCCCATGAGCGGCGTATGGTACCCAACCCTAACTATCCAAATCTGTCTTACACCTCATTGAAATAACCTATATTTCAATTTTTTGAAAAATAAATGGGTCGCAAATTACTCTTAGAACACGCCCAGGTGGAGGGCATCCACACCTACGAGGTGTACCGCAAAAACGGCGGCTACCGCTCCGTAGAGAAGGCTTTGAAAACCATGTCCCCAGAGGCTTTGGTGGAAGAAGTAAAAAAATCCGGACTCCGTGGTCGCGGTGGTGCAGGCTTCCCGACCGGGATGAAATGGTCGTTTCTCGCCAAGCCAGAAGGCGTACCGCGCTACCTCGTTTGTAATGCCGACGAGAGCGAACCGGGCACCTTCAAGGATCGCTACCTAATGGAGAAAATCCCACACCTGCTCATTGAGGGCATGATTACCTCCTCGTTTGCGCTGGGCGCCAATACCTCTTACATCTACATTCGGGGCGAGTATTCCTGGATATTATTCATCCTCGAAAGAGCCATTGCAGAGGCTTACGACAAAGGCTGGCTGGGTAAAAACATCCTAGGCTCGGGCTACGATCTTGATCTGTTTGTAAACATCGGCGCAGGCGCCTACATCTGTGGCGAAGAAACCGCACTGTTGGAAAGCCTAGAAGGCAAACGTGGCAATCCACGTATCAAACCGCCGTTTCCTGCGGTAAAAGGTCTCTGGCAAAGCCCCACGGTGGTAAACAACGTGGAAACCATCGCAGCAGTGGTGCCCATTGTCAACGACGGTGGCGACGAATATGCTAAAATCGGCATCGGCAAAAGCACGGGTACCAAACTCATATCGGCCAGCGGTAACATCAACAAACCCGGAGTGTACGAGATCGAAATGAATATCACGGTGGAGGAATTCATCTACTCCGATGAGTGGTGTGGCGGTATCAAAAATGGTAAAAAACTCAAGGCCTGTGTGCCGGGTGGTTCTTCTGTCCCCATCCTACCCCACTTTCTCGTCTGTAAAACAGCGGCAGGTGAAGACCGCTTGATGACCTACGAAAGCCTGGCCGATGGTGGTTTTGCCACGGGCTCCATGCTCGGTTCTGGCGGATTCATCGTGTACGACGAAGATCAGTGCATCGTGCGCAATACCTGGAATTTCGCCCGATTTTATGCCCACGAGTCCTGCGGACAATGTTCCCCCTGCCGCGAAGGCACGGGTTGGATGGAAAAAGTGTTGCACCGTATGGAAAACGGCGCGGGCAAAATGAGCGATATTGACCTGCTGGTGGATGTGGCGAAAAAAATTGAAGGCAACACAATTTGTCCACTGGGCGATGCTGCGGCCTGGCCCGTAAGCGCAGCGATCCGGCATTTCAGGGAAGAGTTTGAGTGGCACGTGAACGAGCCAAGGGCTTGTATGGAAAGGAATTATGGGTTGGTGCTGGAGCCGATGGTGGCAGCAGTGTAATGCAAGATGTCATTACAGTAGTTTCGGCAACTAACCTCAATTTTGCTTTTCTCCTTCATTAAAACGTCAACCATGAAACATCAACTGTTCTTGATTTTGGCTCTTTTACCCTTTATTTCCTATGCACAAGCCGCCAAAATGGAAGGCAAATGCGGGGATACCTTAGAGCGTGAATTCAAAGACGGTAAGGAGACCCAGGAGATCGAGATTTTAATGAATGCAGGAGATCTGTTCGAAATAATGGTTGTGCCTTTGAGCGATGATTTGAGAATCCGGGCGGAGATGTATAATTCTGAAAATCAACCCATTGTGAATGAAGAACCTACTGATCTTATGTTTAAAGATGAAACCGTTCGGAGTATTACATTAAACTCCGGCGTGCTTAAATCTAGCGGAATATTCAAGATCAGGTTGTTCAACTATTACGTTGAGCCGGATAAAACGGGGGGGTATAATACCTATATTAAGTGCATTAAAAGCAATGGCGACGTGATAAACCCAAAATAAAAGGAATTATGGGTTGGTGCGGGATCTGATGGCGATGGCATTTTAATTCAAAACAACCTACATTAAAAATATTATTCATGCAAATTGAAGGTTACAACTCAGATGATTTTGATTCTTATGATTCAGTCGAATCTATAAGGAAAAGGTTGCTTGAATTAGACCCCATTCAAGATAGTATTTTCGAACTTTGCCATCTTAACAGAGAGGCTGTTCGGCTTTTATCAGAAAGAGATGAAGAAAAACACAACATGGTGATTAGCGGGCTCAATCATACTTATAGAAAAGAGATTATGATGGCCGTACGCTCACAATCTAATCCCTCAAGAAAGAATCAAGAAAGAATTAAGGATTTCGAGGATGCAATAAAATTCACAAAAATGTATGTTCCAGCCTCATGAGTAAAGAACACCTCACATACTTCAAGGTCGAAAACTTCAAACGTTTCGACTCGCTTGAATTGACCGACATCGGTCAGTTCAACCTTGTTGTGGGGGATAATAATGTAGGGAAGACGAGTGTGTTGGAGGCTTTACTTTTTGATACGGATAGGAGAAAATGCCTTGCCAATCTGCACAAAACCTTGTTCTTGAAGGGATTGAACATTCGACCTAAAATGGTTTATGGGCCGAAGGGAGAGGTGGTCGAGGTTCAATATCCAGAGGAGAATTTTTTACGTTATCTAATTAAAGATTTAGAAAAATCCTTGAATATTGAGTTTGTTCTTCGGGATAAGGCTGGAAAAGAGACAATCTCAATACTGTCATCTGGCTATCGCCAAGACTTTGAAGATGAGTATTCAGAGGAAAGTTTTTTAGGAAAATCGCCAGATAATCGATATGTACGTTTTTACGTTGCTTGGCCTCCGGGTCCCCCCCATAAAGGATACGATGAAGATGGAGTATTTATAGATTATTTCGATGACGAGGGGTGGGGTGCTGAAGTATCTGGTCTTTACGAACACTTACTTCAGGCTACCACCAACGGAGATTTTCCACTCATATCCACTTCGCTGCCCGGCAATGGTTCGCTCCCAAAGGCCTACTTCGAGCAAGTAGACCTAAGCCGAAAAGAGAAAAAGCAACTCATTGAAGATATGAGGTTTTTGCTTCCTGAAATTGAGGATTTTGAAGTGCGTAAAATAGGAGGAGAAGATCAACTTTTGGTAGGAATGAAAGGAATAGATGAACTGATGCCCATTTCTATTTTTGGGGAAAGTGTCACTCGTGCGACACACATTCTGTTGGAAATCTCCAAATACCGGGGCAAACGCCTGATGATTGATGAAATTGATACTGGGATTCACTATTCCCGGATGAAGAACTTTTTGAAAACGATTTTCCAGATTGCCGATAAAAACGAAGTCCAGCTTTTTATGACCACCCACAGCCTAGAATGCCAGCAAGCGTTCGCGGAAGTGTTTGAAGCGCCGGACATGATTCAGCATCAAGCAAAAGCAAAACAGTTTTCCTTGATTGAAAACGAGAATGGGCAGGTAATAGCCAATATGCACAATTTTGAGCAACTCCAATATGCCCTCGAAATTGGGTTTGATACGCGGGGAGGCAGGCAAGGATGAAGAAAATAGATATTTGGGTGGAGGGGATAGCTGATCAAAAATTTTTGGCTGATATCCTAAACAAATGGTTCATCTTGAAAGGCTCATGGAACGAAAAGGATAAGCTTTTCGACTGCATCTCTGATCAAATTCATGTAAAGGTTAGGGATTCGCGAGAAAAATCTAATGCTGGTGGTGGAGTTTCAAAATTTATATCAGACGATGGATGGAATAAAATCAAATCCCTTTTCCAAAACAACAATATTAATTCGGTTAAAAACCTAATAATATTAGATGCCGACAATAGTTTTGATGGAAGGAAAAATGAAGTTGTCCAAACTGTGAAAGACGAGAATTTCAATGTTGATTCAGATCTTTTCCTTTTGCCAAATCAGAGCGAAAATGGCGACTTAGAAACTCTTTTAGAAAGAATTATTAACCCTGAGCATAAGACCATTTTTGAATGTTGGAATGCATACGAAGATTGCTTGAGGAAATCTCCGGGAAAAACTTATACCACCCCGGCCCGCAAAACCAAAATCTACGCTTATCTAGAAGCCCTTTTGGGTGAGACGAAAAGTGAAAAAGACAAAATCAAGGAACGAGAACGAGAATATTATAACCCGAACCACTGGCAACTAGACCACAGCAAAGAACCTTTGAAACCATTGCACGAATTTCTGAAACAACACCTTGGGCTATGACCACCCAAATCCAAACCGAACTGAAAAACCTCGAAAACCAACTCAATATCAAAATCCTTTACGCCGTAGAAAGCGGAAGCCGGGCTTGGGGTTTTGCTTCGACAGACAGCGATTGGGACGTGC
>Ga0247844_1008038_pt1 | contig 11638 bp, 11 predicted proteins | sample LaCtaG_FD_192421 | JGI IMG/M metagenome (GOLD analysis project Ga0247844, IMG submission 192421) | Freshwater microbial communities from meromictic Lake La Cruz, Castile-La Mancha, Spain - LaCruzMarch201714.5m_1 | ecosystem: Environmental > Aquatic > Freshwater > Lake | place: Spain: Castile-La...
AAATGAAAAAACAAAAATTCAAAGAGCGATGAAAGTCAGATCAACTGCCGGATTACTTATTCATTTGTTTGGCAAAATGTCTATGGCTTTCATTTATCTAATTTTTTAAATACTGATTCGCATTATTTTTTATTAATGCTAATAAGATATTCCTCCGCCGACATTACAGGCAAAGCCGACATTTTGAAGTCTTTCTGATTCCTTGTCAAAAGCACCTTACATTCCGATTTTAAGGCACAATAATATTGCAATGAATCCTCAAAGTCAGAAAAGTTTGAATTAAGCCCTTTCTCAATTGTCATTGCATCCAGATCCGAAATCTCAGAAATAATTTTGAATTTTCGGAGTTTCTCTTTTACCGTTTCTATGTTTTCGTATTTTGCAAGTATATAAGCAACAGTTGAATACGACAATGCAGAAACAACTATCGAAACTTCTCCTTTGTCGGCAAGTGTCGCTATCTTTGCAATTGAATCATAAAATGGAACACGTTCACCCAACAAATCCAACATGATGTTGGTATCGATAAATAGCTTCGTCCTCATTTGTACTTTTCTGAAAGATAATCGGAATAGTCCTTTTTATTGTCAATATCAATAGGGATTTGAACTCCTGTGGACATACTTTTTACAAATGAAGAAATTTCTATCTCACCATCGCTGGGCGAGCTTGCCGTATTGACCAGTGAATTTAGGTATGACTCAATGAGACGCGACAAACTCCTTTTTTGATGAGCAGCATACTCTTTTGCTTTGTCAATTACGTCTTTATCTAATTTAATTGTCAGTTTTGCATCCATAATATTTAGTTTATACGTGCAAATATATAAATATTGGACGTACTAACAAAACTATTTATACTAAAAGTTAGGCCGGTTGTATATTTTTATATTTTGAAAATGACAATGAGTTCACTTACAGAATATTAGCTGCCAATTTCTTTCCTTGTTGAATTCTATCGGCCATACCAATGCCATTTCTCAAATTACCGCCAATTTGCAAACCAGGATATTGCTTCTCGAGTATGCTGATGGTTTCAAAACGCTCTCCACTTTCAATGCCATATTGTGGAATTGCCCAGTTGTGACGGATAATTTTGAACAAATTGGGTTGGAAAGCATCCAAGTTGAGCAAATCCTTACATTCCTTTTCTGCTATTTTCCGAATTTCTTCATCGCTCATATTGATAATATCCTGCCTACGGACACCACCCATAAAAATGGATAACAATGCACCATTTTCGGGAGCTCGATTTTTAAATAACGACGACATATACAAAATCCCAAGAATATCGCGTTTTTCAAGTGAAGGAATCAAGCCGCCAAAACCATCCAATTCACGTCCTTTCCATTCATTAAAACCAATGGCCAATTCAATTACTTTGGTGTAATGCAAGGAATTGATTTTTTTCATCGCCGCTGGCTCAATAAAAGGAAGAACCGTTTCCAATGTATACGCTCCGAGTGTGCTTATTACGTTTTGGGTGTTAATTGTACAGTTTACGCCTTCTTGGTTTTTATATTGAATGCTAAAACCGTTATCTGCTTTAGCAACGATAATATTCTCAGCTCCCAAAATAAAGTTCTCATCACCAGCCGATTGATGCAAAGCTTTTGTTAAAGCCCCCAATCCACCAACACAAGAAAAGACCTTTTTGCTCACTTTTTTGCTGGTTTCTCTTTCTTCGGCTGTCTTTTTTTCAAATCCTTTGCGTACCGATCCACCAATCAAACTGCCATATTTTTGCTCCAAATCATACAGTTTGGGCAATGCGTATTTTGGTATCAAATAGTTGGGATCACCCGCATAAACGCCGATGATAAATGGGTCGATGGCGTAATTCAAAAAGCTGACACCCATTCTTCTTTTCACAAATGAAGCCAGGTTTTCGTGTGGATTTTTACCTGCTGGTCGGAAGGGTTCACCCAAAATCCGAAGTTTATCCTTGAAAGAAAAAAGAGGTGTATTGATGGCATCCTTCAGTCCCTGCGGCAAATGTTCCCACTGACCATTTTTAAGAATGTATCGTTTGTTTACTATACCACTTCCCAACTCCAATTCGCACTTTCCTTCCAATTCTTCAAAAAGTTCAACCACTGTTGCATTACCCACAACGCCTGTATTTGGGCCTTCTTCCAATAAAAATCCACCTTCTTGTTTCGACTGAATAACTCCACCAATTCGGTTTTGTTTTTCAAGAACAATGAAATTCTTATTGGCTTTTTGTAAGTAATGTGCTGTGGTGAGTCCAGTTAAGCCGGCACCCAAAACCACTACGTCTGTTATTGTTTCGTTGGAAGTATTCATTTTGATTCGGTCAGTAATTGTTTGAAAGTGGCTATCAGCAAAGGATGTGAATAGGGAATTGGAGTTCGACAAATATTTTTGATGTGCAATTCGTTTTTCCCATAAGGGACAATTTCAATGCCCTGATCGTAGGCCGTTTCCAGATTCTCGTTCACAAAACTGATGGGTATGAGAATGATTTCGTCACAATTCTCAGCTGCCATTCCTTTCAGACAATCTTTTGTGTCTGGTTCCACCCATTTTACTTTACCAATTTTTGACTGGAAAGACACTTTGTACGGCAATCCCAATTTAGAAGCAATAAGATTTGCCGAAGCATTTATTTCGTCCACGTAGGTATCGCCGTTTTCCACTTGATAAGTAGGAATGGCATGCGCGCTGAACAATAATATCGGGTTTTTGTAATTGTTTTTCTGTATCGTTTCCTGTATTAAAGTCACCCAATAGGATATAAAGTTCTCATTCTCAGCGTAAGTACCCAATGTGGAAACATTTAGGTCAGGATATTTTTTCAGAACATTATCAACATCTGTTTTCACACTTTCTGTCGTAGAAAAGCTCGAATGCGGATACATGGTTATTATTTTAATATCTTTTATTCCTTTGTTCCGAAATGCCTCCATCATGGTCTGAATGCTCGGTAAGCTGTATGAATAGGCTGATAATACCAAGTATTCAGCACCTAATTCAGTTGAGAGTTCCTTGCTAATCAAGCCCATCGATTCCATTAATTTTGAGCCACCGATTAATTCATATTTCTTCCAGGAACCGCGGTATCTGAAAGTGCTGATGATATATGCCAGGGCAGTTCGTTGAAGTTTCGGAAAGGGTAGTATCGCTTTGTCGCTGAACATATTGAGCAGAAACTGTTTCATTTGTTTCTTCGACAATGGCGACCCCATATTTATCAATAATACCCCGGTCATACTACTTTCGAAAATTGAGAAGGTTGAATGGACAAGAACGGATCGAAAATCATAGCGATATTCCGTACCACAAACATTCCATCTTCACTCACTTGTATTCCCTTTTCACTTATTTCTACCAATCCATCCTCTTCAAATTGTTTCAATTTAGTAGGATCATACTTCGTAATTCTCTTAATTTCGTCAGCCGTATTTCGTAAACGGATGGCCATTGCTTCGAAATCCAGTACTCCATTGCACATAATTTCATTGATCACTTCCCGAATCACCGTTTCATCAGTCGACATACTATAACCTCTTTCTGTAGCTATTCCTGTTTTTTCAATGGCATCCATGTATTGTGGCAAGTTCTTGATATTCTGCGCATAAGTTCCCCACATTTGCGAAATAGCCGAAGTTCCAAAAGCATAAACCTGACCGGTAGTTTCGCGGGTGCAATACCCCTGGAAGTTACGATGCAGGTTTTTATTGTGCTTCGCAATGGCCAGAACATCAGTCGGTTTCGCAAAATGGTCCATTCCAATGGCTTCGTAACCATTCTTTGTCAGCATGTCATACGCCAACAAAAGCATGTTTAGTTTTTCCTCTGGATTCGCCATTTTAGTTTCATCCATTTTTTTCTGATTGCCAAACACCCAAGGCACATGCGCATAAGAAAAAGTGACAATTCTATCGGGCGAAAGTGCTATGGCTTTTTCTATGTTGAGCTTGAAACTTTCCAACGTTTGCAGTGGCAATCCGTACACCAAATCCAAATTTACGCCCGTAAAATTATTCTCGCGGATGCGTTCAATGACTTGTTTGATGGGATGTTTTGATGGTCGACGATTGATGGCTTTCAACACTTCCTCGCTAAAATCCTGAATTCCCAAACTGATTCGGTTGAAGCCAATTTGAGCCAGTCGGTCAATGTGTTCCAAGTCCAAATAAGCGGGACTACACTCTATGGCTACTTCACAATTGTCGGTAAATTCGAAGTGCGACCTGATTTTTTCGGTTATTTCCTGAATAAAATCGTAGTTGATCGAGTTGGGCGTTCCACCACCCCAATGAATCTGTGACACTTTTCGCGATTTGTCAAGATGCTGAGCCACTGTGTCAATTTCTTTGAGCACGCAATCAATATAGCGTCGGATTTTGGCAGCACTTTCAAAAGCGGTGGTGTTGCAACCACAAAAAAAGCAGAGCTGCGGACAAAACGGAATATGAATATAAATGGAAATACTTTCTGGTTGATCCGAATTGGATGCAATAACTGCCGGTAAATATTCAGCTGGAGTAAACTTGTTGCTAAAACTGGTAGCTGGTGGATAGCTGGTGTATCGGGGACCTGTTTTATTGTATTTTTCTAAAAACTGTGGTGTTATTTTCATTAAATAGTAAAAGAAAAAAATGAATATCTAATTGGTGAACAATTACAATGGGTCGTTATAAAAGTCGTATTAAATTAATTTGCAATGATTTAAGTCGAATGATTTAACTAATTGAGGCTTTACTCAAACAAAGAGTAAACGCAAAGCCGCTAAGTTTTAAATGCCTGATATTCACAACCAAGAGAAAGAACGCTAAGACAAAAACTTTCAGTTTTTCTTTGCGGCTTTGCAACTTAGCGTCTTAGCGTTCAAAAAAAAACATTTTTTATAACGAACTATTGCAATTAAATGGTAAATGAAAAAATAGTAAATGTTTATCCTCTTTCCCAATCGGTTCTTTTTACCCAATCTACTACAAATTTCACATTTTCAACCTTGTTGTCTGGAGATAAACCATGTCCTGTGTTGAAAATCCAATTGTAGTTTGTTTTGCCGAATGGAATGTACTTTTCTAATTCTTTTTCGAGAATTTCCTGGTCATCAATGGCCAAAATTCGTGGGTCGAAATTGCCTTGAAATCCAACTTTGGGGTCGCACATTTTGCGAGCATCTGCCAATGAATATTGCCAGTCGACTCCAGCAAAATCCGCTATGTCATAATTGATATATGAAATGCCCGCGCCTATTCCTTTTGGGAAAAATATCACTGGCGTGTTCAAATCTCTCACGGCACGGGTAATTCTTTTTACGTAAGGCAAAATGCGTTCTACATACATTTCGGTTGGAATCAAACCAGCATGCGACTCGAAAAGCTGAAACACATCTATACCATGTTTTGTTTGAGTGGTGGCATATTCGATGGAGAGTTCTGTGATGATTTCCAGAATCTGCGTCGATATTTCTGGGTTGTTGTAAAACAGTTTAATTGCATTGGAAAACGTGTGATTGGCGCTATTTCCTTCCACCATATAGCAGAAAGTTGTAAACGGAGCACCGCAGAATCCAATCAAAGCTACCTCTTGCGGCTTTTGTTTTTTTATAATATCCAATGCTTTATAAACATGCGCCAACTTAGATGTGTCGGCTTGCAAAGAAGCAAATTGTGTTTTAAAATCACGCAACGGATTGTCGAAAATTGGTCCTTTTTCCGTAAACTTCAAGTCCATTCCCAATGCTTCAGGAATAATTAGTATGTCGGAAAATAATATAGCGGCATCCACACCCAATTCATTCACCGGCAACAAAGTAACTTCGGCTGCCAGTTCGGGATTCAGCATTAAATCCCGAAAGCTGTGCTTTTCGCGCAATTTAAGATAGGAGGGAAGTACCCGCCCTGCCTGACGCATAAACCAAACTGGCGGTCGTTCCGTTTTTATGCCTTTGAGTGTATCTATGAAAATTGATTTTGACATGTTTGTTTTGATTTGTTTGTTCAATTCTGTGTGAATTTGATTTCTGAAATTGTAATGTGATGCCCCAAGGGACAGACACTATTAAATCAAAAAGTTCGGTATTATAAATAGTTGCACAACTTGTGCAACTATTGTATTTTTTGATTATTAGACTGCTAATTCCAGTTTTTACAATCCCCTCATTGCCTCCAAACTAGCAGCAATTGTTTTTTCAATATCTTCGTCGCTGTGTGCATTTGATATAAAGGTGGCCTCAAATTGAGAAGGTGCTAAATAAATACCAGATGCCAATGACAAGCTGAAATGTTTTGCGTATTTTGTTTGGTCCGATTTCATTACGTCTTCGAATGATTCAATCTTTTCTTGGTCGGTGAAAAACAAGGTCATCAATGAACCAACGCGGTTGACAACTCCTTTTGTTCCTGACTTTCCGAGGTTTTCTTTCAATCCAGCTTCCAGTTTAGCAGCTTTTCTTTCCAGTTCAGTGTAGATAGAAGGGTTGTTTTTCAATGTTTTGAGCATGACCATTCCGGCAGCCATAGCCAACGGATTGCCCGACAATGTTCCAGCTTGATAAATGGGACCAATGGGTGCCAATTGTTGCATAATTTCCTTTTTTCCACCATAAGCACCTACCGGTAAACCGCCGCCAATTATTTTCCCCAAAGTAGTAATATCCGGCATCACGTTATAATACTCCTGCGCCCCGCCCGGTGCCAATCGGAAACCGGTAATTACTTCATCGAAAATCAAAAGCGCACCGTTAGCATCGGCAATACTTCTGAGTCCTTCCAAAAATCCTTTTTGCGGTTTTACCACGCCCATATTTGCCGCAAGTGGCTCTACAATAATGGCTGCAATTTGATTTCCATACTCGGCAAATAATTTTTCTACCGAATCCAAATCATTATAATTTGCATTCAAAGTATCCTTGGCAATGCTTTCGGGAACACCCGGACTGTCGGGCAAACCAAGCGTGAGCGCACCTGAACCAGCTTTTATCAAAAAACTATCGCCATGACCATGATAGCAACCAGCAAATTTCAGAATCTTGCTTCTACCCGTCACACCACGTGCCAATCGAATGGCGCTCATGGTAGCTTCCGTTCCCGAACTTACCATCCGCACCATTTCCACCGAAGGTACCATGCTGATAATCAATTCCGCCATTTCGGTTTCCTGCAAAGTGGGTGCGCCGTAACTGGTTCCCAATTCGGCAGCTTGCTGAATGGCTTCCACGATGGGTGGATAGGCATGACCCAAAATGAGCGGTCCCCATGAACTGATAAAATCAATATATTCGTTTCCGTCAATGTCCGTGATTTTTGAACCTTTACCTTTGGCAATTAAAATCGGTTGACCGCCAACACTTTTGAAAGCACGAACTGGAGAATTTACGCCGCCGGGAATGATTTCGCAGGCTTTCTTGAATGATATTTTACTTTTTTCGATATTCATCTTCTATTTTATTTTCTATTCAACACTTCAGCAATTTCCTTCGCAAAATAAGTGATAATAATATCCGCACCCGCTCTTTTTATTGACATAATTACTTCCATCATAATGCGTTCCTGGTCAATCCAACCGTTGGCACCCGCAGCTTTTATCATCGAAAATTCGCCACTCACACTATAAGCAGCCACCGGAATATTGAAAGTGTTTTTTGCTCTGTAAATAATGTCCAGGTAACTCATGGCTGGTTTTACCATCACTATATCAGCACCTTCTTCAATGTCCAATGCAATTTCGCGCATTGCTTCATCGGAGTTGGCTGGGTTCATTTGATAGCTGCGACGATCGCCAAATTTTGGAGCAGAATCTGCCGCTTCTCTAAACGGACCATAAAAACCCGAAGCATATTTGGCAGAATAAGCCATAATCGGCGTTCCACTAAAGCCATTTTCATCCAATATCTCCCTGATTTTCTTCACGCGTCCGTCCATCATGTCGCTAGGTGCAATAATGTCCGCACCAGCTTGAGCAAGCGACAGCGACTGGTTGGCAAGCGTAACGAGCGTGAGGTCATTGTCCACATCGCCGTCTACAATGGTGCCACAGTGCCCGTGCGTGGTATATTCGCAGTTACAAACATCAGCCACAATCAACAACTCATTTCCAAATTTCTCCTTGATGGCTCCGATGGCTTTCTGAACAATCCCATTCTGACTGCATGCCACATGTCCGTGTTCGTCCTTACTTTCGGGAATCCCAAAAAGCAAAACAGACTTTACACCCGCAGCCAATATCTTGGCACATTCTACAAGTAGCAAATCAATAGACAATTGCGAGTTGCCTGGCATTGAAGAAATTGGATTGTTTACGTTAGTTCCGGGACAGACAAACAGCGGCATAATCAAATCGTCAGCACTGATGGATGTTTCGGAAATCATGTTTCTAAGAATTGGATTCTTTCTTAAGCGACGGAGACGGGTTTGTGGAAATGACATAATATATGATTTATAATTTAAGAATGAAAAATGTAGAATGTTTAAATACTATTGTTTTTAATAAGATAGTGTTCCAATTGCCGGGCAAAACTTTCTCCTTCAGATCTCGAAGAAACTAGCAACGGTTTGCAATTATTTTTAAGCATTTCGTCTTCTGTTGTGGTACCAATACAAGCAGCTCTTATCTTGGCAGTTATATTTTTTTCAATCATTATTTTGGAAAAATGCCGAAAGCCAGATGGACTGGTGAAAATGATTATGTGATACTCGTCGTTTTTTATTCGTTCAATAATATCTGCCGAAACTAAATCTTCATCTTCAGTCAAATACACATTGAAACGGTTGACAATGCACAAATTAGTGATTCTTTCCTCCAATTTATTATTGGCAAGTTCGGCAAGCGCAAGCAAAACTTTGTCTGTTGATTTTAGCACTTCAGCCAATTCATAAGCTAAATCTGCGGAATTATTTCCCGCAGAAATCAAATCAGGCTGTCGATAATATTTCACTACTTCAACTGCAGTTTTTTTTCCAACAACGGCAATTTTGATGGATGAAAGCACATCGAAATTGATTTCCAACTCATTCAGAAACTCAAAAAAGTATTTAACTCCATTTTTACTGGTAAATACAATCCATTGATAATCAGAAACATGTTGGAATATGTTTCTGATTTCATCAGTCAATGTTACAGGAAAAATTTTTATCATCGGAAAATCCAAAACAGTTGCACCCTTTTCCAAAAGATAATCTTTGATAGAATCATCTTCGTTAAGCGGTCTGGTAGAAATGATAATTTTATCTATTAGCGTTTTCAAAGGTCAGTTTTTTCTATTAATTGGAAATGATTTCCAGTCCTTGTTTTCCTGCTTCAGCAATTATCTTTTCAGCCAATAATCTCCCCAGTTTTTCAGCTTCCGCAATAGGAGCAGAGCCAGCAAGTCGAATAATTTGATGCGTATGATGATTTCCCAACATAACAGACAGTTGCACAGTTTCGTTTTGGATGGTGGCATAAGCGCCAAGCGGGAATTTACAACCACCGCCAACGGTTTTCATAAATGCTCGTTCTGCCAAAATCGCAATTTCTGTATCATTGTTATTGATGGTGCGTAGTAAAGCAATGGTTTCTTTATCGTCGGCTCTACATTCCAATGCAATGGCACCTTGTCCAATAGCAGGAACGCAAAGTTCAACAGATAAAAATGCATTAGCTGCAATTTCTTTCCCTAATCGGTTGAGTCCGGCTGCAGCCAGCACGATGGCATCGTATTGTCCATCTTCAAGTTTCTGTAAACGCGTGTCGATATTCCCACGTAAATCAGAGAATTTGGCTGTAGGTTTCATTGCGGCTATTTGCACAATTCGGCGTGGACTTCCGGTGCCAATGTTGCAACTTTCATCCAAATCATTCAGCGATAATCCGTTTTTTATCAACAAAACATCCCGTGGATCTTCTCTTATTGGGAATGAGGCAAGTACCAATTCTTCGGGTTGAATGCTGGGAACATCCTTCAGACTGTGAATGGCAAAATGTGCTTTTCCTTGCAAAATGGCATTCTCAAGTTCCTTTACAAACACGCCTGTACCACCAAAAGCGGTCAACGGTTTGTCGGTAACTTGGTCGCCATGCGTAGATATTTTTACGATTTCAAATTCGCAGTCGGGATTTTTGGCTTGCAGCAATGCCACTGTTTGTTGCGTTTGCGTAAAAGCCAAAAGACTTGGGCGAGTGGCTACAATGAATTTTTTATTGTTGATCATCGACATCTAATGTGAAGGAATTCTTAAGTATTTTTGAAATTGAAATCATCTCTTCTTTCGTACTGGCTTTTCGCAAATTCACCATTATCACTTTGATGATTTTACTGGAATAAGCATCCAAAAGCACATTTAATTCCTCTTTTTGACCATCATCCAGTTTTTTTGTAAAGGGCTCGTGCAGCTCCAAAGTGTTTTGTTTCATTACCACCAATCCTTTTTTGATTTCCTGCATCACAGGCATAATGAATTGTTTGGAATACCAATCAAAATAATCCTCGGAAATGTCTTGTATTATTTTCTCCGCTTTAGTTATTTCCAGGTTCCTTTTGTCCAAATTTGAATCTATCATTTTATTGATGTCATCTATCGAATAAACAAAGCAATTCTCAATTTTATTGATTTCCGGGTCAATATTTCGAGGGATAGATAAATCGATGAAAATGCGCGTTTTTCCTGCCAAAGCCTCCTCCATCATGTTTATCTCATGTCGGCAAACTATATAATTGGGCGCACTGGTGGAAACGATTATTACTTCGTTTTCGAGTATGGCGGCAAATCGTTGGGAGTATTCAATCGTTTTAGCATCGGTTCTGTCGGCAAGTTCTATGGCGCCCGATCTATTTGCAACTGACAAATTGCATTTCGAAAATTGCTCTTGTAAATAAGTGGCAGTGAGGTTGGACATTGTGCCAGCGCCAATCAGCAGAACATTGATGTCTTTCTGGTTATCGTAAATTTGTTTGACCATATCCACAGCCAGTGTAGCTACCGATACCGAGCCATCACCAATTTTGGTTTCCGACCGCACTTTTTTGCCAATTTGAATGGCAGTTTGGAATACTTTATTTAGCAGTCCATCAGTTGATTGTGTTTCTTTCGCCTTGAAATACGCATCACGCACTTGTCCTTGAATCTGATATTCGCCCAGTACCATAGAATCTAGACTGGATGCCACTTTGAACAAGTGTACCACTGCATCCTGACAATTTCGTTTATAAATAATTGGCAAAAGTGAAGCCACGGGAATATTGTGAAATGTGCTAATAAACGCAATAATTTCATCGGTTCCTTTTTCAACATCATTTACCGAAGCATAAATTTCTACGCGATTGCAGGTTGACAGAATTACGCTACCCTTTATCGTTTTATGTTCGTTCAGAACACTTAAAGCATTGGAATTTACTTCATTTGAAAAATGGAGTTTCTCTCTAACGTCAATATCAGCTGTTTTAAAATTAATTCCAATAACTAAAAGATGCATGGCAATTCAAATTTCTAGTTCAATTTTCTTGTTTCACTTACAAAGTAAGTTTAATATTTTTGTTTCAAAAATTAATTTCAACTTAATTAGAGTCTGTTTATAAAGTCCTATATTTTTTGCTTGATTTTATTAATCCATTTTTTTTTGAATAGTTTTCATTTACAGAATTCATTTTTTACAGTTTTGAACTTACACATGCTGGGTAAATT
>Ga0247844_1008040_pt1 | contig 11637 bp, 10 predicted proteins | sample LaCtaG_FD_192421 | JGI IMG/M metagenome (GOLD analysis project Ga0247844, IMG submission 192421) | Freshwater microbial communities from meromictic Lake La Cruz, Castile-La Mancha, Spain - LaCruzMarch201714.5m_1 | ecosystem: Environmental > Aquatic > Freshwater > Lake | place: Spain: Castile-La...
AAATCCAAACGAGACCTAAAGGACGAAACCAGAGGCGGTATTCAGGATAATTTTCGTCAATAACAATGAAGCTCATCGTGGCCGTCATGATGTGTCCTGATGGCATAGCATCGTATTTTGAGATGTTATTATTGTAGGTTGAAATACTCGGAAAAGGGCGCCAGGCCCCTCGTGGCGTTGTTTTTCGGATAGGGCTTTCTCTTCCAAAACTTCTTTTTAAAATTTGATTTGGGATTGTTGATGAAATCATGCCATTTAGAATTTGACTTCCCGTTTGCATCGCTCGGTTGTCTTTACTTATGGCCCCACTGAGGGCAAATCCCGCACCGATAAAGGTATGAGTCCACCCATCTCCTAAAAAATACAGGGTAGAGCCTACATCATGGGGGCCTCTAAAAATACTGAGAGATCCTACTTTGACGTAGGCGCGAGTATTGTCATCATTACCTAAGTGAAGTTGTCTTCCCCAGCGCTGAAATTCTGCGAGGATTTTATCATCATAAATATAAAGAACAACTGAGGATGAAATAACGGCGGCCCATGTTTTTAAAGTCTCAGGTCTTGTGTTAAAAGACATGTCCCAGGCCGTGACGAAAGTGTTAGGCACATTAGTTATAAATTCGTAGGCTTTTGGTTTAGTATACTCGACTTTTGATTCTACTTTGGACTCAGCTAAAAGGCCTGAACAAAAAAAGATGAATATTAAAAACAAAATACTTTTCATGGTCTCCAACCTCAATAAATTAATAAATTTTGCCGATAAACTCTCTATGAAAAAATATATACTTTTGCTATTAATAAGTCTTCTTTCTTTTAATGTGGTTTCAGGGGAGAGTTTTCCTGAATTATCAAAAGCATTAAGGCAATTTATGGAGGGTAAAATTAATAAGCAACAAATGATAAAGCTTATTGATAAAAGTCCTTTGGCCGTTAAAGTCAAAGATTTAGAAGTTGTAAAAATTAAGGGCGTAAAAACTGTTCGTTGGCATATGGTTCATCCTATGGATGATGCCAGCTATAAAATAAGTCATTCAAGGAAAAGATAATGCAAGAATTTATTTTGACGGGAGAAGATTTCATTCCTCTTTGTGATCTTCTTAAGAAAATGAGATTGTGCTCCAACGGTGGTGAAGCAAAGCATGTTATTGCTGAAGGAAAAGTAAAAGTTAATGGCGTTATTGAACTGCGAAAGCGTTGTAAAATTATAAAAGGCCAGCTTGTCGAATATAAGGGTGAAAAAATCAAGGTCGTTTAAATTCGATATCTATTTTGACAAGTTCAGCATCCCCACTCGTTCTCACTTGTGGCCCCCAACCTCTTAGACCACTTGTCACAAAAAAATGAGTCCGCCCGATTTGTTTTACCCCATAGCTTAAGTCATACATGGCCTTAGTTATAAAATTAAAAGGGAAAATTTGTCCATGATGAGTATGCCCTGAGACTTGAATATCTATTCCATCAAGACTGACTTTTTTAAAATCATTTGGGCGATGATCGAGCATAATAATGGGAAGATTTGTCGGAATTTCTTTTTCAAGAAGAGAAAAATCTTTTCTTGTTTTAAGGCGGAGATCATCTCGTCCGACAAGGGTAATAGCATCTTTTATTATAAAAATTTGATCGCGCAAAAGGGTGATATTGGCCTTTTTATAAAATTCAAGGGAGATTTCTTGTCCATAGGTTTCATGATTTCCAAAGACGGCAAAGGTTCCATAAGTGCTTTTTAATTGCCTAAAGGCCTCTTCAATCTCTGGCATTTCTTCATTATGACGATCTCCTTCGATAATATCGCCGGGAAGTAAAACAAGATCTGGCTTTAGGGCATTACTTTTTTCAACAAATTCACGAAGGGCCTTTAACTCAGAATGGCCTCTTAAATGAAAATCTGCTGCAAAGACAACTCTTAAGTTTTTTAAACTTGTTTCACGAGCAGGTAAAGAAAGGGAATAGGAGTTCACGACAATATGGTTAAACTTCCATGCTCCTCCTATAACAATAAGCAAGGGAAAAAGAAAAATAAACACAATAACTGGCCATTGCCTTCTTTGAAAACGAAAAAGAAGATGACCGAGGTCACTGAGTAAAACAGAAAATAAAAGATAAAGAAGATAGGGTTGAGTGTAAAAACCTATTTGGATTAAAACATCAAGACTCGAGTTGTCTATTTGATGGCCCAAGAAATCAAGAACAGGAAAGGCGAGAGCAAAAAAGATAAACAAAAGGGCAAAGGCCCGACGGGTGAGCGTTGTTATAAAAAGTTTTTTACATCTTAAATAGATATAAATAAGAAGGGGAAGGTAGCTTATGAAAAAAAATAAACGAAACATTTTTTTTTACTTATTTTTAGAGCGTGAAATCACGGCACGCATTGGCCCTTGGCCCTACGGATTTATTTTTTTGTTGATCCTGATAGGCTAAATCATAAAGGACGCGCGACTTTGTGCCAATAGATAAAGCAAGATCTTCGCTCGTTTTTATTTTTTCATCAAAATTTTTCATTTTTGATTGAACATCTAAAAGCTCAGGATGTTCTTTTTTGAGGAGTTTTCCTCTTTGCGAGAATTTTGTAAAAAGATCGATATTCATTTGTAAATTAATTTTCTCATCAGTTGTTTTTGCATTGCTTAATCGATCTTTTGTAGAGTTAGCAAGAGCTTCATAGTCTGTTGTCATTAAGTCACGCCAAGTCAGTTTAGCACTCATTGAATAAGTTTCATTGTTGATAACCACATCATCTGCTTTTATTTCTTCTTCGGTGTTTAAAAGGCCAAAATTAATTTTTGAAAGATCCGTTATCATTTCTCGCTGGAAATTATAGTATTTTTGAAGGTCCGATTTTAAATCACTGAGGGCCGTTTGATCACTGACTTTACTCAGTGTTTTATATTGATCAATAATCGTAAGGAGTGTTTGATAATTTGTATCATAGTCACAAAGAAGATCAGACTTTCCGCTGGTCATAAAGGGGGTCAGCTTATCCGCTTCTGGGTCTAATTCATAAAGAAAAGGCGTCATTATAGCATAAAGATTATTTTGAACGGCGATTCCTTCCTGCGTAGAAATCATAGGAAAACTTTGATCTGAGGAAGCTCTTCTTGATTTCAAAAAGACTTCTTCTAAGTTTTTTGATGTTGCAAGGTTTTTTATGATGAGATCTGTTTGGGCCCCATTTCCAATAAGGCCATAATGATTAGGGCCAGAGGCGCTTAAAACACAAGTCGTTTCATTTGCAAGGGCGAGACTACTTCCTGAATGGCAGCTTTGGTCAATAATGCCTACTTTTACGCCTTTTTCTTTGGCCAGTTCCGTTATCTTTTTGAGATCGTCGAGAGACGCTGAATCAAGTGAGGGGGCCTCAAGATTTTCGAGGGTTTTATTTGTCGTTGCAATACTATGAGTTCCCTCATTTTCACTTTTGAGCGCACCGTGAGATTCAATCACAATAAGGATTTTATCGTCTTTTGCAAATTCATTATTTTTTAATTTTGATTCATATTTTGAAATAAGATCTTTATAATTTTGAAGGCCAAAATGACTCGTCTTCGTGTCCTTATATTTTGTTTTTAAAATATTTTCTGTGGCCGGATGACCTCCATTAAATGAAGCCTCCTTATTCCATGTTTTGTTTTTATCAAGATAAAGACGAAGATTTTTTATATTGTTGTCAAAAATAGTTCCGAGTATCGGTTTTCCTGTTTCGTCTTTCGTACCTACTGGTTCGCCGCCTCCTCCAATTAAAAGGATCTGGTTTTTTGCATAAGCTTGTATCGAAATAAGAAAGCTCAGAACAAGACAGGCCAAGATTTTTGTTTTCATCTTTTTTCCTATAGGACAAAATCCCTACAAGGGTTAGGTTGATTCATATTTTCTTGTGAGCTTGCTTCCTTTTTATAAAGAGCATCATAGAGAATTTTACTTTGAGCTGCAATTTTTACTGCCAGTTCGCTAGAGATTGTTTCTTTATCAGCGAAAGAACTAAGAACACTTTCAATTGTCGTCGTAATTCCAGGAAATTTTTCTTTGATTTCCTTGGCCTTCGCTTGGGCCTTCGTCATTATTTCTAAATTTGCTTTTATATCTTTTCGTTCGTTATCACTCATCGAATTTGTGTTGCGCGCATTAGCATCGCTTATCATTCTATCAAAATCAATGGAAAGAAGTTCTTTTACGCCATAAGTAATAACAGAAGTTCTATCATTTGAAGTGAAAGAGATTTTCCCATTTAAGTTTAAGTTAGGATTAGAAGGAATCTTTTTATAGCTATCCACTTTCTTGGCAATTTCTATTTGGAAATTGTAGTAGTCTTCAAGGGATTTTTTTAATTCGCTGAGGTCTACCTCTTTTGTTGTATAATTGTATTGAAAAAGGAGGAAGTTTAATGATTGGTTTTTTAAACCTTCAACCTCGGAGATAACTTGAGTAAGTTGCTTAAAATTTTCTTCATATTTGCAAGCAATATCACCTGATGAATTATTAAAATAGGGAGTTAGTTTGTCATGAGCAGAATCAAACCTATAAAGGTAGGGCGTGAGAACCTCATAAATTTTATCTTGAACTTTTTGACCTGTCGGAGATGAAATCATGGCAAAGCCTGAGTCGCCAGTGGCTTCGCGTCTTGATTTTAGAAAGACTTCTTCAAGATTTTTTTCTGTGGCCAGATTTTTATTAAATTGTATATCTGTTGTTGTTGTTCCGGCCCAAGCGTAGTGATTTGGCCCAGTCGTTGTAAGGACACAGGTATTTTCATCTCCAAGAGCGAGGGTATTTCCCGAGTGGCAAGACTGATCAATAATCCCAACTTTTACTCCTTTTTCTTTGGCAAGTTTGGTGATTCTTTTTAATTCATCTAAGCTAACAAGCCCGCTTGCACCTAATGTATCCTTATTTTTTGCGACGTTTTTTGTGGTGGAAATACTATGTGTTTCCTCTTTTATTTTTTTATCAGTTTTATTAAGTGCACCATGAGAATCAATAATGAGAAGAATTTGGTCTCCCTTTTTTAATTCACCATTTGTCAGTTGATCCTCATATTTTTTAATGACAGCAAGATAACTTGCTTCAGTAAAAGGAACATTGGGGATATTGGAAAAATTTGTTGCTAAAATTTGATCTGTTTCGGGATGGCCTCCATTGAAAGACATTTGTTTTTCCCAGTCCATAGATTTTTCGACAAAAGGAGAGAGAGCTTGAAGGGCATAATCAAAGATCGTTCCATTAATAGATTTTCCATTCTTATCTTTTGCATTAAAGGGTTCGCCTCCGCCGCCAATAAGAATTAGTTCTTTTTTGGCGTAAGCATTAAAACTCAAAGTGAAAGTTATAAAAAGGAAAAATAAAGTTTTCATTTTTGACAATCCATTTTTTTAAGAAGGCGAAACCCAGTATTATAAATAGGGTTAAGAGGATTCGGAATTCTTAGATCGAGTTCGCTTACTGATTTAAATTCGCCAATTGTCCCATTAATCATTTTTGTGACAAGCATTTTTCCCTTCATAGGACGATTTATGTAGGGGGCAAGTTTTGGTTCTTCCTTAATCGGGGATTTGAAAGTGTATTCCGATTGCGTTTTTTCGTTGATGATAATAAAGAAACCCTGCTTGCTGGTATGAACTGTTCCTGCAACAAGGTATTCTCCACAACCTTGAAAACTCTCATAAGGTTTTTGTTTTTCTTCGGCAAATAGAGAAGAAATAGTGAAAAGGGAAATAAAAGAAAGAATGATTAAGTTTTTCATAGTGACACCTCTTTATACTCTACGGAACAATTCGATAAGATAATGAGGAAAAAAGGCGAAACAAAGGTGAAAAGTAAAAAATTGTTCAATGAAACAGAATAGCCGAGCTTGACGGTTGGATAATTCATGATAAACCGGTAGAAAATTTCTACCGGTTTTAATCAAAAGTGGTAGATTTTTTCTACCTGTTTTGCTAAAATGTGAAATATACGGTTTGTACACAAGGTGGTCTCTATGACAAACTTCAAAGAAGTGTTTAAAGAAATTATTTCCGAAGATAATTATTTAAGCGCTGAAGAAAACGAAACTTACCCACGCTCTTTTGAAATTCATTCTTTTAAAAATAAAGCGATCGTTTTAACAGGAGCTAGGCGGACAGGAAAATCGACAATTCTTGCTCAAATTATCAAAGATAAAAAAAATGTCATTTTTATCAATTTTGAAGATGAACGTCTTTTAGATGCATTAGTAAATGATCTTCAAAGTATTATTGATGCCTATATTGAAATCCATCCCGACTTTAATGAAAATGAAGAATTGCACTTAGCTCTTGATGAAATTCAAAATATAAAGCATTGGGAAAAATTTATTGATAGACAATTAAGAATTAAAAATCGGTTTATTTGGATAACTGGTTCATCAGCAAAGATGCTAAGTAAAGAAATAGCAACAACGCTGAGAGGGCGAAGTCTTAGTTATGAAATTTTTCCATTTTCTTTTTTAGAATTGCTGGCCATTAAAAAAATCCCACTTGATTTAACCAGAACATCGAAAATGAAGCGTCAAATTCTTTTAAAAGATTATATTCTAGAAAGTAGTTATCCAGAAGTTTTTAACACTTCTTCTCATGTGCGAAATAAAATTTTGCAAGAGTATTTCAATGTTATGATCGTACGAGATATTGCTGAAAGACATCAAATTAACTCTATTGATCAAATTAAGACAACACTAAAACTACTTTTTCAATCTCTGGGGGCAAAATTTTCTATTAATAAAATTACCGAAAAATTAAAAATAACAGGGCATAGCTCTGACAAAGAAACTTGCTCAAAAATTATTCAAGCTGCCGAAGATTGTTATCTTCTTTTTACCCTTAAAATATGGGCAAAAAGTATTCATAAACAAAATGTAAATTCTAAAAAAGTCTACCTTGTCGACAACGGACTTTATAAGGCCATCATCCCTTCGAAAAACAAAGAAGAAGATTTCGGTCATCTTTTTGAAAACTATATCTTTCTCCATATTAGAAGAATCTATTCAGACCTTTACTACATAACAACGATAGAAGGTTATGAGGTCGATTTTTTTATTCCTGAAAAAAACTGGGCCATTCAAGTTATGGTAAGGGCAGAAAAATCAGAAACGAAAGAAAGAGAAGTACGTGCTCTGAAATCTGCGATGCAAGAGCTTAATCTTGAAGAATCATTTCTTATTACTTTGGAAGACGATGAAACGTTAAAAGTAGAAGAGGGCACTATTCATGTTATGAGTGCGGCCAATTTTATTTTGAAATTTCTCTCATGAAAAATCTTAAATGAAAAAAATCTTCACCCTTAATTATGACCAACCAAGCGATTATCAATTTAGTTTGGATTCTATTCAGCTTGCTGAAAAAATTATCGAGCTTTATAAAAATCGTCAAGATTTAAATCAACTTCGTTGCCTTGATCTTTGCTGCGGTTGTGGCGTGATAGGTTTAGAAATTTATTTTTTTCTTCAGGCCATTACGCATTTTGATTTTGTTGATATTGAAGAAAGCTATCGCCCTTATTTTGAAAAAAATTGTGAAAAGTTTTCACCACCCCCGAATTTTAATTTTTATCAAAAAAATTATCTTTTTCATGAAGGGCAGTATGATTTAATCGTTTGTAATCCCCCTTATTTTTTTTCAAACGAAGGAATTTTATCGCCTTCTTCTTTTAAAAACCGCTGTCGATTTTTTTTAGATGCAAGTTTTAAGGAATTAATAGAAAGTATCGCGCGTCTACTTGCTCCTTCGGGGGAAGCTTATATTCTTATCAACAAAGGGGAGGCCTACGGAAAAAATAGAATTGAAGAGGCCAAAACTTATCTTGAATCAAATTTTAAACTAGAAAGTCTTGGTAAAATAAGAATAACGGAGCTTGTAAAAGTGAGTAGAAATTCTTAGCGTGCATGCTTTAGAACAAATAGCAATTCTTCGCCAAACTGCTCAACTTTTGTAGGCCCTATTCCTTTGATGTTTAAAAGTTCTGATTTCGTTTTGGGATTTTTTCGAGCGACGTCCATGAGTGTTTGATTACTAAAAATACAAAAGGCCGGAAGATCGAGCGAGTCTGCTTTTTCCTTGCGCCAAGTTCGTAGTTCAGCAAAGGCAAATTCTTGAAGCCCCGTTAAGGCCGTCGATTTTTCCTTGCGCACTTTCTTTTTAGAAGGGACAGTCACAGTCGGCATAACTAAAACTTTAGTGACTCTGACCTTTCTTTTTGACTGTGGGTCGCAGGAATCGCAATGCCCGCATTTTTTCATTCGCTGCGGATCTTTAAAATAGGTTAGAATTTCGCCATGGCGACATTCATCTGTTTCACAGTAGGCGATGAGGTGATCAAGATTTCGCCACTGTGCTTTTTTTATTTCTTCTTTGGCCTCAGATTTTTTTATGAAGAAGACTTGGAGTCCTTTGTCGGCCGTATCATAAAGAACGAGGCAGGTTGATTCTTTGCCATCTCTTCCGGCCCTTCCCATTTCTTGGTAAAGGGATTCAATATTTTTTGGAAAACTATAATGAACGACGAGGCGGACATCGCTTTGATCAATGCCCATTCCGAAGGCATTTGTAGCACAAAGAATGCGAAGAGTTCCTTCTGAATAAGATTTTTGTGTTTGAGTTCTTTCAAGTGTAGAAAGTCCCGCATGATAAATTCCTACACCTTCATAATAGCGCGAAAGAGTTTCGCCAAGTTTTTCAGTGTCGGCCCGCTTTGAACAATAAATAATAATTCGCCCCTCTGGATGGGCCTCGATCCCAGATCGAATATATTTTAATTTGTGATCCTCACCCGAGCAGTCCACCACTTGATAATAAAGATTAGGCCTATAAAATCCTTTTACGATTCGTTCAGGTGTCTTTAATCCTAAGCAATTTGAAATATCATTTAAAACAAAAGGAGTGGCCGAAGCCGTAAGGGCCATCACGGGAACATCAGGACGAATCTCTTTCAGAAAGCGAAGCTTAGAATACTCTGGCCTAAAATCATGCCCCCACTGAGAAACACAGTGAGCTTCATCAATGGCGAAAAGGGCAATGTCTTTTTCTTTTATCCAACGGGTAAAACCGTCATTATAGGCCCTCTCCGGGGAGAGGTAGAGTAGATATCCAATACTTTCATTGAGCTCCTTAAAAACGTTTTTTTGTTCGTTAAGAGTGAGGCCTGAGTGAAGACATCCCGACTTAATGCCCATCTCTTTAAGAGAGCGGACTTGATCGTTCATAAGTGAAATAAGAGGGGAGATAACGATGAATAATTTTTTAAGATAAACAGAGGGAAATTGGTAACAAAGAGATTTGCCAGCGCTTGTGGGCATAACGGCAAGAACATCTTTTTTACTTAAGATGGCCTCGATGACTTCGAGTTGGCCTTTTCTAAAATCAGGAAATTTAAAGTGGGTTTCTAGGGTTTTTGAGAAAACTTGTTTTTGTATTTCCATTTAAGCAGTGGCCATAAGTGTGGTCATTATTTCAACTTTTATTCGAACTTCACTATCATCAAAAATGAAAAGGCAGAGAAAAATCTCTGCCTTCATTAAGTTCTTTTATATCAAAAAAAGACTATTTATTAAACCAACATTTTGGACGATCTTTTCCTACTGTCCCATTAAAATAAGTGTCTAAGCGGCATTGTACTGTTTTTGGGTAAGAAGTCATTGTTGTTGCCGCAATTGTCAAATCAGGTGTTTCAAAAGAAGGTGTTGGTTCCTTCTTTAAAACAGAAAGAAGATTTCCTAATTCTTGGCCTCCAGCGAGTGACTGAGTGCAAACAGTGACTTTTGCAGGATCAGGATTGATCGCAAGGCAAGTTTGTTCCATAAAGTTTGTTATAGGAATATTGGTTGTCTCTAATTTAAGAAGACTTAAAACGTCTTTTTGACACTCTTTGGCCCCATAATAATCGGCCTGTCCCTCAGCAGATATTTTAGAGTATTGTCTTAGGTATGGGTAACCTCCATACGCATGTCCTAATTCGTGACAGATAACGAGAGCGAAGCCTTCTGCGCCAATCTCAGGGCGTCTTGCTAAGCCACCATACATATTGATTGTGACTACGCCACCTGAACGCATGACGTTTGCGTTTACTGTAGCATCATCCCATTTTTTGTTAACAACAATTCTTTCGTTGCTTGCTTCAGCGATTTTTCTAAAAAGCCCAGCGGCAGTGTCGCAAACTTTATCGAAAAGTTCTTTTGACTCAACACTTTTATCCATAACGTCTTCTTTCCAAAGATCGTTGTCAGGAAAAATACTGTAAGTTTTGGCCAAAAGGCCTGTTGATAGTAAGGCGAAAAACACGAGTGCTACAATCTTCTGCATAATCATAATCCTTTATGGTTTTTTCTCGTTTCGGTTTAGTAAAAGCTTAGGACGAACAAAACACATGTTCAACTTTCAATTTCTTAAAAAGTCTTTCACTTGGAAGAGGGATTATGACCATTAGCACTAGGTTGTTAAAAAAAAGTAAGGGGCCACTTTTTGGGCCCCTTACAAAAAATCATGAATAAGACAAAATGAATAAGAAATAAAAGAGAGTTTCGAATTAGACAGCTGGTGAGTTAACACCAATGAAAAAGTAACCTGAAATTTTCTTACGCTTCTTTTATGATCTCATAACCTCCCTACAATGAATCAACGTTTTTTTATCGGACACTTGATGATCTTACTTGTTTTTCTGAGGCGTTTCAACCTAGAGGATCTTTTTAAGCACTTAGATCATTTCAATGATTTTTTTTGTTTTCTGAAGTTCGTGGGTTAAAGCTTTGTTGCCCCAATAAGTGGACAAAACAACTTTTTTCAGTGTGTTTTTAAACATCTTCTGACATCGATTCTTGCCCACTTGTGTGAAGTGGGATGTCCTCAATAAACTAAAATGAAGCGCTTTAATTCTAAAAGAAGAGGAATTAATGAAATTATTTTTTTTATTACCAGGTCTTTTTTTTTCATTGTCGACATTTTCTTATGATAGTTATTTGGTAAAATTTGAAAATCCTAAGGTCAAGTTTAATTTTAAAAATAAAAAACAAAATGATTTCAGTTTTCGCTTTGAAGATCTTAATATAAGCGGTTCTTCCTTAGGCGTTTTTTATAAGGAAGAAAAATTTTCTGATGATTCATTTATTAAAAAAATAAAGTCTCTTCCTGGTGTGGAGTTTGTAGAACCTAATTACAAACTTCATATAGTAGAAAATTTGCCTGATCTTGTGGCCGACCCTTTAGCGTTATCTCAGTGGGGACTTTTTGGAAATGAAAGTATTAATGTAGTGAAGGCCTGGGAAATCACGAAGGGCAGCAAAAATGTTTTAATTGCTGTTGTCGACACGGGAGTTGATTACACTCATCCCGATCTTCAGGGGCAGATGTGGGTCAATGATGCAGAAAAAAATGGCTCACCAGGCGCTGATGATGATGGAAATGGTTTCATCGATGATATTTATGGTTACGATTTTGCGAATAATGATGGTGATCCGATGGATGATCATGAACATGGAACACATTGTGCGGGAATTATCGGCGCCAGACACAATGATATTGGAATAGCAGGAGTCATGGGAGATGTTGGGATTATGGCCATTAAATTTCTAACGAGCGACGGAATGGGAAGTACTTCTAATGCGATTAAAGCTATCGACTATGCGATAAAAATGGGAGCGAA
>Ga0247844_1008042_pt1 | contig 11633 bp, 10 predicted proteins | sample LaCtaG_FD_192421 | JGI IMG/M metagenome (GOLD analysis project Ga0247844, IMG submission 192421) | Freshwater microbial communities from meromictic Lake La Cruz, Castile-La Mancha, Spain - LaCruzMarch201714.5m_1 | ecosystem: Environmental > Aquatic > Freshwater > Lake | place: Spain: Castile-La...
TCCCAACCCCCATAGTCGTGGTGGCGTGCCGAAGGGTCGGGATGGGGATTGGTGGTCGCCAGCCATTGGCCGCGTCTATCAATGAAGGTCGTGATGGCATCCTCGCGATGCACCGCTCCCTTGATCAAGGTCATCAAGCGTTCAAACGACAATTCGCCGATGATGATCCATGTCCCGTCGGTCATGGCGATCCCTACGGTGCTATGGCCTGATACGGGTGACAGATACTTGTCGCTCCAGACTGGGCGGGAACTGCTTTTCCAACTCAAGGGGGCCTCAAGGAACAAGGGATTGGCGGAGAGGTCGGCACCGATCAGGTCATCGGAAAGTTGCCGGTTGGCTGCTGTAACACCGATGGACCTGACCTTGCCTTCCCGGTCGACCACCATGATCGCATCCAGGTTGGGGTTGCTCGCAACAATCGCATTCGCCAGGCTTTGCAAGGCCTGCGGGTGGCTCAGGCTGAGCTGCATCAGCAGCGGGCGCAGCTGCGTTTCGATATTTTCCAGGCTGAGCTCAAGCAGGCGTTGGGCTTCCTTGGAGCGATCGTTTAACTGCTCAATGGCACGCGCTTCGACTTGGGGCAGACGAAAAAACAGGATGCCGCTGCCGACCATCAGGAAGGTCAGCGAGACGGCAGAAAACAGCAGCAGAACGAGCCAGGTGCGCAGGCGGACGGTAAGCATGCCTGCTTAATCCAGCATCACGAAGCGCCCCCCGCGCACCTCGGACAGATAGGCGCGTCGCTGCGCATCGCCGAACTGATCGAAGGACCATAGCAACTGCGCCCCCTGATAAGGGCCGCTTGCGAGCAGGGCCTGCTTGAGCGACTGTCCGTCGGCCTGGCGGCGCAGCGCTTGCAACATGGCTTGCATGGCGTCATAGGCCGCCACGCTGGCGAAGCCGGGCGGCTGGCTGAACCGTTTCTGGTAAGCATCGAAAAAGGCCTGGTAACCGGGCGACGCGTCGTCGCGGTTGAAGTATTGCGATACCAGGAAACCTTCGACGGTCCGACCACCCAGTTCGATCAAATGTTCGGTCGCCGACCAGGTGGCGCCGGCTGCAGGCTGCTTGAGGCCCTGCTTGCGAGCGAGTTGGAGCAGGCGTACGGTATCGATGGCATTGCTGATGAACAGCAGGCCATCTGGTTTGACTTTACCCAGCTTGCTGACCAGTAGCGCATAGTCTTGCGTTTGCCCCGAAGTGAATTTTTCGACCGCCACTACCTGACCGCCCAGCGTCTCAAAGCCCTCACTGAAGTCGCGCAGCCAGTCTTCCGTGTAGGCCCGGTTGCTGACGTCTTGTGCGATGGCGATGCGGCGCAAGCCGCGCTTGTGCAGCTCGGCCACGCCCAGGCGGGTGTGTTCACGCGTGCTCGAGGCAACTTTGAAGAACAGGTCGTTCTTGCCGGTGAACTGGGTGGACGTGACGGTCGGGCTGACCATGGGCAGCCCGGCTTTATCAGCAGCGGGAACTGCCGCCACGGCCATCGCGCTGAGCATCGGGCCGACGATGGCAACCACGCCTTGCGCCTTAAGTTGGTCGACGGCGGATGCGGCGATGTTTGGCTGGTTCTGGTCATCTCGGATGATCATCTCGAACTTTTTCCCCGAGCTGTCGGCGGCGGCGTTAGCCTGCTCGACAGCTAGCAGGGCGCCATTGCGACCAGCGGTGCCGAGATCGGCGTTGCGGCCGGTGAGATTGGCGAGAAAGCCGATTTTTACCGGTTCGGGTGGCGCGCAACCGGTGAACATCAAGGTGAGTAGTCCAAGTAGGAGGGGGCGGATTGCTGAGAACGTGCAAGTCGATTTTTGGGATGTTGTCACGTGAGCTAGACCTGGAGAAATGTCGGCGCTAAAGCTACGTATTGGATTCAAGTTGCTGTGGCGCATTCCGCGGGATCAGCATCCCTGCGCTGACAGCGCTCAAGGCCGGCGATCCGCCACTGTCCAGACGCCATATCTGAGCCGAATGTGTGCCTTCATCGGGTTGCCAGCCTTGCGGGACAAAGTCATAGGCCCAGTCGGACTGTCCTGCCTCTCGTACGATGGCGTGGTAGTGGTCATCGCTATCCCAACGCGTAATCGTGATGCGAACGGTGCCCGTGCCGGGCTTGGTGCTGTCGTAGGCGCGCACAGCATTCAGGATGTTCGGCACGGCACGGCGTTCTACCAAGCCTATGATGCCCAGAAAAACTGCGATCATTAGCGGCACCGGGTGCCATAACCACAGACTCAGCAGGGCGAGCATGACCGCCATGCCGACCAGCCAGTGATGTAGATGGCGGCCGATCCCTGCCCGGGCGGTCGTTCTGAGAAGCGTCATTTGCGCTTCAGGCGTCAGGTGTTTCATGAGTTGTCATTGTTGCGGGAATTTGAAATGAGGCAAAGTGTGACGGGTGCTCCCCGTTTTGATAGGTAGGAGAAGCTGCACTATGACCACCGAGGGAATAAAGGAGATCACGCATGAGACCTGTCGCTGAATCGATGATTGCCGCGCTCCAAACCGTCAGTGACATCGACACCTCCGAAACTAGTTCGCTGGCCTATGCCAGTGGACTCTTGGCGATAGAAATTGCTGTGATCGATGTGGTACCACAGGAAGTTACCTTCAACGTAATGGTCGGCGATGACAATACGCTGACCATTGACGCCGACGAACTTGAAATCGCCACGGAAATCCGCGCAGCAATCGATGTGATTGCCACGCACTACTTTCAATCTATTCGGCTGAACCTTCCTTTGTGCGTGCATTGAGCGCACGAGTAGGGCGATCTACGTGAAATGCCCTGCCGCTGCCTCAGTTGGACGTTTTGGCCAACAGTGCGTCGGCTCGGCGCAGGCGGTCGGCCATGACCTGCATCACCTCGATGGCGAAATAGGGCGCTTCCGAGACCAGGTACTTGAAGCGTTTGGCGTTCAGTTCGGCAAACCGGCAGTCCGTGAGGGCCAGAGTTGAAGCACTGCGCTGCTCATGGGGATGGGTGATGCCCATTTCGCCGACAATGGTGCCAGCACCGGCTTCTTCGACCACTTGATCACCGACCAGAATATTTGCTTTACCGGCAATCAGGACATACATGAGTTCCTTGCTGGCGTCTCCTTCACGAAAGAGATGCTTGCCGGCGGCGACATCAACAAAGGTGGGTTCGTGGCGGAACAGGTCAAATATCAGGGACATGGCAGACTCCAAAACAGTTTGGGATAGAGAGTCTAGGCTGGTGATGGTGAAGGTTTTGTGACGGTTTTATGAAGCTGGCTTGGTATGTCAGCTTTGATGAACAGGGCAAGCAAGTCTGCATCGAGGTGCTGACGTTTTGCCATGTCAGCCATGATGTCGAGTGCTTCCGCCGCACTTTTACCGGCCTTGTAGGGGCGATCCGTGGCGGTCAGTGCCTCGAAGACATCGGCGATGGCGATGATGCGGGCGGCCAGTGAGAGTTCCGCCGCCTGCCGACCAAAGGGGTAGCCGCTGCCATCGAGATGCTCGTGGTGACTGCCGGCGATTTCCGGCACGCAAGCGAGTTCCGTTGGAAAAGGCAGGGTGGATAGCATCGAAATGGTGCCCAGAATATGGGCGTTGATGAGGTAGCGTTCTTCGGCGGTAAGCGTGCCCGTACGCACGCTGAGGCAGTAAAGCTCGCCGAGATTGAGTCGGTGTCGCGGTGGGCGAAGGGTGGTTTTCCCGGTCGCAGTTATCCCCATCGCCGGGGGCAGATAGTCGCCGATCAGATGCTCCAGTCGGTCGGCCAGCAGATGCTCATGGGTAGGCAGGGGGCGTGGCGGGACGTGCGCCTTGCGCTGCAGTTCTTCGGCCGAAATGCCAAGTCGATCATCCAGGGTGCGCAGCCAGATGCGTTTGCCAATATGCTTCAGTCTGACAAGGTCAGCGTCGGTGAGTGGTGGATCGCCCTGGTTGCAGCGGGCGATGAAGGCGAAGTCCTCATCCAGTTCTGCCCAGTGGGACTGCATCCGGGCGCGCAGCACTGCCGCGTCGCCACCCGCAGCAATCTCGCGCCAGCAGACAATTTCGGCATCGCGCTTGAGGACCTCGATACGGGTGCGGATTTCGTGGATGCGATTGTGGATGGCTTCCAGTTTGACCGATTTGTCGGTGATGTAATCGGGCACGAATAGTTTGCCGCAATCATGCAGCCAGGCGGCCAGATGGAGCGCCTCCTGTGTGTTCGCGGATTGGCTTTTGGCCTGGGCCTGGAAAGGGCTGTCCGGGTGGTTCGCGGCGGCATCTGCCAGCAGTGCCACGATGACGGGGACGCGTTGGCAGTGGGCACTGGTGTAGGGCGAGCGGGCGTCGATGGCACCAGCAATCATGCGGATAATGCCGTCGAGCAAGGCTTGGCGACCGGCCAGCAACTGCTGTTTTTCGATGGTGATGGCGAGGGTGCCGGAGAGGGCAGCGACGAAATCGATGCTCTCGCGTTCATAGCCGGCTTCATCGTGCGTGCGAGCCAGCAGTAACAGGCCAAGGCGCTCGCCATTGCGGTTGATCAGCGGCACAAACAGCGTGTCGACCGTCTGGCCTGGAAACCAGGCGCCAAGCCAATCGACATCGGCAGGCAGGGCGGCCGGGCGTAGCGTTTGCGTGGTCGGTGTGGCCAGTTCGGCGAACAAGGGTTGCAGGAAGGTGGTATTGCCTTCCAGCGTATGGGGAATTGCCGCAGATTGTGGGTGCGCGATATCGCGGCGCCAGGCCATCGGGGTGAGATGCTGTGATTCGTCGAGCAGGTAGACCACTCCGCCCCCAGCGTTTGCGGCCATCATCGTTTCAGCAACAATTTCCTCCAGCAACTGTTGATAGTGGCGTTCAGCTGCAAGGCGTGCGGAAATATCGAGAAAGCGCTGCAGGGTGGCACACAGGTGTTGCAAAGTCAGCGCGAGTTCATCGACCTCTTTCACCCATGAGCGCCGGTGAGTTTGCGGGAAGCGAAACGCACGAATTTCTCCTGCGGTTGCTGCCAGCGTGCGTAAGGATTGCGACAGGCGCCGGGAGAACGCCCAGGTCAAGGGCAAGGCCAGCAGCAAAGCTGCGGCCGTAATCATAAGCGTACGCTGCAATAAGGCATTCGCCCCTGCCAGCACCTCATCGTGCGGGGCAGCCATGACGGTGATGATGGGGAAGTCGGGAATGATCTCGCTGCGATCAACCAGGGCCTCCCAGCGCTGATTCTCGAATTCGAGCGTCATCATCTGATGCTGCGTAGCTTGCTGGAGGACAGCATCGATCAGGGGCAAGCCCATGCTGGTCGGTGTCGGCGCAGCCGGACTCGCGGTCCAACTGCCATGGGAACTGGCGAGTAGTTGTTGTTCGGTATTGAGAATGGCCAATTGTGCGGAGGGGGTCGCCCGTGATCGGGAGAGGGTGGCCGACAAGTGCTTGAGGCTGAGGTAAGCATCGACCATGCTTTGCTGACCGGGCATTGCCTGACGGATAAGAATGCTGGCGGATTCCTCGTGCGGGCTCAAGTCAGGGATCGGGAGCTTGCTGGTCATGGACAGCAGTCGTTCGTCATAGTAGCGGACCCACCTGCCAGCATTGGAAACGAGATCAAACCGGTAAACCGCCCCAGGGGGAGCACCAGCACGCCGGCGGGCATTGGCATGGGTGAGGGGCCTCAGGGAGAGCGACGCGCCTTGGGTGCTTCGCCAGTGAATGGAGGATAAGGATGGGTTGGTTTCAAGGGTCTTGGCCAGTGCTGTCAGCCAGGTTTGGGTGATGAGTTCGTCTGGTGTGTCTGTGGCCGTTAAGTTGCCCCGGGCTAGCAGGCTGCCTTGAGCCAGCAGGTTGATCTGGGCCTGCACCGGCAGGTAGGTGGCGCGCAGTTCTGCCGTGATTTCGCGTAGCGAACGTTCGAACAGATCCTGCGTGGCGACCAGGAGCAACTGGTGTTGATGGTAATGGGCCAGCAAACCAATGGTGCTACCAATCACCAGCGTAAGCAGAAAAAAGACCAGGCTGGCGATTAGGTGAAAGGGCAGTGGAAACTTGAGCATCCTGCCGATCATAGGCAATTTGGGTTGCAGGTTCATGAACCTGAAATATCTGCGAGTGAGAATGTACGCATGGCCCAACGTATTATTTCGCAAGCACTTCCCGCCGGTTGCGATAGTTGCCAGCAGGAACTGGATGAACTGCTGGTGGCCAGCGCGCGCGGCCAACACGCCGATAACGGATTGATGGCGCGTTTCCGTCCGGTGGCCAATCTTGATGCGGGCGGTATCTTTGGTCATCTGGCCAGCATTCACTGCCCGCCTGAGCGATTTCTGAACTCCGCCAGCCGGTTATTCCGGGTGGCGCGTCGTCAGGGCCGACTGGATGAACTCTATCCACTGTATTTTCGGCTGGTCTTCGATCGGTTTATCCTCAACCAGGGGGCAGGGCACTTGCTCTTGCCGCTGGGGGATGGCCCGGCCATGCTCGGGCCAGTATGCACGGAGATGCTCACACAGGCCTTGCACAAGTCGAGGCTGCCTGCCAATCGCTTGGTGACGATCCATGCCGGTTTGGGCGGAGTGGAGGGCGTGGCACAGGAGAATGTGGTCGGTGTAGTGGCGGCAATGCGTGACATGGGGGTGAAGGTGGCTGCCGGGACCCTGCATTGCCCCCGCTCTGAGGGCTTGTTGTGGGCACAGCAGGCGCCTGAATTTGTCATGATCGAAGAGGGTGTGCTGGATGTTTTCGAGTCCAATATTCTGCAAGTCAGTCGTTTGGGCGAGTTGATTCGTCAGCAAGCCGCGACCGGGCGGCGGATTGTTGCCACCGAGGTGGATTCGTTGCCGCTGCTCAAGGTGTTGCAAGGTATCGGCGTGAGCCTGGTGAGCGGCCATTTCATTGGCAAGCCGGTGGCGGTACCGACCCGGACGATCTCGGCGGCCGCCCACAAATTCATCGCTGAGAAAGTTTCCGGACATGCGGAGCAAACTCCCCGGGGCGGACATATTCTCGAAAAAATGTTGCAGGGCGTGCCCCCGGTGGCGCCCGACATGTTGGCCGACGAGGTGTTCAGTATCTTTGAGCACAATCTGGATCTGCGCGCCATCGCCGTGGTCAAACAGGACACGCCAATCGGCTTGATTGCCCGCTATGACATGGTTGATAACATGGCCCGGCCCTACCGGCATGAGCTATTCGGTCGCAAGCCTTGCAAACGATTTATGGATGAGGATCCTCTGATCGTGGAAATGCGTCTGCCCCTGTCGGAATTGTCGGAAATCCTGGTGCGCGCCCATCCGCGCCACCTGATCAGCGGCTTCATCATCACCGATGAGGGTCACTATTTAGGTATTGGCTCGGTGCAGGATCTGGTGCGCGAGGTGACGGCGATGCAGATGGAAGCGGCGAGGTACGCCAATCCGCTCAGCCAGTTGCCGGGCAATGTACCGATCAACCAACATATCGACAACCTGCTGGCAGCGCGCGAGCCATTCATCATCGCCTACTGCGACCTTGATCATTTCAAGCCGTTCAACGACGTCTATGGCTACGCGCGTGGCGATGACGTGATTCGCCTGACGGCGCGGGTGTTGGCCGAAGCCTGCGATCCGGAAAAGGATTTCATCGGCCATATTGGGGGCGATGATTTCGTGCTGGTGCTGCGCAGCGAGGACTGGCAGGCGCGTTGCGAGCGAGTGTTAGGTTTATTCGGCGAGGAAATTCTCGGTTTCTTTTCGCGTGACGACATCGAGCGCGGCGGATATGTGACCGAAAATCGCAAAGGAAATATGGAGTTTCATGCGCTGGTCTCGTTGTCGATCGGCGTGGTCGAGGCCAGTCCTGATGTGTTCCGTTCACATCTGGAATTATCGGTGGTGGCTGCCGAGGTCAAGAAGAAAGCCAAAGGCATCAATGGCAATAGTCTTTACGCCAACCGCCGTGTGTATTGATGAGCGAGGAACAGTGGCAGTGGCACAGTCAAAACGGTCAGTGGCTGACGCTGCGTGCGATAACGGCCGATGATCGGCGGCGGTATGCGGCATTTGTTGCCGGTTTGTCTTATGGCGCCCGCTATTTTCGCTATGGTCATGGCAATCCGGCACTCAGTGAGGATGATCTGGATCTGGTCTGTCGCATCGATCCGGCCGAAGGGCGTCGCTTCGTGGTGGTGACACCCGAGAAGGGTGAAGACGTTATTGTCGGCACGGGGGGCTACTTCAAGGAAGCAGATGGTGATTCTTGCGTCATGACCATCGTGGTGACCGATCTCTGGCAGGGCACGCAAATCGCCCACCGACTGATGACGACCCTGATCCGGCGCGCTGCCGACGACGACTTCAAGTGCATGGTGGCACATGTGCTGGCTACCAACCGGAAGATGTTGCGCTTTGTCCAGCGTCACGGTTTCGGGTTGCTACCCGGAGGGACCCAGGAAGCCATCAAATCGCTTTGTCTGCGTCTTGATGGCGGGGTTTGTCAGCGTCAGACAGTCTGAATTACTCGATCATGCGGTCGGCGCGTCGCAGTCGATCCGCTAGCACGCGCATGACTTCACGAGCAAATTCCGGCGCGGAGGAAACCAGATAGTCGAAGCGTTTTGGGCCGATTTCGACGAAATCACAGGGGGTCATGGCAATCACGGAAGCAGTGCGTGATTCATTGGGATGGATGATGCCGATTTCGCCGACGATGGCGCTGGGCTCGGCTTCTTCAACGGTGATATGGCTGATGCGAACCTCGGCCTTGCCGGCGATCAGGACATACATGGTTTCCTTGCTCGGTTCCCCCTCACGAAACAGATATTCGCCGGGTTGGAGGGAGATAACGCTGGGTTCATTTTGGTATAGGTCTATGAGCTTGGACATCGCGTGCTCCGGATAAACAGAATAAGTTCGCACAGATTACATGACCTGATCCGCCGCCTGCAATCTCCCTGTAACCGTAGCGTAAGAGAATTCGTTGATCAATAACTGCACTCCTCCCCGATGGCCTTGCCGAGTCTTGGATATTCCTTGCTGCGTACGCTGATGCTGGTGTTGTGCCTGACGCTGGCGCTGGGCGCCTGTTCACCGCGTCAGTTGATTATCGATGGCGTGGCCAATGAACTGGCCAGCCAGGGAGCGGCACCCGAGGACGATCTGGAACTGGCCCGCGAAGCGAGTGCCTTTTATCTCAAGCTGTCAGAATCGCTGTTGCGTTCCTCGCCTGGCAACCTGCGGCTGGCGGAGTCGGTGACTGCTGGCTTTACGCAATATGCGTTCGCCTTTGTGGCCTTCGAGGCCGAGAAGATTGAAAACCGCGACACCCGCAAGGCCAAGGCGTTGCGCGAACGGGCGGCACGACTTTACGCGCGGGCGCAGCGTCATGGCATGACGGCGCTTGAGCGCAGCTCGCCTGACGGCTTGCAGGTCGGGCTGGCCTATTGGACGGCAGCGGCCTGGGGGAGTTGGATTGCCCTGTCCAAGCACGATCCGGAGATTGTCGCCCAGTTGCCGCAAGTGATTCGACTTGCCCAGCAGGCCTGGGAAGTCGATCCGGACTGGGGGCAGGGGGCCCTGGCCAGTCTGATGGGCAGCCTCGAACTGTCGCGTCCCGGCGGTTCGCGTGCCGCAGCGCTGCACCATTTTGATCGCGCCATCGTGCTGGCCGGCGAGCAGGTGGCTGGGCCTTTGGTCACCAAGGCCGAAGCCATTGCCGTGCCGGCAGGCGATCGGGCAGGTTTCGAGCAGTTGCTGCAGCGGGCGATCGCGATTGCGACGCGCACCCCTAATTTGCAAAACGAAGCCATGCTGGCGCGGGCGCGCTGGCTGTTGGCGAACGCTGACGAACTTTTCTAAATCTTCCCAGGACACTTCACATGCCCCAATTTCTGCGCACCAGCGTGCTTGCGCTTTCGCTGTGCCTTAGCGCTGCGGCAGCCATGGCCAACCCACAATTGCGTCTCGGTACCTTGGCGCCGAAGAATTCGGTGTATCACCAGCAGTTGATGGAACTCGGCGAAGCCTGGCGGGCGGCCCAGGGCGGCGATGCCAAGTACCGTGTCTTTCCCGATGGCAGTCAGGGGGGCGAAACCGACATGGCGCGGCGCATGCGCATCGGCCAGTTGCAAGGGGCGCTGTTGTCGGTTGTTGGCCTGCGCGAGATCGAACCGTCGATTGCGGCCTTGCAGACCATGCCCCTGCTGTTCAAGAACTGGGAGGAGGTCGACTACGTGCGCGAGAAGATGCGTGCTGGCATGGAGAAAAAATTTCTCGACAAGGGCTTCGTCGTGCTGGCCTGGGGCGATGCCGGCTGGGTACGCTTCTTCTCGAAGGAAGCGGCTTTCCGCCCGGATGACTACAAGAAGATGAAGTTCTTTGCCTGGGGCGCGGAGGCCGAGCAGCAGGAGATCATGAAGAGCCTCGGCTACACGCCGGTGCCGCTCGAAACCAGTGATATTTTGCCGGCGATCCAGACCGGCATGATCAACGCCGTGCCGTCCACGCCGTATTTCGCACTGGCCAGCCAGGTCTACATGACGGCACCCAACATGCTGGAAATCAACTGGGCGCCAATCGTCGGCGCGCTGGTGGTGACCCGGAAGGCATGGAATGAAATGTCGCCAGCCGCCCAGCAGGCACTGCGCCAGTCCGGCGAGAAGGCGGGCATGCACATGCGCACGCAGGCGCGGCGTGAAGTGGATGAATCGGTAGCGGCGATGGCCAAGCGCGGCCTCGCCATCAATCGGCCCAATCCGGCGCAGATGAAGGAATGGCAGGCGCTGGCCGATGCCCTGTATCCGCGCATTCGCGGCAGCATGGTGCCGGCGGAAACCTTTGATGAGGTGATGCTGCACCTCAAGGCATTCCGCAGCGGCAAGCAGTGATGGGCCTCCCCTTGCTGCGGCGGGTGCTCAATCTCGACACCTGGGTCGCTTCGGCGGCGCTGGCGTTGATGACGCTGATTCCGCTGCTCGAAATACTGCTGCGTCCGATGTTGGGCAAGGGGGTCGAGAATGCGCCGGCGCTGGTGCAACACCTCGGGCTGGTGCTGGCCATGCTGGGGGCGGTGGCCGCCGAACGACATGGTCATCTGACGACACTGGGCGGCGGGCTGGGGGCATTCGGTGGTGCGCGCCTGGAACGGGCTATCGTCTGGTTTGCCAAGGGCAGTGCCGCGTTGATTTGCGGTGCGCTGGCGCTGGCGAGCTGGCGCTTTGTCGCCAGCGAAATGGAGGCGGCGCATGCGCTGGCCTATGGCATCCCCGTCTGGTGGGTGCAGGCAGTGATGCCGGTCGGATTCCTGTTGCTCGGCGGGCGGCTGGGGTCGCGCTGTGCCGAACCCATCGCCCTGCGCTTGCCGCTCAGCCTGTTGTTGCCGGGATTGGGTTTCCTGCTGGCCGCACAATTCGATGGCACCGCCGTGCTGTTGTGGCCGATTGTGCTCTGGCTGCTGGCGGCTTTGCTGGCGGGCGCGCCGATCTTCGCGATCCTCGGCGCCCTGGCGCTTGGCCTGTTCTGGCAGGAGGGCCAGCCCCTGGCGGCGGTGCCGCTGTCGCACTACCAGATAACCGTCAATCCCTCCCTGCCGGCCTTGCCATTATTCACCCTGGCCGGGCTGGTGTTTGCCCGTACCGGTGCCGCGCAACGCATTGGCGCGGTGTTTATCGCCGCCTTCGGCCAAGGTGTCAGCGGCACCGTGGT
>Ga0247844_1008044_pt1 | contig 11630 bp, 9 predicted proteins | sample LaCtaG_FD_192421 | JGI IMG/M metagenome (GOLD analysis project Ga0247844, IMG submission 192421) | Freshwater microbial communities from meromictic Lake La Cruz, Castile-La Mancha, Spain - LaCruzMarch201714.5m_1 | ecosystem: Environmental > Aquatic > Freshwater > Lake | place: Spain: Castile-La...
TCTGCAAATGATGACTCAAGTTGGAAATTGGATTCAAATCGTGGACACCAAAAAATGGGGATTTATCTATGAATATCAATTATTTACAGCGGTTTTATTCTGAAACGTTGGGACACTAGTGAGATCTGATTTTGCTATATTACATTAGTCAAATATATGGAATTTTTTTGACGGCGGCTCTAACTCCTGTATTTATTTATTTGGTCACAAAAGAAGGTTACGGTTTAATTGCGATTGGATCGCTTGTTCTTGCCTGGATTCAAGTAATTGAGACTGGTTTCACTCAAGCTATTTCTAGGTCAGTATCATACTCAACCCAACATTATGATTCGTTAAATAGTTCGTTACGCAATAATTTGCGGATTACATGGTGGATTGTTATGTCATTATCTTTTATTATTTTTATAGCATCAGATCCATTAAGCCATTTAATTAGTCAAAGATGGCTATTAAAAGACGGCCATATGAGTTCAATCTCGAAAAATTGTATTTATTTGGTTGGTCTTACTGGGGCAATTCGTCTATTAATTTTATTTCCAAGGGCAATTATATACGGCAGTAATAAGTTGAAAACTCTAGGCCTTTCTTCATTTTTTCTGATAAATTTCAGATATCTTTTGACAATCGCTGTATACTTTTTGGTAGATTCCAAGAGTCCGCTTTATTTTTTTATCTGCTTTCTTGCTGTCTCGGTAGTTGAGTTTTTTTTATTTACGATAATTCAAAACTCAATAATACCAATCCGAACTCTTATTTTCGGCGTCATTGATTTCAGAAATTTTAAATCATTTTCCAATATAATCGTGTACGCGTCATTTGCTTCATTCGTATGGTGTGTTACAACTACTTCCGATAAAGTAATTCTTTCGAAAATATTAGACTTGAAAGACTTTGCTCTTCTAAATTTAATCACAATTGCTGCCGGCTCTATTGCTGCTATTTCAAGTCCACTTATTTCAGCATACTTACCATCTCTGCTGGCCAAATATTCGCATGATGAATTATCTAGTTCAAAGTACGAGTATTTTATTTATAGATTTGTTTTGTATACATCTTTGACTTCATTTCTGGGGGCTATAGTTACGCTATGCTCTTGGGATTTGCTGTTTCTTTGGACCAGAGATCGTACCATTGCGGATGATGGCTATAAAGCACTGCTCGTCTATGGGTTGGGCTTCATAATCCAAGCGTACGGGGGTTTATCTTACTATATTCTACTTGCAAAAGGAGAGCTTAAGCGACACTTATGGGGTTCAATCTTCTTCGCAGTCATATATCTGTGTCTTCTTTTTTCTGTTGCTGACGAGTATGGAATTTTAGGTGCTGGTTTTTCCTGGTTAATTTCGAATTTTGTCTACCTTTATGTGTGGGTTCCATTTGTCTTTCGTAAAGAGGAGGGTGGACTATTGATTAAAATATTGTTTTCTATCCCATTAAAAACTTTAGGTGGGGCAATTGTATTTTCGCTGCCATTCGTGTTATTTTTTGATTATACAAATTCAACGTTCCATTCTTTATTTAAATTATTTTCGGTTGTATTCCTTAGTGGTGTCGGCTTGCTTATTGCATGTGAAGAAATAAGAACTGAATTAAAGTTATTCTGTCGTAATTTCTCATCACCTTTTAACCTCTAGATTCTCTTGTGTTTTGTTTAAATCCAATTAACTTATCTTAATTTTTGGCATGATCCTTTATTTGTTAATTATTGTTTCGGTGATTGCTTTGCTGTTCGCTAGTGTTACCCCACGTTTGGATTCGGTAATGGCTTGGATAGTGGGCTTTATTTTAGCTCTCTGTGCGGGACTCTTTACTGAAGGATATGACTACGAGCAATATGTTCTCATGATCGAGAGTGTCAGAAACTTGGGCGATGAAGACCTAACTTTGCGATTATTTGCAGCCAAGGACCCACTTTTTTTGTTGATTATCGAATTCACAGGAGCACTGACTGACGATATTCAATTGGTGTTCTTGGTAGTCGCCATCTTTTCGTGTTTGACTAAGGTTTTGGCCACGTCTGTAATTCCAGGTAAGCGAACTCTTTTTATGGCTCTCTATGCAATCTTCATCGCACCAGGTCTTGAGTTTGCGGCCATCAGAGCAGGTCTGGCTATCGGTCTTACAATGATGGGGTATTTGGCAATTCAGCGTTGGCCTTGGACCATCTGGTGGGTCTCGTTGGGCTTCGCAAGTCACATGTCGGTAATCTTGGTTACCATAGGTCGAATCTTGGCTCGTTACTGGCGTGTATTATTGCTTTGTCTTGTACTTGTTATTCCAGTTATTAATTTTAATTTTTCTGTCTTAATCGATGATGATCCACGTTATGTACATTATTTGGATAATCAAGGTACGATTTTCGCCTTCGGCTTACCTGCTTTGACATTTATTACACTGCTTTTAATGCATATAAGTATCAATGGAAATCATATTAAGCCTCACGCTCTTCTTGCTGATGATTGGCTTCGAACTACCTATTTCATGATAAGCGTATCACTTGTTCTGACTATTCCCATAGTCACAGCTGCTACCCGTGTCATGGAGTTGGCTTGGGTAATACTCACTCTGCAGATGATCGCTCGCGACAGCCAGCTTCAATGTAAAGCGCAAATCGTTCGGTTCGTTTCTTGGGCCACGCTAGTTGGCTTGCTTTCTTGGGCTAACTTAGTTCGAGGCACCTGGGCAATTCTGATATGAGTACTAATGAAAGTACGATCCTTCGAAAGGAAGCTGCTGGCCGGAGGCGGGTTGCAGCGTTAACGCAAGGTATACATGTGCCGAGTACGCGCTTCCGCGTGGAGCAGCATATTGATGCGCTCTCCCTTCTAGGCATTGATATAAATCATGAGCCGGCGCGACACGGAGCCTATCCTCCCGTTAACAAACTTGAGCGGCTGAACTGGCTCCCGTGTGCCGTCGCCGATGCCGCGTTGCGTGTTTTGCGTGCCAACAAATCCGATGTCTGTCTGCTTCAGAGAGAGCTCGTATCTACACTGCATACAGTGGAGCGAATGATTAACTGTCCAATCGTCTTCGACGTCGACGATGCTATATTCCTGCATAAGCGCGGCCGTTCGATCGACGCAATTGCAAAAAACGCAAATCTCATTATTTGCGGCAACTCGTTCCTTGCAGACCATTTTTCAGCAGCCGGAGCTGTTGAGATTCTGCCGACAGCAGTGGACACTTCTCGGTTCGTTCCTGTTTCTGGTAGCACTTCACGACCTGTTATCGGATGGTCTGGCTCGTCGAGTGGATTTGCTTACCTTGAGTCAATACAAGAACCACTAAGGATTGTTCTGGACCGCTTCCCTGACGCTGTTTTTTCAGTAATTGCAGACCGACCGCCGACGCTACCGGAACTTCCAGCTGAGCAGCTGCGATTCATTCAATGGAACGAGGAGACTGAGGTACAAGGGCTGCAGACGTTCACTGTGGGCGTCATGCCGTTAAGCGATACGCCTTGGAGCCGTGGGAAATGCAGCTTCAAGATGCTCACATACATGGCGGTGGGAGTGCCCGTCGTCGTTTCACCAGTTGGGATGAATGGTGAGGTACTCGCGATGGGGGATTGCGGCCTTGCGGCAATAAGCAGCGATGACTGGGTAGATTCGCTTACCACCTTGCTACTCGATCAAGATCGCTCAGCCACAATGGGAATAGCTGGACGTCGCATCGTAGAGTTGCATTACTCCCGGGACGTTATCGCGCCACGATTTGCAGAGCTGCTTCAAAGCGTAAGGTAATCGAACTGGAAGCCATTGTGACGACTTATATTTTTTAGTTTTGGTGCGGAGATGGTCGTATTGCATTTGATAGTTGGCCTTGAAACAGGCGGAGCTGAAAGGATGTTGTTCAGGCTCGTGAAGTCACTACCTGGCCATAGTCATATTATCGTTTCTTTAACTAAAGTTGGACCGATTGGGGCTCAACTGATTAGTTCTGGATATTCTGTTCATTCCATTGATCTGCGCTTGAAGACGTTCGTAATATCGATCGCTAAATTATGGAAATTAATTGATTTTTATCGTCCAAACGTAATTCAAACATGGATGTATCATGCAGATCTATTGGGCGGCTTGGTTGGACGGCTTGCTGGAATAAAAAATATTATTTGGAATATTCGTAATACTGAAATCCCTCAATCGGAATGGTCGGTTACGGGAATAATCATTAAAATATGCGCCAAGCTGTCTAATACAGTTCCTCATAAAATTGTATGCTGCGCACATGCCGTTATGCAAAGTCATGCCGCGCTAGGATATTGCATTGAGCGCATGAAGGTAATCCCAAATGGTTATGAATCAGAGGCATGGGCTCTTCCGTCTCAAAGTAAGAACGATATTAAAAAAATCTACGATTTACCTCTTGATTCGATAATCATTGGAGTTGTCGGTCGATTCGATCGATTAAAAGGTTATGACGTGTTTATAGAGGCGGCTGCTATCTTGTCCAAGTGCAACCATCGTGGCCTATTTTTTCTAATGGTCGGCCGAAACGTCGATGATAAAAATGCGGAACTTCTTTCATTAATAGCTGAAAAGGGTGGTGGCGCGCCATTTAAACTGATGGGAGAGCGGAAAGACATCCCACAAGTCATGTATGCCCTTGACATATTCTGTTTGTCTTCTCGTGCGGAAGGTTTTCCCAATGTCGTGGCAGAAGCAATGTTGATGGAAGTGCCTTGCGTAGTTACTGATGTAGGCGATGCAGGTCTAATTGTTGGCACAGCAGGGAAGGTGGTTCCGCCGAATCAACCTGCCGCACTGGCAGATGCGCTGCTATCAGTAGTGTGCATGAATGAAGCTCAACGAACAGCAATTGGTCATGATGCTCGCAAGAGAATTTTGCAGAGGTTCGACATTAATGCTGTGGCGCAGCTTTATGAAGATGTATATATGAACAGAAACTGAGGCAATTCATACCATGAACAAAGATCATAAAACGGTAGCCGGATTTGGTGATGAGTGGGAGAGATTTGATCAATCGAGCTTATCTGAAGGAGAGCACCGTAAAATTTTTGAAAAATACTTCAGAATTTTCCCTTGGCAGATTTTACCTGAGAATGCACAGGGTTTTGATATGGGGTGCGGTAGCGGACGTTGGGCTAAATTGGTTGCTTCAAGCGTGGGAACGCTTCATTGCATTGATCCCAGTTCAGCAATAAAAGTCGCAAAGCGCAATCTTGCGGTACACAAAAATTGTGTATTTCACGAAGCTGGAGTAGGTGACCACGTTTTACCAGAACGAAGTATGGACTTTGGATATTCATTGGGCGTTTTGCATCACGTACCCGACACGGTTCAGGGTATACGCGATTGCGTCCGGATGCTAAAACCTGGGGCGCCATTTTTGCTCTATCTTTACTATGCGCTGGATAATCGGTCATTTGTATATCGGGCGCTTTGGAAGACTAGTGATTTCCTGAGGCTGCTTATTAGTCGATTGCCTCATGGATTACGCTTTATTGTTAGTCAGCTAATAGCCGCTTTGGTTTATTGGCCTTTATCTCGATTTGCTGCCCTTATGGAGCTTTTCGGGATGTCTAGTGAAGGTGCCAGTGCGTTGCCTTTGGGTTTCTATCGTCATCTAAGTTTTTACACAATGCGTACGGATGCTTTAGATCGGTTCGGAACACGTCTTGAACAGAGGTTCACACGTGAGCAAATTCAATTCATGATGGAGTCTGCTGGTCTTACGGATATTGTCTTTTCTGATGATTCTCCCTATTGGTGTGCTGTTGGAATGCGCAGGAAATAATAGATGTGTGGTTTTACTGGGTTTTTGCATGCTAATAATGGCGTTGAGAGAGCTTCAGCCCAATTTTGGTTGCGCAATATGGCTGAGGCTATTATCCAGCGCGGACCGGACGGTGACGGCTATTGGATTGATGAATCAGCGGGCATCGGTCTAGCTCATCGTCGCTTAGCAATTGTGGATCTGAGTCCCGCAGGTGCTCAGCCGATGGTCTCTGTAAGCGGTCGTTATATTATTGCGTTTAACGGCGAGATCTACAATCATGCACGCCTGCGCGATGCCTTGCAGTTTGAAGGACTCTTGGCCGGTTCATGGCGCGGCCACTCCGATACAGAAACCCTTCTTGCAGGGTTTGAATCTTGGGGTATTGAGGCGACTTTGAAGCGGGCCAGCGGCATGTTTGCACTGGCATTGTGGGATCGTCAATCCAGAGTGCTTACGCTGGCGCGCGATCGCCTTGGTGAAAAGCCTCTTTACTATGGATTGCAAAGGCACGGTACTCATGCGGCATTTATATTTGGTTCAGAGCTATCAGCACTACGTCGGCACCCCTCCTTTTCGGCTGAAATTAGTCGAGACGCGTTGGCTTTATATATGCGTCACAATAGTATCGGCGGAGATCGGTCCATTTATGACGGCATCTTTAAACTCGCTCCCGGTCATCTGCTGAGCATATCGCGTGAGGCTCCTGAGCCAGTTGTCAAATCCTGGTGGTCTGGCTCATCTGTGGTTGAGTGGGGCATGGCAAACCCTTTTACGGGATCCCCTGACGATGCTGTGGACACCTTGGAGAGACTCCTCGGAGATGCGATTGGTCAGCAGATGATGGCCGATGTCCCGCTAGGTGCTTTTTTGTCGGGTGGCATTGATTCGTCCACCGTTGTGGCACTTATGCAAGTTCAATCGTCGAAACCTGTTCGCACGTTTTCCATTGGTTTTAATGAGGATGGCTACAACGAGGCAGTACACGCCAAAGCAGTGGCCCAGCACTTAGGAACGGATCACACCGAGCTGTACGTAACACCTGAGGAGGCATTGGCGGTTATTCCAAAGTTACCCACTCTCTATTCCGAGCCGTTTGCCGACTCTTCGCAGATTCCCACGTTTTTGGTGAGTCAGTTGGCGCGTCAGCATGTCACGGTGTCCTTGTCGGGTGATGCCGGGGATGAGCTGTTTTGCGGTTATACGCGCTACCAGATGACAGCCGGCATATGGGGCAAAGTCTCGCGCTTTCCGCGCCCATTAAGGCAGTTGGCAGCGGGCTTTATCACGGCGGTCCCGCCCTATGCGTGGGACAAGTTAGGCGGGCAGCTGTCCATGTCCCGCTTGGGAGACAAGCTACACAAAGGTGCTGCGCTGCTGGGTAGCCGATCTGTTGCGGACCTATACCGAGGCATGGTGTCCCACTGGACAGACCCGACCAGCGTAGTGCTTGGTTCTTCCGAACCCGCAACGATACTAACAGGCGCAGCGCCTGATTTGTCGGGCTTGGGCGATGTAGAGCGCATGATGGCGCTGGATATGCTTAGCTATTTGCCCGACGACATTCTTGTCAAGGTAGACCGCGCCGCCATGGGTGTCAGCTTGGAAACACGTGTGCCTATGCTGGACCACCGCGTGGTGGAGTTTGCATGGTCGCTACCATTGGCCTACAAGATGCGCGACGGCGTGACCAAGTGGCCGTTGCGCCAGGTTCTTTATCGCCATGTGCCACGAGAGCTGATCGAGCGGCCAAAGATGGGTTTTGGTGTGCCAATGGACCATTGGCTGCGTGGCCCGTTACGCGAATGGGCCGAGACCTTGCTTGCCGAGCCGCGATTGCGCAGCGAGGGCTTTTTTAATCCAGCGCCGATACGCCAGAAGTGGGTTGAGCACCTTTCGGGCCGGCGCAATTGGCAGTACCACTTGTGGAATGTATTGATGTTCCAGGCATGGCTAGAAGAGCAGCATGGTTAAGAAACGTATTGCCTATGTTGTGAACCACGCAGCCTTCTTCGTGTCGCACAGGTTACCTTTAGCGGTTGGAGCGCGCCAAGCCGGCTTTGATATTCGTTTGCTGACCGGTAAAGCAGGTAGTAAAGAGATGGAGGCGACTGCAGTGATGCAATTGCGGGCGACTGGAGTTGTGCACCGGCGGGCATCCTTCAGCAGCTCTGGCATGAATCCATTGATTGAGTTCTTGGGCTTACTGCAGCTGGCGTGGTTCGTTATCAGGTTCAGGCCCGACATTGTGCATTGCGCTTCCCCCAAGGGGGTGTTGTACGGTGGCCTAGTGGCGCGGATTTGTGGGGTACGTGGTCTGGTGTTGGCTATATCAGGCATGGGCTACGCATACACGGGCGGGACTGAACAAAGTAGCGTACGAGCTTTGGTGCGGCGAGTTTATGGCGCACTGGCCGGATTTTCGTTTCACCATCCAAATGTGCGGGTAATCGTACAGAATATGGACGATTTCCAATCAGCGATTGACAAGGGGCTGACGCAGGTATCTTCTTTGTCCTTGATTCCAGGCTCAGGCGTGGATTTGTCGCTGTTTGAGGATTGCACCGCTACTAACAAGTCGAGCATCGTTTTATTGCCGGCGCGCATGCTCAAAGACAAGGGTATAGAAGAATTCGTTAAGGCTGCGCGCCGAATAAAGGCTGTGGCTCCAGACTGGCGATTTGTTTTGGCTGGTGCGGCGGGGTATGACAATCCTTCATCTATTGGCGCTTCTCAATTGCAGACCTGGCAGGCTGAGGGTTACGTTGAGTGGGTCGGGCATGTGAACGACATGGCTCCTCTATTTCGTGAGTCAGCGATCGTATGCTTACCTTCTTATAGGGAAGGTATGCCCAAAGCACTGCTGGAGGCCGCAGCGGCTGGGTGTGCCGTGGTGACGACCGATGTCACCGGTTGTCGGGAGGCGGTTGAGCCAGGTGTTACAGGTGATTTGGTCCCGGTGCGCAACAGTGACGCTTTGGCTGATGCCATTTTGTCTTTGATCAAGGACAAGCAGCGTCGCCAAGCATATGGCATCAAGGGGCAGTTGCGTGCGAGGGCGCTGTTTTCAGTCGATTCAGTCGTCAGCCAGACGATGAAAATTTACGAAGGATTATTTAATCATGAATAAATCGACCAAGCAGCTCATTTTGCTAGAGCTCAACGAGATAAATTTCGATATTGTTCAAAAATATGTGGCGGCTGATGCAACGCAGTTCCCTTCGCTCAAAAAGCTGTTGTCGGGGGCTCAGATACGTACTACCTGCGAAAAGCAATACGAAGAGTTAGAGCCTTGGATTCAGTGGGCCTCTGTGCACACTTGCATGACTTATGCTGAACATGGTGTTTTCCGCCTGGGCGACATTGTGGGGTCTGGCATACCGCAAATTTTTGAACAGCTAGAGCAAGCGGGGTACAACGTGGGCGCCATTTCAGCGATGAATGCAGAAAATCGACTCAAACAGCCAGCCTATTTCATTCCTGATCCTTGGACGCAGACACCTACGGATTCGTCCTGGTGGAGTCAGTCACTGGGCCAGGCGGTGTCGCAAGCCGTCAATGATAACGCGAAAGCGCACATTACTGCAAAGTCGGCCGTGCAAGTGGTTTTGGGCTTGTTGCGATTTGCGAGGGTGGGGCACTATCAAAAATATCTGTCACTCGTCACTGCCAGCCGCCGCAAGCCGTGGCTGAAAGCCTTGGTGCTCGATCTGTTGTTGCACGATGTGCACTGGACTATGTTCAACAACAATAAGCCAAACTTTTCGACACTGTTCCTCAATGCAGGGGCACACATTCAACATCACTATTTCTTCAATGCTGAGCCGATTCGCAAGAACTCAACTAACAAAAATCCGACTTGGTATGTGGCTGAAGATGATGACCCGCTGGCCGATGTGCTTGGTCTGTATGACATGATCGTGGGAGAGTACTTCGCACGGACGGATACGGATGTGCTGCTGGCTACTGGCTTGGCGCAAAAGCCGTATGATCGCATCAAATTTTATTACCGGCTGAATACCCATGCAGACTTTTTGCGCGGGCTGGGTATTGTCTTCAGTGGTCTGTTCCCGCGTATGACCCGCGACTTTCTGATTGAGTTTGAGAACGCGCAGCAAGCCCTAGCGGCGCAGAGCGTGTTGGCCAGTATCCGAGTTGATGATCACGATGCCCCCCTCTTTGGCGAGATTGACAACCGCGGGAACAGTTTGTTTGTCACTCTCACCTATCCACATGAAATCACGGCCTCGACTCATTACCGAGTGGGTGATCGCAAGTTACCCTTGTTGCCTGAAGTTAGCTTTGTAGCCATCAAGAATGGCATGCACCAGGAGGAAGGGTTCGCCTTTTTCTCCCCAGGTATTGCACCATATGCGCCGATTGATAAGGCGCATGTGGCGCAGCTGGGGACATCGATCAAGAACTATTTCGGTCTGGCTGTAGCTTGATTGAATTAAATCTACATATAAACTGTAACGCTATTCATGACTATCCTAGTCACAGGCGACGCCGGCTTCATCGGCGCCAACTTTGTGGTCGATTGGTGCGTCCTGTCCGATGAACCTGTCATCAATATCGACAAACTTACCTACGCTGGCAACCTGGAAAACCTCGCCAGCCTGCAGGGCGACCTGCGTCATGTCTTCGTGCAGGGCGACCTCGGCGATCGCGCCCTGGTGGATCGCATGCTGGATGAGCACCGCCCGCGGGCCGTGATCAACTTCGCGGCCGAGAGCCACGTGGACCGATCCATCCACGGCCCCGAGCACTTCATCCAGACCAACATCCTGGGCACCTTCCGCCTGCTCGAAGCCGTGCGCGCCTACTGGTCCACCTTGCCCGAGGCCGACAAAACCGCCTTCCGTTTCCTGCACGTCAGCACCGACGAGGTTTACGGCACCCTCCCCAAAGACGCCCCGCCGTTTGCAGAAACGAATGCCTACGAGCCCAACAGCCCGTACAGCGCCAGCAAAGCCGCGTCCGACCACCTAGTGCGCGCCTGGCACCACACCTATGGCCTGCCGGTGCTCACCACCAACTGCAGCAACAACTACGGGCCCTACCACTTCCCCGAAAAGCTCATCCCGCTCATGATCGTCAACGCCCTGGCCAGCAAGCCCTTGCCCGTCTATGGCGATGGCATGCAGATCCGCGACTGGCTGTACGTCAAAGATCACTGCAGCACGATTCGCCGCGTGCTCGAAGCCGGCCAACCGGGCAAGACCTACAACGTGGGTGGCTGGAACGAAAAGCCCAACATCGAGATCGTGCACACCGTCTGTGCGCTGCTCGACGAGTTGCGCCCGAAGGCCGACAGCACCAGTTACATGGCCCAGGTCACCTTTGTGCAAGACCGCCCCGGCCACGACCAGCGCTACGCCATCGACGCCACCAAAATCCACCGCGAGCTGGGCTGGAAGCCAACCGAGACCTTCGAGACCGGCATTCGCAAGACGGTGCAGTGGTATCTGGACAACCCGGAATGGGTTGCCAATGTTCAAAGTGGTGCATACCGCGAATGGGTGGCGAAACAATATGAGGGAGCAGCCGCATGACACGTAAAGGCATTATTTTGGCCGGGGGCTCTGGCACCAGGCTTTACCCGGTCACGCAGGCGGTGAGCAAGCAGCTCATGCCGGTGTACGACAAGCCAATGGTGTATTACCCGCTGTCCACGCTAATGCTTAGCGGTATTCGCGATGTGCTGTTGATCAGCACCCCGCAGGACACCCCACGCTTTGCTGAGCTGTTGGGCGACGGTGCCCGCTGGGGTATGAACATCCAGTATGCCGTTCAACCCAGTCCGGATGGCCTGGCGCAAGCCTTCATTATCGGTCGCGACTTTGTGGGCAACCAACCCAGCGCCCTGGTGCTCGGCGACAACATCTTTT
>Ga0247844_1008045_pt1 | contig 11630 bp, 14 predicted proteins | sample LaCtaG_FD_192421 | JGI IMG/M metagenome (GOLD analysis project Ga0247844, IMG submission 192421) | Freshwater microbial communities from meromictic Lake La Cruz, Castile-La Mancha, Spain - LaCruzMarch201714.5m_1 | ecosystem: Environmental > Aquatic > Freshwater > Lake | place: Spain: Castile-La...
GTTTCAACGATACCTGTAGGTTTTACCGTTGCCGTAGCTGTCGCTGGCGTAACTGCAGCTGCCATTGTCTTAGCTGTTTCGACTTGCTTAGTTGCGGCATCTGGAGCTGCGACCGACTTATCAATCAAGAAGTCATCGCGATTCTTACCGTTGAGCCACACAGGTGTACGACCGCGACCAGTCCATTCGGATCCTGTTTTGGGGTCGCGATACTTGGCCAGGACCTTCGCACGCGTAGATTTCTCTGAGAACACGTTACGGACCTTACGGCTGCCATATAGGTCTTCTTGAGTAAGACCATATTCATTAATCAGAACAAAAACTTTCCCAATTGCCTCTTCTTTTTCCGTAACTCGAAGTTCTTCAATTTGCTTTGCAAGAGCTTCTTGTTGCTTAATGAGGTCTTTAAGTGTCGCCATTTTGAATCCGTTTCAGTTGTTGATATGCGAATTAAAACACAATTTTAAAGAACTGTGTTTAAATAAACGCTATGTCCACAACTCTTATTCTCGTAACCATTCTCAACGTCGCTCCTTTCGCCACATATGAGCAATTCGACTCTTTTAAAACATGTGAGCGTGTACTAAAAGCTACGCTGGAAGCCTCTATATCCATCCATAAGGGTAACAGTACTACGATCGCGCAAAGCAACGTTAACGCTGGTTGGTCAACGTTAACGACACCTATCGGGCGCGTAATCCTAAAAGCTAAATGCGTATGACCGAAGACGAAGTAAAATGGTTACGTGAGGAAACTCAGGCATCGTTGAAGGCTATGGATTCGTTGTTGTTAACGAAAACGGAACGTTATGTTATTAGGTACGCGCGCGAGAATGGTATCGATAACGATGATGTTAGGGGCTGCTTAATAGAACTAAAAAAAGCCCAGATACTTCCTGCTGAGGCAGCAACTAAGCTTTATGCCATTTGTATCTTAGAACGTGATTGGCTCGATACTAAGTAGCGTAGGTTATTCTTCATAGTTACAGTCCAATTTCCTTTAGAGCCTTCTGTGCTGCTTTCTGGCTCTTCTTAGATACCTCGGCGGCCCTCATCTCTTCTATGGCGTCCCATGCGCGTTTAATATAAGCCTCAACTCCGGCCATATCCAGTTCATCGACCATCTTCTGAAGATCTGGTGGAAAATCAATCTTCATTTCGTTTCCTGTCTGTAGTTTGCGTATTTATAGTATTGTTCGATATCGTTAGTGATACGTGCGCGTTATAAACTCTGTCTTATTAACGATCGCGAAGCAATCAACAGTGTTTCGTATGCGTTGATTTCGTCTAATGCTTCTTGCGCTGCGTTGCGTGCGTTATGAGATCCTATGATCTCATTAAACCTTTTCTGAAGCTCATTTAATTCAGTCTCAAACATTACTGATTGGAACTCAAGCAAAGCATTCTCAATTTCTAGTTTATCGACGCGATCGATCAATTCTTCTCTTGTTGCTAGTCTCATCTCTCGCCTCCGTTAATTTATGCTAACGCCACAAGAGCCGCTTGTATGAATTCCATGCATTATGAGCTACAACAAGATTTTCAAGTTGTGAAGCAGTCAAATAGAAACCATTCACACTTTATTTATATACATCGCAGCGAGGTAAGCCTAAATTTCAAATCAAAACATCGATATAGCTAACGAAATTAAATTAACTCATCGCTGCCACGTCTTTAATATCTACTATTCTTTTCCATACAATTCTTGTAACGTTTGAATTGCTGCCTGTTGAGATTTCCAAGATTCATGCAATGCCAAAACACTTAGTTTTGCCTCCTCTATGTTTCTTAAATCTTCAATTCCAAAACATTTTGAGGTTCTTTTTTTAACATTTAGCTCTTTTATACCCATATCCCGCATTGCAAAAATCACTTTTCGCTCAAATGGATTTTTCATTAATTTTTCTAAACGCTTTTTTTCTATTTTATCTATAATCATAATTATTCTCCATTAAATTTTTTGATTGTACGCGCGCTAGGAATTTCGGTCACAAAATAATTATTAGAAAGCGGCGTAATTTGACCGTCTTGGACAATCAAATTCAACGGATGACTACGAGTCCAAAGAGCTCCATCGATATCGATTCCGTTTTCTATGTAAGCGTTAAAACTTTCTTCGTAGAGATAAGTGTCGTCTACCGCGATCGTAGCATCGACTTCGTCAACGAAATAACAAATGATATCGAAACATGATTCGCTTCCGGAACACACTGCATATATCTTTTTATTCCCCATATTATACTTTTTTAACTAAATGATAATTTAATGTAACATAAATGAGGCCAAATTGCCATATTAAATCAACGTTTACGTTAATATATTATCTATTGGAATTGATATAATCGCACACGAATGCCTTCGATCGCGTAGAATCCAACGCTAACGAAAGGTTTTTACGATGGCGATGTATGTATTAAGAAAATCGATTGCGGAAGATGATGGTGAGAATTACGTTATCGACGTAGCTGTTTCGAAAACGTTAGGGGAACTGGAGTCTTTACGTGATCGTTCTATCTTGTTTGAAACGCAAGATCAGGACGACATAGTTGTAGGCGATCACCCAGCCGGCCTACTTGGTAACAGCTTCCGCTATCTAGAGGGCTATGTTAGCTACGCTATCGAAGTGTTCGAGTTCCCTAACGACATCGAAGAAACAATATTTGAGGCTGAGATTAAGGCGCGTATGAGTATCGATAGTGATAGATTAATTCAGTTATTAATAAGGAATGAAGATCTATGATCTATTACGCACTCGTTAAAAGAATCTATAAAGATATAGCTTTCGTGGCTTCTTTCGATATCGATGTATCTTTCGTTGTCCATGATCTTGAAACGTTAGCGTTATCATGTGAGAAATACGATTACGATGTGAATCCTTCGCGCGCGTATGAGTTCAATCATCCTGGAGGAACTATCGCAATCGATAGAGCATCTGGCATTTTTAATGCTAAGTACACTACAGTAGAGCGTGAGTGTGATGAGTTTATGACTGAGTACGCTATAAATAAAGCGGCTATCAATACAGAAAATTAAAGATTATCAACTAATATTTTAAATAATCGCGGTCATGTTAGAGATTCATTTTTAAATGATTGTCGAATTATTCAACACTGTTGGACTCGTTAGTACTGTACGTACAGCTTACCCTCAAGCGTTAAAAGCGTTTCATTCATGATTGTTAGTCTGGAGTACTCAGTCTTGTAGAACTGTAGTTCAAGGTTCGTCTTCAAGATTACATCTTCAAGGTGCTTAGCTCCTTTGACAATTTCTCTTCTATCCAGGAATGCTATTGCTAGATGCTTGCTTCCTCACCTTCTTCAATCTTCTCTTGTCAATTAGTTATTTCTACGTCTTGTAGTTTAACTAGAAGAGTTAGTGCATTTACATTATTTCTTAAATTTCTATCTTGTGACATATAAGTCCTATATTATTTTAAAGAGCTATATTAAAATCTATTTTCACTATTAACTATTGGAATATGCTATATCGCATTTATTTTATTGTTTTATTTATTTATCCAATATATAATTAACTCGTAAGGAGTTAAATGTGATAAAAGCAATAAAAACAATTGGTAGGGTGGATCGCAATCACTTAAAAGTTCTAACTGTATGCGCTACAGCTGTTGAATTTGAGGTACTAGATAGAAGAAAAAAAGTTCTTGCTATCGTAACGGTTTTCATCGAAAACGAAGAGTTTTACATCACTGACGTTAAAACATACAGTGACGCAACATTCGACGCGCGCGAAGTAGTAATTAGAGTGCTAAATGTTCCACGTTTACGTGGAATTATCGAAAATGAATGCGATTTATATTCTTTCAAAGATCGTTATACTCGACGATTCAATGTTTACGGTATTTGACGTGGCGGTTAGATGACTAGACGCGTTCTATGGCGCTTTAGACCCTTTGTATGTTAATAGAAAAGATGTATCTTTTCCAAATGATTGCCATATATATTGCGTTATTTTTGTGGATGTTTATTTAAATAATTATTAGAAGCAAAAAAGCCTGCTAAACGCAGTCTTTTAGGACACAGTAACGAGAAGAAGTATTGAAGGAACCAATATTAATCCTGTTTTAATCTCGATATGTTTTGATAGTAGGTCCCGATGTAGAAGAAGTTAGGTTTACAAATTTAGTTTGTGTTGCAATGTAAGCAATGCGAACTGTTCCGATTGAACCAGATCTTTGTTTTCCAATATTCAGCTCTGCTGTACCAGCGTCTGGAGACATTTTGTTATAGACTTCATCGCGATAAAGAAAAAGAATTACGTCTGCATCTTGTTCGATACTTCCTGAATCGCGCAAATCGCTCATCATTGGACGTTTGTCTTGTCTCTTTTCTAGCTCGCGGTTTAGTTGAGATAAACAAATAACTGGAACTTTCAGTTCTCTAGCCAATTGTTTAAGACCTCTAGAGATTTCACCTACTAACTCAGCCTTGTTTGCACCTTTGCGGCCGCTATCTTGTATCAGGGTTAAATAGTCAATGAAGATGATTGCATCTCCGTCACCGATGCTTTGACGCCATTTCTTCGCTCTCGCAATAATTTTTGGCATCGTTATAGATGCAGCTTCGTCGATAGTCAGCGGTGACTCTGAGATGTCGTCAGCGGCATCGCTTAGCTTGCAAGCGTCGCCTTCGTTAACATCGCCAACTCTAAGCTTGCCCATAGAGATCTTGGAGCGCATAGAGAGAACGCGCATGCCAAGCTGATCAGCGCCCATCTCAAGCGAGAAAACCAGTACCGGTACCTTGTTCTCAACTGCTACGTGCTCTGCAATTGTTAGGGCCAGAGCTGTTTTACCCATGGCCGGCCTAGCTGCAAGGATGATTAACTCACCGGCTTTAAAGCCTGCAAGAGTTTCATCTAGTTCTGTTAAGCCGGACTGGACGCCGATCTTTCCATCTTTGTTAACAGCACCTTGAATTGCAGCTAAGGTGCGTTTCATCATCTCCGAAGCGTCAACTACCGTACTCTTAGTATCAAGCAGAGAAGTGGCATCGCTAACAACCTTTGATGCCGCAGCCAGGCGCTCGTTAACGTTGCCTTTTTCGGAAGCCAATTCAGTACCAGCCTGAGCTATCAAACGCGTCGCGTGAGCCTCTGCAATGACTCTGCACCAGCTAACCAATTTTTCTACTGAACGATCTGCAGGTAAATTCTCCTGACATTCAAGCATTTCATCGTAACAAGTGCCTGCATCAATTCCAGTCATTGCCGAAACGACAGATGGAATCGTATAAGCATCGATCGTGTTTTGTTCTGCATATATAAGAGCTGCTGCATCCCATGTCGCTTTAGCAAAATCATCAGTAAACATCTCACTTGTAAGAATTTCAGAAATTACTGGAAATGCAAAATCCCCCTCAGACGCTAGCGCTCCGACAAGAGCACGCTCTATTTGATTTGTGTTTTTCATAGTCGCATTAATATTTATAATTGAATTCAGCGAATCCAAGATTTAAATATACATCAACCAAAAATAATATGTTGTACAAATTCATTGTGACTTCTATTTATTTTGAATCATTTTTTAGTTGCATGTAATAAAGACTATTTAACTAGCAAAAGAGCAGGCTGCCTGCCAAAACGAGGAGGCTGCCTGGAAGCTACCTCATACAAATAGTTGGTGTGTTTCTTCGAGCAGGCAGCCTTCTAAAAATAGCAGGCTGCCTGGTTAAAACAGCAGGCAGCCTCCTTTTTATTTGCATAACGAAGTTATATATTAAATTAGAATAGCTATATAAATCAAGGGCTTGCAGCGCCTTAACAAATTTTAATATACAAATGTTTAAAGAAACAAACGGGTTGGCGCGATCCTTGCTGACTTATATTAATATATTTGCCATTTATCTTTTGGATTATATATGACTGTCTTATCGTGTTTTATAAATAATTTTAATTGTGTGATTCCTCTAAAACACTCGTCATTTTTGAAAATGACTTGTTGATTTTGGACAGTCGCGAATTGTTTAGGAATTTATCGAAAATACAAAGGTAACTGAAACAAGAATTCAAGGAAGACAGAACAACCAAAGACCCGTATTAATCTCAAGACATAAAACCAACATAAAAGATCAACTTAATTATTACTCTCGTCACCATGACTTAAACTTGAATCACCTTCAAAAAAATAAATATAATCACATTGTCAAGCCGACGTTGCATGCAACGTTACAAATAATTCAAAATAAACATACCTTAACTTTCCAAATCTTTGCATATATCCTTTTGATTGCGTTATATTTAATTCATCGGCTCACAGAGCTTATAACAATAAAAAGGTTTTATATATGCAAAACAATAAAACGCTCACTGCCGTCGGCTGTGACATTAGAGATGCAAAGTTCATCTCATCTTTAGCAAACGTCTTTAGCTCTGCTTCACTAGCTGGAGCAAGAAGCAAGCAGGCCGGTCACGCCCTGTTCACTTTGCTAGCTCTATCAATGGTGCAGATCCCTGCCGCATCCATCGAAGCTGATGATGAAACAATTGCTAATCTTTGCTTCTTAAGCGCGAAAGAGTGGTCAGAAGTAAAGAAACAAGTCTTGAAACACTTCACTCACTGCGATGACGGACGTTATTACAGCAACGCACTAAGCCCCATCGTTAACGATATCTACGCCGATAAACAAAAGAAAGCGGCGTACATCGAAAAACAACGCTTGAACGGTAAAAAAGCGTCGCATAAAAAAGGCCCTATCGTTTCCGAACCTCTTACCAACGAATCCATCGCGATCGTAAAAACCATCGTTAACGTTGCAAAGCCTTCCGCTCAAATCGCGCACGTTGAATCTAACGTAATCGTAGTACCGTCTCCAGATGTTTTCGAACTCGTTATGTCCGATAGCGTAGTTGAATTGAAAGCGAAAACAGCGAAAGCAGCGAATGCGAAGAGCAACGAAGCCGAAGCGGTGTTCAATTATTGGGCGCAGGTAATGGGTAAGAATAAAGTTAGGTTTGATGATAAGCGTAAAAAGCTAATAATTTCAAGATTGAAAGATTACTCAGTTGACGATCTTATTTTGGCCATTGATGGTTGCAAGATGAGCGGATACCACATGGGTGAGAACGAGCAAAGAACTACCTATAACGAACTTTCTCTAATTTTTAGAAATTCTGAAAAGATTGAATATTTCATGAATAAAGTTAATGAGGTATTTAAGCCGCAAGTTTCTAAACAGCTTCAAACAACAATTAACTCGCTTGATGCAGTTTTCGGTAAATCAGAAGAACAAAACCATCTATTTTTGGAGTAATTTAGAATGAATGCAAACGAACTTAAAAAAGTAATAGCCGTCGCATCAGACATATATAAAGCTGAATTTTCACAAATTACAGTGACTGTTTGGATGACGATCTTTAAAGAACATAACGCTTCAGATATTCAAGACGCACTGATGGCTCATATATCAGATCCAGAGAAAGGAAGATTCGCGCCAAAGCCTGCAGATCTTCTAGGAAAGATTGAAAAGATGAAAACTCAGGGATTTGACCTGGCGATGCTATCTATACAGCGAGCTGTCAAAACCGTTTCTGCACGTGTTGGCGTAGCTTTTGATGATGTTGTTACCCATAGCGCTATGGCGAGCCTAGGTGGCTGGCCAAGGGCCTACACTGAAGTCTCTAACCAGGAAACTTGCGGTGAGTACTTTGCTGCATTCGCCAAGGCATACGCCAAAGCAAAAGAGTTCAAATCGCCACATCCTGCATTCTTGCCAGGTGTAGGTAATCAAACCAGCTATGCCTGTGTAGGCGATCAAGACCGCTGTGATGCTGTTGTTAGTAGTGGCTACAACCCGGTCCAGAAGGTTCTGGCGATTTCCTGATATTTTGAAAAAAGTGTTGAAATTTCTGATAAGTCAATAAAAAAACGACAAAGTTAACGAAATTACAACACAAGCATTTAAATGTTTATTACATTAACTGCTTCGGAACTAATTATTATTTATGACACCAAGAGGATTAAACATTCAAGAAGCTATGGCATATGTCGGAGTTAAAAGGCGTGCATTCGATGAAAATTGGCTGCCACGTTTAACTACATTTAAAAACGGCACATCCAAGATTATTGATCGTTTGGACCTTGATGAATTATTTAACCAAATTAAGGCCGAACAACTTAATGAAGTGAAAACAAAATGGCCAGCAAAACAACGGGAATACAAAAGCAAAGCGACGGAACATTCGCAATCGACAAAATCATCAGAGGTGACCGACTTCGAAAAAGCGGCTTCAAAAGCTTTAAAGAGGCGAACGAATGGGTCGCAAAGCAAGTACACCACAGCTACACCTTAAATAAACTGGGTAAGCGCCCACCATTGTCTTTTGATTCAGCTGCAGCTCACTACATAGAATTTTCAGCGGGCAAAGAGTCTTTAGAAACAGAAATTTATCAGCTTAAATCCGTAATGCCATTTATTAAGGATTTGGACATTAAGGATATTTGCGATGAAACATTAAGCCCATATGTTAAATTTCGTTTGGAAGATGGTAAAGCGCATAAAACAATTAACCTAACCCTGGGTGTAATTCGTCATATTCTTAACTTATGTGTAGATACATTTAAATATAAGAATAAATTAAGTTGGCTTGAAGAAAAGCCAAAGATTACATTTTTAAGTTTAATAGGACATCAACGTCCACCTCAGCCGATTAGCTGGTCTGAGCAGGCTAAATTGTTAAAACACTTACCTCAACATTTAAAGCGTATGACGCTTTTTACAGTGAATGCTGGGGTACGTGATAGCGTTACATGTAACCTTCGTTGGGAATGGGAAATACCAATAAAACAATTAGGTATATCAATTTTTGTAGTACCTAAGGAATACGTTAAGGGACCAGATGAAAAAGTTCAGGATCAGATCCTAGTCTGTAATTCTGTATCTCAAGCTGCTGTAGATGAAGCACGAGGTCTACATAAAGAGTTCGTTTTCGTCTATCGACGTGAGCGAGCTGATGGAAAGCCACCAAAGGGAAGGTACAGGCCAATCGAGACCATGAACAACACAGCCTGGCAAAACGCGCGTAAAGCTGCTGGACTAGGTGATCTTCATGTTCACGATCTACGCCATACAACAGCTACACGTTTACGTGAAGCGAAAGTTGAACATAGAACCATCTCCAGCATTCTTTGGCATGCAGGTGGAGATATCACATCGTTGTACACCACAGCTCAGATTGCAGAGCTAGCTACAGCTCTTGAAGCGATCACTAAGGACGCTGGCACATGGAACAGAACAATCGATCAACTAAGAAAAGAAATGAGTCACCAAAAACTCACCGTTGAGGCTTGAAAGCACAAATGAAAATCCCCTCTAAAAACTCACGTCTTCAGAGGGGAATCATATGGTGCGGCTGGCAGGAATTGAACCCACGACCCCTTGGTTCGTAGCCAAGTACTCTATCCAACTGAGCTACAGCCGCTAAGCTAAAAATTATAGCACAGGCATTTCGGTCGATTCACGCCTTCAGGCCCAACAAGGCCCGCGCTTCCTGCGGACTGGCAATCGCGCGGCCTGCGTTGGCAGCGCAGCGAGCCAATTCGGTGATCAAGGCACCATTGCCGTTGGCGCGGTCGCCATTGGGCAGGTAGAAGGTGTCCTCCAGGCCGGTACGCAGCATGCCACCCAAATCCGCAGTCTTCTGGTGGACGGGCCAAATCTCTGACCGGCCGATCAGCGTGGCTTGCCAGACACTGTTGGGTTCCATCCACTGCGGCAGCAGTGCCAGCAAATCTGCATCGCATGGCATGCCCGATGCCACCCCCATGACCAGGTTGTATTCGGCGCGGCCCATTTCGGGCTTGAGCATGCCGTTCTTGATGAACATGCCGACCGAGCGCACGATGCCCACATCAAAACATTCAAATTCTGGATGGGTACCGCACGCCTGCATCACGTCAAGAAACTGCTGCACCTTGGCCACCGGGTTGTCAAACACCATCGGCGGCCAGGCCCATTGGCCGTCGTCCTTGATCTTGAGGTAGTTCAGGCTGCCGGCGTTGCACGCGGCAATCTCGGGCTTGACCCGGCGTATGCAGGCCAGGGGACCAGAGATGTCCTTGCCCACCACGCCGGTTGTCAAATTGACAATGACACCTGGGCAGGCCTCGCGAATCGCATTGACCACCGTCTCGGCCACATCCGGGTCCCAGGACGGCATCTGGCCCATGCCCGGCTCCTGGTTGCGGATGTGTACGTGCATGATGGAGGCACCCGCGTTGAAGGCATCGCGCGCCTCCGCCGCCATCTGCTCAGGGGTCACCGGCACGGGGTGCTGCTTGGGGTTGGTCAGCACGCCGGTCAGCGCACAGGTCAGAATTGCTTTTTCCATCATCTTCCTAATCAGTTGGGGACAGAGCTAAAGGTCTGTCCCGCAAGGGTTTACTTCTTCAATGATTCCAGTTCCACCAGCAGCGCGCCAGACTCGACCTGGTCACCCGCCCTGGCGTGCACCGCCTGCACCAGGCCTGCGGCCTCGGCACACAGCCACATTTCCATCTTCATGGCTTCGACGCAGACCATTTGCTGGCCGACCTGCACCTCGGCTCCACTGGCCACCAGAACCTGCGTGACCTTGCCCGCAACCGGCGAGCGCGCTTTGCTGGCGTCCTTCAGCGCATCGGCGTCCGGGAATGCAGACACCTCAGAGAACACGAAGGTGTTGCCATCCAGCGCCAGATGCACCTGCGATTCCGCAAACACTGCAATAGCGCTGCGCACCACGCCATCAATGGTGTAACGCAGTCTGCCCTCGCTAAAACCCAGTACGCTGGCTTGCACCGTTGCACCGTCCAGACCCAAGACCACACCTCCCTGGCGGTCCGGCTGCACGCGAATGCTGCGCACCACTTCCCCACTCTGCAAGCGCAAATCGAATGCAGCCACGCTGTTGGAACGCCAGCTGCTGCCATTGCGCATGGCGATAGCCATCGCAGCCACACGCCAGACATCGTCGCTGGGAATGGGCTCTTGCAGCAAAGGCTCGCCCTGGTCCAGCCACTGGTCGATCAGCGTTGTGGTCATCTCGGCCTTGCGGAAAGCAGGATGGTTGACCAGATCGCTCAAAAAGCGGCCGTTGTTCTTCAAACCCAGCAAGGGTGTGTTCGCCAATGCGGCGCGCAGGCGGCGAATGGCGTCATCGCGGTCGCGCCCATGCACAATGATTTTGGCCACCATCGGGTCGTAGTACGGCGAGACGACACTGCCCTGCACGATACCGTCATCCACACGCACACCGTGCCCTACGCCGGGTTTGGCCACTTCCGGGTGCATGGCGTTGGCGGGTTTCCACCACAGCACCGTGCCGGTTTGTGGGGTGAAACCGGTGTACGGGTCTTCCACATACAGCCGCGCTTCGATGGCGTGACCGGTGAGCGTGATGTCGGCCTGTTGTGCGGGCAGAGGCTCGCCCGCCGCGACGCGCAGCTGCCACTCCACCAGGTCGTATCCGGTGATCATTTCGGTCACCGGATGCTCCACCTGCAAGCGCGTGTTCATCTCCAGAAAGTAGTGGTGCAGCTTGTCGTCCACGATGAATTCCACCGTGCCAGCACCCCGGTAACCCACGGCCAGTGCGGCGGCTACCGCGTCTTTGCCCATGGCCTCGCGCATGGCGGGC
>Ga0247844_1008048_pt1 | contig 11628 bp, 10 predicted proteins | sample LaCtaG_FD_192421 | JGI IMG/M metagenome (GOLD analysis project Ga0247844, IMG submission 192421) | Freshwater microbial communities from meromictic Lake La Cruz, Castile-La Mancha, Spain - LaCruzMarch201714.5m_1 | ecosystem: Environmental > Aquatic > Freshwater > Lake | place: Spain: Castile-La...
GTTTGCCTTTGTCACGTACGGGCGGGTCGACAAACCCGAGATTCTCGCCGGTTTCGGCCCGCTAAGCCGCTTGCCGGTCCCGATTCAAACGGTGTTGATGCTAATCCTTGCCGACTTCATCGGTTACTGGATGCACCGGCTGTTCCATGGCCGCCGCCTATGGTGCTTCCATGCCATCCATCACTCATCGAAAACTCTTGATTGGATTTCGGCAGCGCGCGCGCATCCGTTGAACGAGCTTGCTGGCCGCACCGCGAGCATGCTGCCGCTGCTAGCCCTCGGCTTTCAGGTTGAAGCCGCTGCCGTGATCGCGCCCTTGATTACCCTATATGCGCTGTTCTTGCACGCCAACGTCGATTGGGATTGGGGACGCCTGCGCACCGTCATCGCTTCGCCGCGATTCCATCGATGGCATCACACCAGCGAAGCTGAAGGCCGCGACAAGAACTTCGCTACGCTGTTTCCCGTTTGGGACATTCTGTTCGGCACTTACTACATGCCCAAGGCCCGCATACCCGAGCGCTTCGGAACGGATACGCCTGTTCCCGAGGGGCTTTTCGCCCAGCTCGCATTTCCGTTCCGGCGAACACAGGGCTTTAAGTTTCCCAACGGCCCCGCAGCAGATGAGCTGAAGGGCCGTTGATGACTTAGCGATAATCGTTCAGATCGAGCCGGTCTCAACCCTGTTCGTTGCCGTCCATGCGCTTTTTCCAGTCTTCACCGGCAGCGCGGGCGTCGTTGATCAGCGGGTCGGAAACGCGCACGGCCTCGAATGCTGCGACTTGTCCTGCAACATCCGCGAGGTCTTGCGGAGACAGCTGAGCCTTCAAGGCATCACGGCGGCGAACCGATTCTGCATCGCCTGCGCGCGCAGCTAGGCTGAACCACTTCATCGCCACCTTTGGGCTCTGCTCGACCCCCATGCCGCTCTCGAAGAGAACCCCGAGGTTGTATTGGCTATCCTGCAGATCGCGCTCCGCAGCCGACGTGAACCACTGCGCGGCCGTTGCGTAATCCGGCGAGCCGTTCTGACGGCCAGCACTCAAGACGGCGAGATTGTGCATGGCCTTGACGTTGCCCTGCTCAGCTGCGCGCTGATACCAAGAGCGGGCCGTGGCTGCATCAGCCTTGATGCCTAGGCCCCGCTCATAGAGCGTGCCGAGACGGTACTGCGCTTGGGCAAAGCCTTGAGCTGCAGAGCGCTGATACCAACGCAGAGCTTCCTTGAAATTCTGCGACGTGCCCTTGCCCTCGGCAAGACGCGAAGCTGCTTCGAATTCTGCGGAGGCATCACCCTTGGCGGCCGCGAGACGCAGCGACAGCGGCCCAACCGTCGCCGGCGGCAGATCCAGCGCGCTCGAGCGGGTGCCGGTGGCTGCGACCTCTGTTCCAACCGCGCCCAGTTGGGCTGCCGTCGCAGGGGTGGCTGCCAGCGCCGTGATCGGTACTTCCTTCATGAAAGCAGCGGGCGTTGCCATGTTCGCAGCCGTTTCGCCAAGCTTGCCTGAAAGATTCGCCATGTTTTGCTGATGCTGCAAAATTGCGAGATTCATCGGCGATACGGTTTCCGTCGACTGCCGAAGACGCATGCCGGGAAGTGGTGCCAGGGGATCGGTGTCCGAAGCTTTGACCGGAGCTGCTATCGGCTCTTCTAACGGATCGGTCTCGAACATCATGCCGTTGATCATACCATTGACAGCAGGCTTTTCTGAACCGGCAGCTGGAGTTTGCTGATCACCCGGCGCTTTGACCTGCGGCGGTGCTGCGGGAAGTGAGCCTTGTTGTTGAGCAGCGCCAGGCGCCCCTGTCTTTGCGGGAGCCGTCGCGGCGGGTTCTTCGACGGGAACAGGCACAGGAACCGGGATCAACATTTTGTAAGCGGCACTCGCGCTCAGCAGGGCGAGGACTGCCAGCAAAGCAAGACGCAGTTTTGGCGATGAGGCAGCGGCGCCTTGGGTCGAGGCCGCTGGTGCGCGCTTGGGCTTGCCAGCTGTAGCATCAGCAGCCTTAGCGGCCTGCTCGGCAGCGGCTCGCTGCTTGGCGCGTTGCGCGTCGGCGATCATATCCTGACGCAGCTTGCCGATACCCGAGCGAGCCGGTTCGGAGGATACGTCGCTTTGCTCGGAAGCATCCTGGCCGATAGTGGCAGCCGGAATTGACAGGCCCGGCTCTATTGGCTGGGATTCTTCGCGAGCGGGCACATAATCGGGCTCAATTTGGAACGGATCTGCCGACCGGCGCATGTCGGTTGCGGGTGCCTCATGCTCGATGTCGCGGAGACGATCAGCGAAGGGATGTTGCGGAGCAGCCTGCAAGGGCTGTGCAACCGACGGAGCAAATTGAGCTTGCGGCGCCGTGGACCTTACGGCCCGTGCTTGTGCCGTTTCCATAGCGTCGATCCGGTCGAGCACGCGGATCAGGGCCTGTTACATGGTATCGAGCATCAAGGCACTGTGTTCGTCGCCGTCACGGCGCTCGGAAATATAAGATTCGAGCAATCCGCGCAGACTGTCGAGCTGATCATCGTTGGCGGCGGCTGGAGCACCCGTAGCCGATGCAGCGAAGCTACCGGCAAAGCGGTGGGCAACCGTTTCGGCTGCTTCCTCGGCCATCCTTTGGAACTCGGCCGGCGCCAGTGCTGCTGTGGGGGCTGCACGGGTTTCGAATTGTGCCGCAAGGTGCTCGACGACTTCGCTCAATTGGGTTTCGATGTTGTCGAGACGGCCAAGGTGGCCTTGCGTCTGATCGAGTTGACGGGCCATTTCCTCGAGGTGGGCTTCGACGATCTTCAGGCCTTCAATGTCCGAACGTGTGGCAACGTCCTTCAGCGAGAGCCCCATGTGCTTTTCGAGCTGGACCAGGCGCTCGTCGAGAGCGGCCAGCATTTCGTGGGCAGGAGCCTCTGTCAAAGAAGCCTGAAGCCGTTCGGCAAGCTCTGAGAACTGGCCTTCGAGCCATGTCCGGTCAGCCCAAATAGCCGCGTCCGAAACAGGCTTGACATCTTGTGCGGCCGGGAAACCTGAAAGATCAGGCAAAGGGGCCGTCATGGGCAGCACCAACGGTTTTTCATTGGCAGGCTCGGCAGCCTCAGGGGCAACAGGTGCGGGCGGCTGTGTTTCAAACACCGGCAATGCCATACGAGCAGCCGTGTCGTCTTCGTATATCCGGGTCAGCGCTTCGGCGTCGAGAGCGCTCCACGTCTCTGCACTGCCGTCCATCTCTACAATGTCGAACGGGTCGGCGGCAGGTGCGCCATTGCGGGAGCGGGTGAAGTCGGCACCCCAATTGAAGGCGGTTGCTGTGGCGGGGTTCGCAGCCGAGCGCAGCGCCATGGGGCTTGCAGGCGCGGCTGGCTCGGGTTCTGATGCAGCAGTGGCCAGCTCTGAGACATTGCTGTGCGGCGTGATCGCGGCTTGCGCGTGTGCTTCAACTGCATTTACGGCAGCGGCTTGAGCGACGATTGCTGAGGCGCGTTCGGCGCGCGTTTCTGTAATGCGCTCGGCCAATTGCGAGAGGGCGTCTTCGATGCGCGCGAAGGCCGGGGCGAATTCATGCGGCACCTGCGGGCGAGCGCCGCGCGCGTCGTTGCCCAGCTGCTGCAGCCGTTCCTTCATTTCCGTCAGGGCCTCGCCATGACGGCGATCGGCTTCGGCGATCTGATCAGCAATGACAGATAGCAGCCGGCTGACTTCGCCTTGCCCCAGTGGGTTGTCCGATGCGGCTTTGGAGCCGTTGCTCCGCAACTGCGCGCCCTCGGTCGACTCAAGAGCAGTATCAAGCGTATCGTGCAACATCACATTCCCCGTGAGCACTTCTGCACTCTAGCAATCCGGCAGCTGCAGGGCGGCTGCGTATGGCAGCAGATGCAGAAGCAAGCCGTATCCAAATTGTGCGGTGAAGCTGTGGGACGGACAAACGAATGCCACAGCCATGAACGTCACCGTCTCAGGCGGCAGTAAATGTTGAGTTAAGCAACGTTTCGAATTGGTGCTTTGCCGCAGAAATGCCAGCAAACACGGGAAAAAAATGTACTCTAGAAGGCTCGGCTGGAGACCGGCCGAAGCCCATTTCTGGTCTCAACCGGCAACTGATTCGTTTGCAGGGCGGCGCACGGCCCTTCGCTTTGCGGACATGACCTACGGTTTGCTCTCTGTAAGAGCATCGATTTCGCCACAGTCCCGCCCTAAGTTAGAGGATGAGAGCTGCAGCGAGGACCTGAAACACAAGGCCCTGCGGAATGGCCGCTGAAATCAACGCGCCACTGGCGCACGCATTGGAGACCAAACCATGGGCAAGAACCTCAACACGGCTTTAACCGCTGCTCTGCTGAGTAGCCTTGTGGGCTTCGGCACACCCGCACTTGCAACCGAGACGGCCACTGACAGTGGACGCTATTCGATGGCTCCAACCGACGGCGGCTTCGTGCGCCTCGACCGGCAGAGCGGCGCCATGACTTTCTGTACCAAGGCGGCGGACGCCACAAAGCCCGAAGCGGTGTGGTCGTGCACGCCAATGGGCGACGCGCAACAAGCCGCCAATAGTGAAATCGAGCGTCTGCAAAGCGAAAACAAGGGTCTCAAGGCCGACAAACAGCATCTTGAAGAGATGCTAGGCCTGGCTGAACCCGGCAAGCCTGGCACCACGCAAACGCCACCGGGAGACAGCGCATCGCCTCCTATGAAAATACCATCGGAACAAGACGTCGATCAGGCGTTCGACTATATTGAAGGCATGGTCAAAAAATTCCGTGAGCGCATCAAAAAACTTGAAGAACAAGACACTGGCAAAGGCCAGCAACTCTGAGGAGTTGCAGGGGAATTGCTGGTTACAAAACCCCGTGGCGGCTGGACACCCCGGTAACGCCCAAGGTATGGCAAGAAGTACAATGTCCTCTCACCCGTCGGGCCAATTGATCATGGCTGAACCCACACCGCCGCTGCGCCCCATGCGATTCGCCGCCACTGCGCCCGGACACGGCCGGATGATCAACGGCGTGCTGAGCACCGGCGACCCGGTTGCGGTCCTTCCTGCCGGGCGTGTCAGTCGCGTCAAAGCCATTTCGAAAGCGGGCGCGTCGATCGCAATCCTGGCCACTGGCGAAGAGGCCAGTGTCGAACTTGAAGACGGTGCCCCTCTGCAGAGAGGTGACGTTCTGGCGCCTCCATCACAACGCCCAGAAATTGCGGACCAGTTCGCAGCTCAAATTACTTGGACGGGCAGCGAGCCGCTTTTCCCCGGTCGCCCCTATGCTCTGACATGCGGTGCCCAGTCGGCGACTGCTACCGTCAGCACCCTCAAATACAAAATCAATGCGGCCAACGGCGAACATGTTGCGGCACGAACGCTTGCCGCATCCGAATCCGGCATGGGTAATCTATCTCTTTCGCACCCGATCGTTTTCGACCCATTCGAGACGGGCGGGGAGACCGGGCGCTTCGTGTTGACCGACACGGCCTCGGGCACTGTCGTTGGCAGCGGCATGATCCGTTTCGGACTGCGCCGAGCCGAAAACGTGCACTGGCAAGCTCTATCCATAGACAAGGCAGCTCGCGCTAAGGCCAAACTGCAGCAGCCTTGCTGTCTGTGGTTCACCGGTCTTTCCGGCTCGGGCAAATCGACCATTGCCAACCTGCTCGAACGCAAGCTGCACTCGACCGGCCGGCACACGTACATTCTGGACGGCGACAACGTGCGCCACGGCCTAAATCGCGATCTCGGCTTTGCCGATGCAGACCGGGTCGAGAACATACGGCGCGTCGCCGAGGTGGCCAAACTCATGGTCGACGCCGGGCTCATCGTGATCGTGTCATTCATTTCGCCTTTCAAGGCCGAGCGGCGTCTGGCCCGCGATCTTTTCCAGAACGGTGAATTTCTCGAAGTCTACATCGAGACACCGATCGAAGTGTGCGAAGCGCGTGATCCTAAGGGCCTTTATGCCAAGGCGCGTCAGGGCCTGATCCGAAACTTCACCGGAATCGATAGTGTTTACGAAAAGCCAGATGCCCCGGAATTGCGCCTCGACACCTCGACAGCTGACCCCGCCGATCTCGCAGAACTTTTGCTAGAGGAACTCAGCGGAAGGGGCGTGGTTTAAGCCGGGATGGATTTCGGCGGGGTGACCCCCATCGAAACATAAACGCTGGTGAGGTGATCGACGCCACCCTCGGCAGGCTTGATCCAGGCGGCCGGAACGTAGATGAGAGCACCGCCGACCGGCACAGGAGCCGACGGCACGAGAATGCCGAAGTATGGATTGCCGGCAAGCATCACTCGTTCTGGCGACGGCAGCAGGGCCAGAACGGCGGCGCCCGGCTCACCTCCGAAGAAGCACCACACCGGCTGCATGGTCTTCAAGTCTCCGCCGCCTTTGGTGTCGACGACCGACGTGAAACGCTTGGATAACTCATAGATGTTGGAAACCAGCGGGATGCGCTGCACGATACTTTCAAGGCCACTCCCGAACCAGGCACCGGCCCGCGATTCGACCAAGAGTCCAAGGATGTAGATCGACAGAAGAAAGACAAGCCCGCCGATGACGTAGGGGGCCGCCGACGACGCATTGACGCTCAAGCCGAGCGACACGAGGACGCGACCGAACCAACTGCTCGGCCCTATAAAGCCGTTTAAGAACGATACGAACCAGCCGACGATGAAGAAGGTCAGCAGCAACGGCAGCAGCGCTAAGAAGCCAGTGAGGAATATGCGGGCAGGCCGGCTCAAGAAAGCCTCCTTGAGTGACGTTAGCAGGTCGGTTTCGAATGCAGCATGGATCAAGCCGATGACTAAGGCAATCGCGCCATGCTTGAGCGGTGTTGCGAAAGCCGGGGCGAATTCGAGAGGCCGCACTTTTTTTGTTGGATGCCCCACGGCAGATCTGACGGGACGCCTTCAACCAAGGCTTACGCTCTCCGTTGCACGTGCGCGGCTTATCACCTTCTGGACGAACGCCTGCTTGATCGTTTTGAGATCGCCGCTTGGATCATGCGCGATGAAGAAGCGCGAATTGACTGTCCATTCCTTGGGCTTGACGGCACGCATGTCGCCCATCTTGACCCAGCGTTCGGCAGCATGGTCGGGCAGAAAGCCGATGTATTTTCCCGATAGAACAAGAATTTCCTGTGCTTCCATGCTCGACACGCTGGCGTTGGCAGTTGCCCGGCCAAACCGGTACACATCGTCGAAGTAGCGGTAGGCACGTACCGAAAAATGCGCAGATAAGAAGTCGGCGTGCGAAATCGTAGTGTCGTCGCGTTCGAACCACGGATGCGAGCGGCTGCAATACAGACTGTGGGTCTCCGTGCCGAGCGAGCGATATTGCAAGCCCGGCAGCGCTTGGGCCAGCGGACCAATCGCTATGTCCCGGCGGCCCTCGGCAACATGCTGCTCAATCGACTGCGGGCTTGCGATTTCGAGATCGATGGCAACGTCCGGATAGGCATCGTGGAAAGCGGCGATGGCACTGACAAGCCTGACCTCGTGATAGGTCACCACCGTATCGATGGTCGTTACGCGAAGCACTTGCGCGCGATTGCCGTGCACGCGGCCCATGCGGGCTTCAAACCCTTCAATCGAGACCAGCAGAGCCTGGATGGCGTCATATGTCTCCTGCCCGGCCTGCGTCAGCTTGAAACCGCCACGGCCACGGTCACATAACTTGGAGCCGAGTTTTGCTTCGAGACTTGCGATGTGAGAGCTGAGCGTCGACTGGGCAATGTTGAGCGCCATTTGCGCCTTCTGAAAGCCGTTGCAGTCGACAACAGTGGTAAAAATGCGCAGCAACCGCAGGTCAATCGTACTCAAACGGCGCATTTTGGCCTCCATGCTGCGCCGCAACGACAGCATGCTCACATCGGGGTTTTTCGATCTAAACCCATCACTCTTGGTGATTCAAGAGTTCAGTTGGCGAGTGCTAGGCTCAACTACCTGAAGAAATGGCCCACAACACCGGTCAAGACTGCAACTATGGAGACAGGACCATCATGAAGAGATTAACCGCCTTCATCATCGCCGCTGCTGTTGCATCGACGCTTTCCGCTGGAATGGCGGCGGCGTCTGAGAAAATAAGGGTGCTGGCCCCAACGTGGGTCGGCTTTGCTCCCGCACTCGTGGCTGACAAGCTCGGCTATTACAAAGAAGACGGCATCGAGGTCGAATTCAAATTTGAGGATGACCGGAGCAACGTGCTTGCGGCGATGGCGCGCGGAGACATTGAAGCCGATATGCGCACCGTTGGCGAGCATCAGGGCCGGCCGCGAGATGCCAAAACACCCGGCGTGATCATCGGCACCATCGACCTTTCCGTCGGCGGCGACGGAGTTGTCGCCGATGGGTCGATCGGGTCCGTCGCCGATCTCAAGGGCAAGACCGTGGCTGTCGAGCCCAACATTCCCGCCCGTCTCTTGCTGCAAATGGAACTTGCAAAATCCGGACTATCGCTCAAGGACGTGAAGTTGAAGGAAATTGCTACGGCCGATACCATTGCAGTGTTCAATGATGCGAGCATTGCGGCCGTTGGCACTTACGAGCCCTTCATGTCTCAAGCCGTAAAGACCGTCGCCGCACGCAAGCCAAAGATCATCTCGTCGTCGAAAGATGCGCCCGGTCTCATTCTGGATATCATCACCGCCCGCCAGGACGACCTCAAGGCCAACCCCGAGAAGTACAAGAAGTTTCTGCGCGGCATCTACCGCGCCGTAGACTACTTCAAAAAAGAGCCGAAGAAGTTCGCTGAGATCGCAGCTCCTATCTATGGCCTGAAGCCTGAAGAAGTCACCGAAATCATCGACTCCTCTCTGCGCTACACGACCTATGAAGAAGCCGTCGAATTCCTCGGCACCGGCGGCAAGCCCGGCAAATTGCATCCTCTGTTCGATCAGATCATGCAGTTGAACCTCGACTTCGGCGCATCGGAAGTGAAGCTCGAAGCAGCCTCGCAGATCGACAACTCGCTGGTAACAGGCTTGTTCGATGGCGCCAAGCGATAGCACCGGAGCCGCTCGCAGCGGCTGAGGCAAAGCCTGCTGCGAGCACCCCCTTTGCGCATTGAGCTGGAGACCACCTGTGCCAGGCAGCGCCAGAAACACACCGATTGCCGGGATATTGTTCGGCGTTGCCCTACTGGCCGTATGGGAAGCAGTGTCGCGCTTCGGTTTTGTCGAGCCAGCCTTTTTGCCCGCGCCATCGACGGTGGCTTCAACGCTCTATGAGATGATCCTGCAGAGGGATTTGTTGTGGCACGCCGGGGTGTCGACCACGCGGGTGTGGACAGCCTTTATCATTGCCGCTGCGATGGCTATACCGCTGGGCGTGATCATGGGCAGCTTTCCGGTCGTTGGCCGCGCCCTTGAGCCAACGATCGACTTCATCCGCTATTTGCCCGTGCCCGCTTTGGTGCCGCTGTCGATCATCTGGTTCGGCGTCGGCGAAGCAACCAAACTTTTCCTGCTGTGGCTCGGTACTTTTTTCCAACTCGTATTGCTCGTTGCCGACGATGTTCGCCGGGTGCCGCATGAATATCAGGAAGTCGCCGCCACTCTCGGCGCGTCCCGACGCCGGTCGCTTCTCGATGTTTCTGTGCCTGCCATGCTGCCAACGCTCGTCGACAACTTGCGCGTGACGCTGGGCTGGTGCTGGAGCTACGTGATCGTCGCCGAGATCGTCGCCGCCGACAGCGGCATCGGATTTGTGATCTGGCAGGCCCGCCGCTTCTTCAAAACGCCCGAGGTGATGGCTGGTGTGGTGGCCATAGGCATTATCGGGCTCGCGACCGACCAAACACTTCGCTGGCTGCACTGGCGCTGGTTCGCCTATCTGCGGAGGTAATCAACTGGACTATTTGACCTTCGAGAACGTGAGCAAACGCTTTGCCGGCTTTGGCGAGCAGCATGACGTCGTCGCGCAATTCAATCTTTCCATCGCCAAAGGCGAAATCGTTGTTTTCCTCGGTCCGTCAGGATGCGGAAAGACGACACTCATGCGCATGGCCGGTGGCCTTGAAACTCCAACGGCTGGCGCAATCAAACTTAATGGCGTTCCGCTTGGCCTGCCCGACCGCCGCCGTGGCATGGTCTTTCAATCCTACTCCTCTTACCCCTGGCTGACGGTTGAGCAGAACGTCGCCTTTGGCATGCGCTACCGACGCGACATGACAGCCGCGGCCAAGCGCGAGCGCACGCGTCACTATCTTCAGGTCGTCGGTTTGACGGAACACGCTGGCGCTTATCCCAACCGCATTTCCGGCGGCATGCGCCAGCGCGTTGCCATTGCCCGGACGTTGGCCGCGGGCTCGGAAATTCTACTCATGGATGAGCCGTTCGGAGCGCTCGATGCGCAACGGCGGGAAGTTTTGCAGATCGAGCTGCGGCGCATCCTTCAGATCGAGACCAAGACCATCATTTTTGTGACGCATGACGTGGAAGAAGCCGCATTCCTGGCCGATCGCGTGGTGGTGTTCACGCGCCGCCCGGCACGTATTTTATCGATCATCAACATCGCCAGCCGCTTTGGACCCGAGCGGACCTTAGCACTACGCGACAGTCAGGCATTTTTCGAGTTACGCAACGAGCTGCTGGCGATCGTCAGATCAACCGCGGAAGAAGAGAGAGCCGCATGACACTGGGACTAGCAGGCAAAAGCGTTCTTGTGACCGGGGCCAGCCGTGGTCTTGGAGAAGGCATCGCTCTGGCGTTTGCCAACGCGGGCGCGCGCGTACACATTCTCGCCGACGATGATCAAGTAATGGCGGTCGCTGAACGTATTGGAGCCACTGGCCACATTGCCGACATTACCGATGAAAGGGCCATCGCCCGCGTTTTCGGGGCCCTTCCGTCGCTTGACGTTCTGATCAACAACGCTGGCTTTGAAAAAATGACGCCGCTCGACGATAACAGCCCGACGGCGCTCGCCTTGTTCCGGCGCATCATTGACGTCAACATCGTTGGCACCACCATCGTGACCCAGGCCGCCGTTCCGAAAATGAGCGAAGGCGGCCGCATCATCAATACATCCTCGATTTGGGGGAGGGTGGGTGAACCGTTATTTGGCGCTTACGTCTGCTCCAAGCACGCCATCATCGGCCTCACCAAATCCTGGGCCAAAGAGCTTGGGCCTCGCGGCATTCGCGTCAACGCGGTTTGTCCCGGCTGGGTGCGCACAGAAGCGTCATTGCGTTCCGCATCAATGATCGCTGCCCGCTTGGGCCGCACCGAAGCTTCGGTGGTGGAAAGTGTAGAAGCCGCGCAAGCAATCCCCGGTGGCCTCATGCTGCCAGCCGACATCACGGGCGCTTATCTCTACCTAGCCTCCGACTGGGCCATTAATGTCACCGGCCAGTCTGTCGGCATCGATCGCGGCGAGGTTCCCTGGTGATGAGTACGCACTATAAACGCACAGCTCTCGTGACGGGCGCTGCCAACGGCATCGGGCGCGCGGCCCTTGACGCCCTTCGGCGCGATGGGCTCGACGCCATCGGGCTCGACATTTCGCCGCCCGATAACGATGCCGGCTTTCTGCGCGCAGACGTTTCAGACGAGTCCTCTGTTCTGGCGGCCGTCCAGTCCGCTGTGCGCATGACGGGCCAAATCGACGTGCTCGTTAACGTCGCCGGCGTTTTGACTGAAGGGCCAATTG
>Ga0247844_1008050_pt1 | contig 11627 bp, 6 predicted proteins | sample LaCtaG_FD_192421 | JGI IMG/M metagenome (GOLD analysis project Ga0247844, IMG submission 192421) | Freshwater microbial communities from meromictic Lake La Cruz, Castile-La Mancha, Spain - LaCruzMarch201714.5m_1 | ecosystem: Environmental > Aquatic > Freshwater > Lake | place: Spain: Castile-La...
GCGGTCGTTGGCCGGACGCAGTGCCGACGCGGCGAAGGAAATCAAGCTGCTGATCAACGCCAGTGTCGAACGGGTCGAGCACGGCACCGCACTGGTGGACCAGGCAGGCACGACCATGAACGAGGTTGTGACCAGCATCCGGCGTGTGACCGACATCATGGGCGAGATCAGTGCGGCCAGCAACGAGCAGGCTTTGGGCGTCGCCCAGGTGGGTGAGGCCGTAAAGCAGATGGACGAAGTGACCCAGCAAAACGCCGCTCTGGTCGAAGAAATGGCCGCAGCCGCCAGCAGCTTGAAAAATCAGGCCTCCGATTTGGTGGAAGCCGTTAGTGTTTTCAAGCTGGGCTCGGACGGCGTTGACCGCGCTCGCCCTCAGCTAGGGATGCGCAGGGGCTAAAGCACACCCCGAAACTGGGGCCACTTTTCTCACGCCCGAAAGTGGCAAAAATGTAGCCGCTACCAAAAATGTAGCTGCCAACCCAATGGTTTCGAGAGCCCTGGCTCGATTTCAACCGGTGAAATTTGGCGGATTCTGGTCGAGGCACTTTCTTTCCGGGTCCAGCCTGAAATCAGTCAATCTGGGGCTACGATGGCGCCGAAGTTAAACCCGCATCTTTGATGCAAAACAAGATTGATCCCCCTCATTTCGTTAGCATCCGTCAGCCTATAACAATAGGACGGAGCACGGTGAGGGCGTCCATTCAGGCGCAAGCCCCTGCAACCTTTCCCGAGGAGAAAAACACATGAAGCGCGACCCTATCAGCCCGGCGGCGAGTCAGATCATCATTCAACCCATCAGCCACGATGTACTGGCTGAGAAATACCTCAAACCCGGCGAAACCGGAATTGAAGACCTGTTTGCCCGCGTCGCGCGGGCACTGGCGTCGGTCGAGCAAGAGGCTGATCGCCCAAAATATGAGGCGATCTTCCTGGAGAACCTGTATGCCGGTGCCATTGGAGCCGGGCGCATCATGAGCGCGGCGGGCACCTCAATCCAGGCCACCTTGATCAACTGTTTTGTGCAGCCAGTGGGCGACTGTATTCAGGGTTTGGATGACGAAGGTTACCCCGGCATTTACGAAGCGTTGCGCGAAGCCGCCGAGACCATGCGCCGCGGTGGCGGAGTGGGATACGACTTTTCACGTATCCGCCCACGTGGCGCGGCTGTCAAGGGCACGGCCTCGATGGCGTCAGGGCCTTGCAGCTATATCAACGTGTTTGACCAGTCCTGCTCGACGGTGGAGAGCGCTGGCGCCCGTCGGGGTGCGCAAATGGGTGTGCTGCGGATTGACCACCCTGATGTTCTGGAGTTCATTACGGCCAAGCGCTCGCCGGGTCGCTGGAACAATTTCAACGTGTCGGTTGGCATGACCGACACCTTCATGCAGGCCCTGATTGATGACCGGACGTGGGAACTGGTGCACCCAGCCAAGCCTGGGGCGGCGCTGATGGAGAAGGGCGCCTTCCAGCGTACGGACGGCAAGTGGGTCTACCAAACGCTGCCCGCCCGCACGTTGTGGGACACCGTCATGCGCTCCACCTACGACTTTGCCGAGCCAGGCATTTTGTTTTTGGATCACATCAACAAAGACAACAACCTGCGTTACTGCGAGACCATTGCCGCAACCAATCCGTGTGGTGAGCAACCGCTGCCGTCGTATGGTTGCTGCGATCTCGGTCCCATCATCCTGCCGCGCTTTGTCAGGCACCCATTCGGATTCGATGGCGTTGCCGCATTCGACTTCGAAGCTTTCGAGAAATCCGTCGCCATTCAAGTGCGTGCACTGGACAACGTGCTTGATGTCACATTCTGGCCCTTGCAGGCGCAGCGTGACGAGTCCAGCGCCAAGCGCCGCATCGGCGTGGGTTTTACCGGCATGGGCAATGTTTTGGCCATGCTGTGCCTGCGCTACGACGCCGCTGAGGGGCGCGACATGGCAGCCCGCATTGCAACCAGCATGCGTGACGCTGCCTACGCCGCTTCGGTTGCACTGGCGCAGGAAAAAGGCGCTTTTCCAAGGTTCGATGCCGACGGCTACCTCGCCGAAGGCACCTTTGCCAGCCGCCTGCCCGCAGCGCTCAAGCAGTCCATTCGCACCCACGGCATCCGCAACAGCCACCTGCTGTCGATTGCACCCACGGGTACCGTCAGTCTGGCGTTTGCAGACAACGCGTCCAATGGAATAGAGCCCGCCTTCTCATGGATGTACAAGCGCAAAAAACGTGAATCTGATGGCAGCACCACCGAGTATTCAGTGGAAGACCACGCCTGGCGCGTTTACCGGGATCTTGGAGGCGACGTAAACCAGTTGCCGGACTATTTTGTGTCCGCCCTGGAGATGTCTGCAACCAACCACATCGCCATGATGGAAGCAGTGCAGCCCTTTGTGGATACCGCTATTTCCAAGACGGTGAATGTTCCCGCTGATTACCCGTATGAGGATTTCAAGGGTCTGTACCAGCAGGCCTGGAACGCCCGGCTCAAAGGCTTGGCTACCTACCGACCCAACGCCATTTTGGGATCAGTCTTGCACGTGGAGTCAGCCAAGCCAGAGCCCGCCAAACCTGCACCCGTGGCAGTGGTGGACCCTATGCGCACGGTGATCGAGCGGCGCCCCAAAGGGGCGCTGTCTGCAGTTGCCGAAAAGGTGGATTACTGGACCCAGGAAGGGCACAAGACCCTCTACCTGCTGGTCTCATTCTTGCCAGTGCCAGCCGCCAACGGTGTCGGTACGGTTGACCGCGCCATTGAATTTTTCATGCCGGTTGGACAGAGCGGTGAATCACAGCAGTGGATTACGTCGAGTATGCGACTGCTGTCATTGGCGGCACGCGGAGGCTTTCTTGAGCGTGCCCTCAGCGACATGCGCAAGGTCGCGTGGGACCGCGGCCCGGTTCGCCTGGGCACCCACCAAAAGGAAGACGGAACGCACGTGCCCATGTGGCACGACTCCGAAGTGGCTGCGGTGGCATTCGCCATCCAGAACATTCAGGCGCAGCGCAACAGCGCGCTGACGCGTGACAACAACCGCCGCTCCACCGATACCCCTGTCGAGTCGGAGGGATTGTTGCCGCAGCAGGAAAGTGCATTGGCCATGGCGCCCCAGCCAGTGATGGCGGGCAAAAAATGCGGTGAATGCGGTGCCCATGCCGTCATCCGCAAAGACGGGTGTGACTATTGCACCCAGTGCGGGCACGTGGGAAGCTGTGGGTGATCTTTCGAAAGCCATCAGCTGAGGCGCTGATGGCGCTGGACCACCGTTGGCGAGCCAGCAATTTGCTGCTGGCGCCACACAGGCTGGGGTTTTTTCTGGCCATGGCGGTTCTTATCGCTTCGGGCCTTTGGTGGGCGTTGGTGCAGATTGACCGTGTGAGCGTGGCTGTCGCCTTGCCTTACACTTTTTCGCCCACGCTGGCCCATGCTGCCGTAATGACTTTTGGGTTCGTTCCCCTGTTTTTTTCCGGTTTTTTGTTCACAGCCGGGCCGAAGTGGCTGGGCGTGGAGCCGCTGGCGACACGGATTTTGATTGCCCCGGTGCTGATGCAGGCCTGCGGTTGGCTCCTGTGGATCACCGGCATACACCTGCACTTGCTGTCGGCGTTGTTCGGCCTGGCGTTGGCCTGGAGTGGCCTCACCAGCATGACCTGGTTGTTCTGGCGACTCATCTGGCGCAGCCGTGAACGGGACCAGCTGCATGCCCGCACGATTGGCGTTGCTTGCATCGTCGGCTGCCTCAGTCTGGGCGGCTTGCTGGCCAATCTGGTTGTTGGAGAAACTGCAGTGGCGCTGGCATGTGTCCTGACAGGCCTATGGGGGTTTGTAGTCGCTGTTGTGGTCACCGTTGCCCATCGCATGATTCCGTTTTTTACCTCAAGCGCCATGCCACTGACCTCGGTCTGGAGACCCTTTTGGGCGTTGGGTTTGATGTTGGCTGCCGCTGCGCTGGAGTGCATTTCGGTGTGGGTGGAAATTGATGGTCCACTGCACGGCCCAATGGCACCTGTGTGGATGTTGGCGCGTGGCGCCTGCGAGCTGGCTGCTGGTGGTGTCTTGCTGTGGCTTGCCCGGGTATGGAGTTTGGCGCAAAGTCTCAACAACCGATTGATTGCAATGCTGCACATCGGTTTCATGTGGTTGGGAGTGGCGCTGTTGCTGGGGGGCGCGGCTCAGCTGCTGGGCCTGCTGCAAGGTGTGCCCGTGCTCAGCCTGGGATCACTGCATGCGGTCACGGTAGGCTGTCTGTCCTCGCTCATGCTGGCGATGGTGACGCGCGTATCGTGCGGTCACAGCGGGCGTGCCGTGGTTGCAGATGGCATGCTCTGGACGCTATTTTGGTTATTGCAGTTAACAGCGCTGCTACGCATTGCTGCCGCTGCACAAAGCGCATGGGCCAGCTGGTTGCTGTTGCCGACCGCATTGATCTGGGCCACTACCCTGTCGCTATGGGGAGTGCGCCTAGGAAGCTGGTTTGGCCGTGTGCGCGCCGATGGCCGTCCCGGTTAGAGGGGGAGTTACCGTAGATGCCTGATAACGATTTGGTGAACATGGTAGCGACACTGATGCAGTCGCGGCAGACTATATTGCCCAAGCGGTTGTCTGCACCCGGGCCCGATATGGAGCAACTCCATTTGATCCTGGAGGCTGCAGCATCTGCGCCCGATCATGGTCAGTTGCTTCCGTGGCGGTTTGTACTGGTCCCCGAGCAAGCCCGTGCAAGCCTTGCGGATGTTTTTGCTGGGGCTTTGCAGGAGCGGGACACAGCGGCAACACCCGAGCAGGTGAATCAGGCCCGGGAGAAGGCTTTCCGTTCACCAGTTCTCCTGCTGTTGCTTGTGGATGCCCGCGGCGGCGACCCCGACATCGATTTGCATGAACGCATTGTCTCGGCGGGTTGTGCCGTGCAAAACATGTTGTTGATGGCGACCGCCCTGGGATACGGCTCTGCGCTGACCAGTGGCAAAGCGTTGAAGTCGGGAGGGTTGCGATCACTTTTTGGCTTGGCGAACGAGGAACACCCTTTGTGTTTTGTCAGCATTGGCACTGCGCTAACGAGCCGACATGCCAAGTTGCGACCGACCGTGCGTGACTATGTCACTACGCTGGGTAAAGACGAGACGTCAGACCTTTGACGGTGTCAAATACGCTTCGCACAGCGCCAGGGCTGCGGCAAAATCCAGGCGGGCAATTTCTTCACCCAAAGGAGTAAGTAGTTCGTCCCATCGTGGACCCTGGCCCTGGCGCATCTGGTCAAAAACGTCCACCGCCTGCATGTTGGAATTTTTCAGCAAGTCCAACAAAACCGTCAGCTTGGTGCGAAGTTGTTCTGCCGTCATTTCAGGGCCGGTATGCGATATAGGCGTGGGGGACAATCGCTGCAATACCGGCGTCAACGCCAGTACCGCAGCATCCACTGAGCTTTGCAGTTGCGCCACGACTTCCACCTGATCCGCAGAAGGGATGCCGGCTTTGGCCCGGGTTTCCAGGTCTCTTGCGACGCTCGCGAGCTGCAAAGCCCCCACCGTTGCTGCCAACCCTTTGAGAGTGTGCAGGGTTCTCACGGCTTGCGCAGACTGCGCATTTGTCAACTGCAGTGCTAGCTGACTCGGAACACGCACCGCATCGCGCATGAACTCTTGAAGGATGGTTATAAAAATCGCAGTATTGCCGCCCATGCGCTTCAGTGCGGCATCGACATCCAACTCCCCAGGCTCAAGGACAGGGGAGGCGGCGGCTTCCATTGCGGGGTCATCGGCTGAAGTTAGTGCTTCCTGGTTTGCTGCAGAGTGCCCGGTGTGCTCTAAGAGCAACGCAACCAGGTGGTCCAACTCAAATGGCTTGCCGACATGGTCATTCATGCCGACCTCCAGACAGGCAGCGCGGTCTGACGCCATGGCATTGGCCGTCATGGCAATGATTGGCAAGTCCGATAGCCCCAACTCCTGGCGAATGGCTCGTGTGGCGCTGTAGCCGTCCATCACTGGCATCTGCAAATCCATCAGTACGACATCAAAAGACTGATTGGCTTGCGCTACTGCCATTACGCCCAATTGGCCGTTGTCCGCCAGCGTGATATCAGCACCTTCTTGGCTCAATAAACCTTGCGCCACGAGCTGGTTGATCTTGTTGTCTTCAACCACCAAAATGCGCAGACCTTTCAGCCGTTTAGCGCCACTGGGTTTCTTGGCAACTGGTGCCGATCGTTCCTGCGACTTGGAGTTGACGTTCGGCCCCAACCCCAGCTGAATCTGAAAGTGAAAGGTACTGCCTGTCCCCAGGGCGCTGTCAAGTTTGAGGTCACCGCCCATGAGGGCCACCAGCCGCTTAGAAATGGAAAGGCCCAGGCCGGTTCCACCAAAACGTCGCGTGGTGTTGGATTCGGCCTGCGAGAAGCCACTGAAAATGTGTTCCTGTTTGTCCTGGGCAATGCCAATACCGGTGTCGCGCACAGCAAATTCCAACAGCACTGAATTGTCCTGGCGTTCTACGACGTGCACTGACAGCACCACTTCGCCATGGCTTGTGAATTTGAGTGCATTGCCACCCAGGTTTGTCAGCACCTGCCGCAAACGCATGTCATCGCCAATCAGCCCCTGTGGCACCTCGGGTTGTACGTCAAACCGAATTTGGATTTCTTTCTTACCCATATTGGCCGAAAGAATGACTTTCAGGTCTTGCAGCATCTTGTCCAGCTGAAAGGGCCTCGGGTCCAAACTCATTTTTCCGGCCTCCACCTTAGAGAAGTCCAGTATGTCGTTGAGTAATCCCAGCAAGGAGCGTGCAGCCCCTTCCGTGTCGCTCGCATAACTGCGCTGACGAGGGTCAAGTTCGGTGTTTTGCAGCAGTTTGAGCATGCCCAGAATTGCATTCATGGGGGTGCGGATTTCATGGCTCATATTGGCCAGAAACTCACTCTTTGCTTTGCTCGCGGCTTCGGCCGATTCCTGCGCTTTTTTCAACTCTGTGATGTCAAACCGGAAACCAACGATCTGGCCCAAAGGGGTTTTGCGCTCCACAATGCGCAACCATCGGCCGTCGTCCAACCTTTGCTCCAAAAGCGCATTGCCCTGGCGGTGCTCTGCTACCCGATCAGCAACCCACTCTTCAACGCGTCCGGTAGCGGCAGGATACAGGCCGCGTTCGGCGCCGAACCGCAGTATGTTTTCAAACGAGCTACCCGGAACGATGACCTCAGCGGATGTGCGATAGACATCGCGGTATTTTTCATTGCAAAACAGCAGACAGTCGTTGCTGTCGAAGATAACAAAGGCCTCCTCCAGCGCCTCCATGGAAGTAATCAGCATGTTCTCGGTGTCACGGCGTGCGGTTTCTGCCTGCAGCAATTCGCTGGCAGTTTTGCTTTGCGCATTGAGCGCCAACAGATGGCGGTTGTAGCCCGCTACCAGCTGGCCGATTTCATCGTCGGTTCGGGGCGCGGGCAGGGCTTCGTGCAGTGCACCGGGCCGCCTTTGTAATTGTTTGAATCCGTCTGAGACCGCACGAATGGGAGCCACCACTGTTCGGGCGTACCGCCAGGTCAATGCAAACACCCCCAACAATCCCAGAGCCAGCAAAGCGGCTGTGGTCAATGTGAGCCGGTCAACCCGACCGGTCACCTGATCGCGCGGCGTCAGCATTACCAGGTAGCCATTGCCGTGGTTTTGATCTGTGGAATTGGCGTCCACCAGAAACTGTTGTCCATCCAGCGTGACCTCTTGTGTCCCTTGAGCGAGACGCAAGACGTTGGTCAGCGCGGGTGAAAACATTTGCCCTACCATCTGTTGATTGGAGTGCAGCGCCACCCGGCCGTTGGGGTCGATCTGCATCAATTGCTGGCCTCCGGGTAGGGGCACATGCTGCAAGTATTCTTTCATGATGTCATCAGACAAGCTGATGACCAGCAGACCCACGGTGTCGTATTTGCCAGACTTTGGCGAAAAGTGCCGCAGTGCACGCAGCACGCTGGTCACCTGGCCAACGCGTGAGTTGCTGTTGATGTTGGGGCCAATGCCGAGCCACAGGTTTGGGGATGGCGATTGTGTGGCCTGCTTCAACAAATTGCCGGCCAATTCTGGCGCAATGGTGCTGGAATTGAGCGTTTCACCAACGTGGAAATGCGCCCCACCGAGGGAAAAAAGATCGAGCGAAACAAGCCCTTTGACACGCACGTAGTTGTTCAGCGCGTAGCCTATTTGGGCACGCGTGTTGAGCGCGTCAAACCCGCTGTTGTCGGGTTCATCAGCACTGCGCAGTGCGCCGCCCACCGCTTCGTTGCCGGCAATATTGGTGGCAAGATCCTCTATCTGGTCGTGGTAGAGAGACAGGTATGAAGCAAAACCGCCCAGCACGCGGACGTTTTCAGATTGCGCCTGCTCCAGCACGATACGCTTGGAAATTTCCAGCGCGCTAAAGCCCAGAACCGTCAGCGGCACAATGCCGGCCACCAACAGGTAGCCCAGCAGCTTGACAGTGATGTTGAAGCGCAGGTTCACTTCGAAAATTGGCTGTCTGCTTTACTTCAGGTCGGCCGCCGTAATCAGGCGGGTTTCAATCATTGTCGTCGGCGCCACGGCCTCGCCTTTGATCAGGCGCAAAGCCAGCGACACACCTTGATAGCCCTGCGCAGCAGCCTGTTGGTCTACTGTGGCAGCAATATGGCCGGCCTTTATCTCGGTCAGAACCTCCGACAATGCGTCAAAACCAACCACCTTCACATTGACTTTGCCTGCTTCCTGCAGGTATTTGCTGGCACCCATGGCCATCATGTCGTTGGCCGCAAACAGCAACTTGACATCAGGGTGTTTGGTGAACAGCTGCTTGGTCACGGTGTAGGCTTCGTCAATTTTCCAGTTGGCGGTTTCAGACGCCACCAGTTTGATGTGTTTGTTTTCAGATAGCGCGCGGCGGGCGCCCTCCATGCGCTGGCGGGCATTGTCGGCACTGCGAATGCCCTCCAGAATGGCAGCCTGGGTTGGGGTAGTGATTTTTGCGGCCAAAAATTGCGCTGCACTGTAGGCACCCGCCTCATTGTCGACCCCCACAAATGGCACATCAGCCAGGCCAGCTTGTTTGAGAGCTTCTGAGTCAAGCCGATTGTCGATGTTGATGATCTTGATACCGGCATCGGCCGCCTTTTTAAGCGCCGGGATCAAACTCACCGAGTCGCCCGGGGCGATGACAATGGCTTTGACTTTGGCGGCAACAAGATCATTGACCAATTGAATCTGCTGTTCGATCGATGTCTCCTGGGCTGCTGTTTTGACGGTAAGCGCAACGTCCAACTCTTTTTCTGCACGGCGTGCGCCTTTCTCCATTTCGATGAAGAAGGGGTTGGTCAGCGTCTTCATGACCAGACCAACGGCATGGGATGTCACGGCCGTGGTCGGTGAAGACGCAGGCTGTGCAGGCGTCGTACCAGTGCTGATGCTGGGTCCGCTGGACTGACCGCAGCCGAGTAAAACCAAGCTCAACACCGTGCAGGAAATCAGTTTTGATGGATTCATGGTGGACCTCTGAAAAGGGGATATTTTGCCGAATCCATACTATCGCATGGACGTGGTCCAATAGCTGGATGAATCCCGACGCGCACAAACTCTGGCTGGCTCCGCAATGGGCTTTTGCCATTCTGCTAGCCCTGCTGGGGATGCTCGGACCCTTCTCGATTGACACCTATTTGCCTGCGTTTGCCGACATTGCCCGGTCGCTTGATGCGTCGCCCGTGCAGATGCAGCAAACGCTGTCGGCCTACCTGTTCGGTTTCGCCTTCATGAGTTTGTTCCATGGCGCCATTTCTGACAGCTTTGGCCGACGGCCCGTGGTGCTGTGGGGGCTGGTTGCCTTTACGGTGGCGTCGATTGGCTGCGCGTTGTCACAAAGCATTGGCCATTTGATCCTTTTCCGGGCCATGCAGGGCCTGTCGACGGGCGCAGGCATTGTGGTGTCCAGGGCGGTCATTCGCGACATGTATGCGCCGTCCCAAGCGCAAAAAGTCATGAGCCAGGTCACGATCTTCTTCGGTGTGGCGCCTGCGATCGCGCCCATTGTGGGGGGCTGGATGCTGGTACATGTCAGCTGGCACGGCATCTTCTGGTTTCTGTCCGGCGTGGGTGTGGTGCTGTGGATCGCGATCTACCGCCTGTTGCCCGAAACGCTGCACGCTACTCAGCGCCAGCCCTTTCACCCCCGTAATCTGCTGGCGGGCTATTGGCAACTGGGCTCTGACCCGCGCTTTTTTCTGTTGGCGCTGGCCAGTGGCATACCTTTCAACGGCATGTTTTTGTACATTCTGAGTGCGCCAGTCTTTTTGGGGGAACATCTGCAAATGGCTCCCCAACAGTTCTTTTGGTGTTTTTTGATCACCATTGGCGGAATCATGGGCGGGGCTATGGTCAGCGGACGATTGGCCGGAAAAATTGCTCCCAAACGCCAGGTACGTATAGGACTGCGAATCATGCTGGCTATTGCCGTCATCAATCTGCTGGCAAATATGGCGTTCAAGGCACACGTCAGCTGGGCGTTGCTGCCGTTGGGTATCTTTTCGTTTGGTTGGGCACTCATGGTTCCGGTGGTGACACTTCTGGTGCTGGATCTGCACCCCGAGCGTCGCGGTATGGCGTCAAGCCTGCAGATGTTTGTGGGCTCCACGGCCAATGGCATTGTGGCCGGTGTGATCTCGCCGCTGGTGATGCACTCCACGGTGGGACTGGCCGCTGCATCCCTGCTGATGCTGTGCATCGGGTTGTTGTCCTGGACCTACATTCGACACCGTTGGCCTGAAATTGGCCATAACATTGCGCATGGCTAGAGAGTTGCGCTTTACGCTTGCTGCTGGTTTTTTTTCGCTGCTTTTGCTGGGCAATGGCGGAGCATGGGCGCAGTCCGATGCCATTGAGCGCATCGACGCAATTTACCTGCAGTCCGAGCAGGACAACGCCGGCGCACTGGAAGCCCTGCAAAGTCTGGGTAAAACGTTCAACACGACGACACCTTACAGCGTTCAACGCGAGTACCTGACTCGAATAATCACCCTCGAAATTGACTCGGCCAACGCCGAGGCAGCGCGTGCCTCTATCGTGCGCATGCTGCAACAGGCCCAGTCCGAGCACGACGACCTCGGGGTGGCACTTGCCATGAGCTTTGATGCGTCGGCCATGGTGGACGCTGCCCGCTCGGCGGCAGCCATTGCAAAACTGGACGAAGCTTTGCCGTTTGCCGTGCGATCTGCAGACCCCACCGCCTTGTGGCAACACTACCGGGCGTTGGGCTCTGCCCAATTGGCCTTGGGCAAATTCGAGCAGGCGCTGGACAGCTACCTTAAATGCCTGCGCTATGCCGACCAGCAACCCAAGCACGCCAAACAATCCCGCCTGCGTGCGCTCAGCGGCCTGAGCAACGTGTATGCATCCATGAAGAACCATGACAAAGCGTTGGCCGTTATTGACGAGGGCTTGGCTTTGGCCAAAGACCTGGATTCCCGCAAGATGCTGGCTTCGCTGTTTCTGGGTCAGGGCAATGAATACGCGGTGATGGGGCGTATCAAGGAGTCTTCGCAGGCCACTGAGCGTGCCCTGAAGGTCAGCCGTGACAGTGGTTTGGCCCGGCTTGAGGCCACCATCCTGAACAACATGGG
>Ga0247844_1008051_pt1 | contig 11621 bp, 12 predicted proteins | sample LaCtaG_FD_192421 | JGI IMG/M metagenome (GOLD analysis project Ga0247844, IMG submission 192421) | Freshwater microbial communities from meromictic Lake La Cruz, Castile-La Mancha, Spain - LaCruzMarch201714.5m_1 | ecosystem: Environmental > Aquatic > Freshwater > Lake | place: Spain: Castile-La...
GCAAAAGAGCTTAATCTGCCGCAGGATGCCGACCCGGCTTACATCATGTCACTCAAGGGCGTGATGAAGGAGATAGCTGTTTCCGTTGATGAAACTGAATTGCAGCCGCAACTACTATCTGCAGTTCACTCAGCTATTGCTGCTCTGGAAGTGATGCGCAAGCGGGAGGGAGAGGCGCTTGCAGACGATCTGAAAGCAAGACGAAAGCAGATTGCCGTGTGGGCGGTGCTGATAGGTGAGCGGACGCCTCAAATGGTGACGGAATACCGCCAGAAGCTGAAAGCAAGACTGGATCAGCTTCTTGATGGCGTTGAGATGGATGAAAGCCGACTGTCACAGGAAGTTGCCCTACTGGCAGATCGCTGTGACACTACTGAAGAACTGGTGAGGCTCGCGAGCCATTTTAACCAGTTTGACGAGGCACTCCGCAGTACGGAGCCGGTTGGGCGGAAACTCGATTTCCTGATGCAGGAGATGAACCGTGAGGTCAATACAATCGGTTCGAAGTCAAACGATGCCGATATTACGAACCTGGTAATTAAGATTAAGGCGGAAATGGAAAAAATGCGTGAGCAGGTGCAGAATGTTGAATAAAATTGACGTCAGAGAAATGTGATTTGTTACCAAAATAGTATTGACGGTGGTTCATTTCGAGTGTTATTGTTTTTCACCTGTAAAAACAGAACCATATACATGAAAAGCCGATAGGACAATCAGTTGCACGAGTTTATAAGAGAGCGTTTTTTATGAAAAACCGGTTATTAATTCTGACAATTGCCTTCTCTCTCCTAGTACCGCTGACTTCATTGGCGCAAGTTGTCTGTCTGGATGCTGAAGGTGAGGCTCTGATTGTCAATAATGATAAACCCGCTGCTAAAATGGAGGCGATTGCAAGAGCCAAGTGGTCTGCGATTGAGCAGTCTGTCGGTGTCGAGGTAAAGGCGCAGAGTGTCGTGCAGAATTTTGCTTTAGTTGACGATGCTGTTACCAAGCAGATAAAGGGTGTTGTTACCGGTCATAAAATTATTTCAGAGGGTAGCAGTGACGGTGTCTTCAAGGTAAAAATTAACGCATGCATCGAACCGGCAAAAGCGGGCGATGTTCTCTCATCTCTTGCACTAAATAATTCCATCGCTGTTTTCCTGCCTGCGTCAAAACCGCGCGAAGTCACTCACCTTGAGCAACGAGATGTACATGATGAAGCAAACATTCTTTCGGAGTCTGTCATAGGCAAGCTTGCTGAGCAGGGTTACACAGTGGTTGATGTTGCGCCTACCGGGGCTGCCGATGCCGCAGTCATAGATAAGGCGATGAAAAGCGGCAACTACATGACTCTTCGCAGTATGATGTTCAAATTTATGTCCAATCTCCTCCTGATCGGCAAGGCTGAGTATACAATTTCAACAAAAAAAGGCTCTGACATAGGCTTCGGCGTACAGATGCCTTTTCAAAACGTAACTGTACGTCTAACCTACCGCCTGGTGACTAAAGAACCTTCCGGAAAAATGATTATTCTTGCTGCGGGAACTGAAGAGTCAAGAGCCATGGCCAACAACGCTGAAGATGCGACTGCAAAAGGTCTTAAAAACATTGCAGATAAATTATCTCCGGTTGTTCTTGAGAAAATATCAAAATATATCAAGGGGATATCAAGAAAAATCAATGTGAAGGTTGATGGAATTGCTGATGTTTCAGCTAATTTTTCAGTCAAGGATATCCTTCAAAATACTGCATGGGTAACTGCAGTAGAGGAGAAGGGGTTAGGCGACTTCACTGTCAGCTATCCTGAAAATTCCATCTATCTCGCCAATAGTATTGAGCAGCGTGGCGGCTTTAAGGTTAAAAAGTTTACTCCGTATATGATCGAATTTAAATATCTGCAGCAGTAGGAAACAACTATTCGCTAAGTAGTCAATATTATATGCTTCATGGAGTGTGTCATGAAAAAAGTATTAACTATTATTCCTCCGATTCTCTCTCTACTGTTCCTCTTATCCGGTTGCGCAGCGACTATAGACCTTGCCAAAATGCGCGAATCAAAACTGGACGAAACTAGTGCCAAATCTGAACTACCTGGTTACATAAAAGAAAAAACCCGCCCTAAAGTCGCTGTTCTCCCTATTACTGATGCATCACAGTACAAGAACCTCAATCTCGCTGAAACTGCTCAGGACACCCTTACCCAGCTACTCGTCGCAAGCGGCGGTGTTGAGGTTATTGAGCGTGCGCAGCTCAAACAATTCATGGAGGAGATCAAGTTCAAGTCCAGCGTTGGAGCAGAGATCGACGCAGAGCAATTCGCAAAGATTGCTAAAGATGTAGATACCGTCTTTGTCGGAATCATCTCTTCAGCTGCTGTAACAGCATCCTTTACCGAAGCAAGTTCTTATACCGACAAAAAGGGTAAAACTCACTATTCACCCCCTTCATGTTCAGAAGTGGGCAGTGCCACCATAAACTTCAGAGCGCTTGCTTCCCCTTCCGGAACTATAGTAAATACCTTTCAGGTGAAAAGTAAAAGCGGTCGCAGTCGTGAAGTCAGATCATCACACGAATGTAAGGTTCAAAGTCCTGGAGGATTACTTTCTGAGGCTATCAATAAAGCTATAGATGATGCCAAAGAAGATATTGCCAATACTTTCCCTTCATTTGGCTATATTTACAAGACAATGACTGATATAACCGATCCAAAGAAGAGAATCGCGTATATCAATCTTGGTAGGAATGACGGCATTGCTCCCGGAAATAAGGTTGATATAATTGAGTTCATCAAAGAGAAGGACAGGGTTACAGGTGGCGCTAGAACCATTCAGAGGACAGTTTGTGAAGCCGTTGTCTCTGAAACACAATTTCTTGTGGACAGTGCTTTGGTCATTATACCTGAAGATGCTTTAAATAGTGTATTAGTAGGCCAGGCTGTTAAAACAAAGGCGAATGTCAGTGTTTTCAGGGCGATCAACAAAGCTCTAAAGTGAGCAAACAGGGGGATTTATGAATTACCGACTATTGTTGCCGCTGCTGGCACTTCCGGTCATGCTGTTCTCGGCATGTTCGAGCCATGTAGCAAAATGTACCTCTCCGGAAGATAACCCGCAGCATCACTACCTAATGGGTATGGAGGCGCTGGAAAAGAAAAACCTCGACAATGCCCAGGAAAAATTCGAGCGCATGATCTACTGCGAAGATAAGATATCCAGGGCGTACAGCGGCCTGTCTATTGTCTCCGCTGGAAGAGTGAAGCAGCAGGCGGACGCCGGTTACAAAGCTGTAGACACCGGCAGAGCCTACGAAAATTTGAAGAAAGCCGATAAGTACGCTGGCAAGGATGAGGAAAAGTTTGATTTCGCCATTGCTACCATTAGGGTAGAGAGCGCAATCAAGAGTAAGGATTGGCTGGAAAATGCTTCAAATGCCTATAATGATTGCAACAATCTCAATCCCGATGAGCGCCAACTCCTGTACTATCAAGGTAAAGAAGCACTTAATTACTTCATGGGACTTGCCTACCTGGAAGGTTTCCAGTTTGCCAGAGCCAGAGACAGCTTCTCGTCCGTTCTCAATGCAAAGCGCGAAGGCAAATGGCATGAGAAGGCTGACAAGGGTTGGAAGAAAACAGATAAGATAGTTCGCGCCATGGGCGGGATTACTGTTGGCGATGTCGGGAAGAAGATTGCTGTGAAAGAGTCGGTTACCCGTGCGGATCTCGCAGCTCTGCTTATAGACGAGATGAATCTCGAAAAACTTTTTGCCGGCAGAATACCTGTTGCTTCACAAGTTGACGCTTTAAAAGCGGAATTCACTCCCGCCGACATCATGAGCTCCCCTTTTAAACAGGAGATAATGATCATAATGAAGTGGAAGGTTCGTGGCTTGGAGCCTAAGTATGATCAGACCACCATGGCCAACCTCTTCAAGCCGTCCGAAAATGTTTCCAGAGGAGAAATGGCATTAATCCTTGAAGATGTGCTAATAAAACTTACCGGTGATGCGAAAATATCCACTGCCTACTTCGGTCAGGAACGTTCTCCTTTTCCTGATGTGAGACCAACTTCTCCAATCTACAACGCTGTAATGAACATGACCAGCAGAGGGATAATGGAGGGTGAACTCTCTGGTGAATTTCGAGTTAACGATCCTGTTGAAGGATCTGAAGCTCTTCTTGCAATCCGTATGCTAAGACAGAAGTTAAATATCTATTAAATCATTCATAAAGGAGATCCAGAAATGAAAAAAATCGCAATCGCAGCATCCATTTTGTTTGCATTTTCGCTGTTGGCATTTGCCAAAGAGCCTCCTGCTGCCGCACCTGAAAATTCTGTCCAGCTTGATGAAACCTTTCAGAAAGCCAACACTTGGCTGAGCCAGCAGAATCTCTCCGTTACCGGAGGACCTTCAGGAAGAGACGACAATACCGCTTTCAGTCAGGAAGTTATTCTTTTTTACGGTGAAGGCCTGGCCGGCCCGAATCAGACTCACCCCACCCAGAGGGAGATGATGGCAAAACGTGCCGCAGTTGTTATGGCGCAGCGCTCTTTGATGGAGTATCTACAGGGTTTTGCCATTGTGGGTGACACTCTCGTAAAAGACGGCATGGTTCAGTATGACGTTGTTAGGTCTTCAGTTGCCGGTTTTGTAAAAGGTGCTCAGGTAGTTATTCAAGAGTACAGCAAGGACAAGGATATGGCTATTGCCATCATCAAGCTTGGCATGCATGGTCCGAAAGGTTTTGCCTCAACGATGTATGAAAAAATGTTGAAGGATCCGGAAATCAAGAAGAGTCTTACTGAGCTGGATGGTAAACCGGCTCCTGCATATAAGCACAAACCGGAAGCTCTTCCTGAAAATTATGACGGTCTTGTCATTGACGCCAGCAACCAGAGTTTCAGGCCGGCTCTTATAAACAGAATTTTTACTGCCAAAGGCGAGCTTCTTTATGATCCTTCAAAAATCAGCCAGAAAATACTTGTTGAGCAAGGTTGCGGCGAGTACACCAACAGTGTTGACAAAGCAAAGGCTGCGCTGGAAAAAAGAGGTGTAAAAAATCCATTTGTGGTTACTGCTGCCGGTGCAGTCGGTTCTTCTGACTTACAGGTTTCTGACGATGATGCTGTAAAAATCTTCTCTGCCAACCAGAAGGGCAATTTTATGAGTGGCGCCAAAGTCGCATTTGTCTTGAAGTAAGGGGGGATTTATCATGAAAAAGGTGTTAATAACCGCCCTGTTATTATTTTCGGTTTCGACTGTTTCAGCCGAGTATATAAACGGACAGTGGGTAGACCCTTCATGGTTAAAGCTGCACGAAATAAAGAACATGAAGATCGTATCTGCTGTTGCACGCCAGATGACATCAGCGTACCATTCTAATCAGCGCAGTGATCTCTCCATGCAGACAAAGAGGTGGGATAAGAAACCTTCAATCATGACTGAGGAGACAACAGAAATCCTCTTCCTCGATAAACCTGGAAAGATAAGACTTGCCGGTGATGAAGAGGGAAAAAAGAGTTGGAAAGTCGATAATTTTCTGCTTGTAGAGATTCTGGATATAAGCGGTACCGTTACGACAAGAAAGGTTATCGGCAGATTCGACTCAGGCGATAATCTGCTTCAGGATGGAAAGCGTATCAGCCAACTTAATCCGAACTCAATGACATTCACTCCTAAACAGGTAGACATAGGGCCACTACCGGTGAAGAAACCATTTAAACTCAGAGTAACCGCACTTGATTATGGGGAGTTTGGTGAGGTAAGCGACGTTTATATGATTATCGAGTAGTCAGTCAGGTTCAATTCTATTTATAGCCCTGGTCAACCTATATTGATCGGGGCTAAACTATTTGACGTTTCATTCACTAAGCAATTACAGGATAACTTGAAATGAATGCTGCTCTCACTAAAAAAACAGCAACACTCCGCACAATTCTGACGGATATGGGTGGCTGTGTCATCGGCTTTTCCGGCGGGGTGGATTCGACACTGCTGTTTGCCGTTGCCGCTGAAGTACTGGGGCGGCGTGCATTGGCAGTTACGGCGACCTCAAAGACATATCCGGAGCGTGAATTAAATGAAGCGCGAGAGTTGGCCGAGCGTATTGGTGGCCGCCATTTGATTGTCGAATCAGAGGAGTTGGATATCCCTGAATTCCGTGATAATCCCCGCAATCGCTGCTACTACTGTAAAAAAGAGTTGTTTGGTAAATTAAGAGTAATTGCCGACGAGGAAGACCTTAGCTTTGTGCTGGATGGCACTAATATCGATGATGCTGGCGATCATCGCCCTGGGCGGCAAGCGGCGGAAGAGCTGCAGGTGCGCAGCCCGCTGGAAGAAGCCGGGTTCACCAAGCAGGATATTCGTGATCTTTCCCTTGAAATGGCTTTACCAACCTGGGATAAGCCAGCCTTTGCCTGTCTCTCCAGCAGATTCCCTTACGGCACTGCAATTACCGCAGAGCGCGTCGGTCAGGTTGGGTTGGCAGAAGAATCACTGCGGGAAATTGGCTTTCGGACTTTGCGGGTGCGTTATCATGAGACTGTTGCAAGAATTGAGTTGGGAGAAGAGGAATTTGCCAGTGCTACCGGCGCCCTGCGTGATGAAGTGGTCAGACTGGTAAAAGCCGCCGGCTTCACATATGTTGCGCTCGATCTGCAGGGTTATCGAACCGGGGCTATGAATGAGGTCGCTCAGTAGCTGACAGTAGTACTTCCCGTGCGCGATCCATTTGCAGGCATCGGCAAGCCAGAACCGCTCAAATACCTTTCATCTGGTACTTGGTCGAGGCGCCTCACACAAGAGCATAGAATTGTCTATCTTGTTCGTGAAGACAGAATCGATTTTCTTCAAGCACGGTATCATTATTGATCATTCCTACTTGCTCTCCTCATTCCAAGCAATATTTCTTTCATGTCTCCTTTTGCTTTGAAGCTTACAATCAGGAGGTATGGGGCTAACAGCATTGTTCCGCCAAAAATACCCAGCACACCCAAAACAAGTCCTTCGGGCGAGAAATTATGGCGCCAGGCGAGCCATAATCCAGAAAATATTAGTAAGCACATAAAGTCAAAATTGAACTGTCCTGCCCAAGTCATCGCTACCATATCACCAAAAAATACTGGCAGCAGGTTCCATCCATGATTGATGCCCACAACCACCGTATAACAAAGAAGTCCTGTAATAATAATCGTTAAAAGAACTCGAAATGCGACCATAGGTGCTCCTTCCTTCATTAGTTTGATCAACGTCATTGGGCTGACCCGCCCGCCCAGCCTTTCCGGGCGGTCGGGTCAAGCCGCAAATTGGACATTCGGTTTGTTACTCTTGCAAGTTTAATATGTACGTGCTATTGTACAATATCTTGTCATTTGGGAGGACAATTATGCAGGCAGTTACTTATAGTGAAGCACGGCATGGTCTTAAGCACTTTATGGACACAGCTTGTAGTAACCATGAACCGATCCTGATCACGCGGCGTAAGAATGAAAGCGTAGTTCTCTTAAGCTTAGAAGACTACGAGTCCCTTATGGAAAGCGAATATCTGCTTTCCAGCCCTGCTAACGCCGCACGACTTATGCAGTCTATTCAAGAGGCTCAGTCCGGTAAACGAACATCCATGGATGCTCTTGAATTATGAATGTTACTCTCACACCGACAGCTCTGGATGATCTTCGCTATTGGCTTAAAACTGATAAACGCCAGACCGATCGAGTCTTTACGCTTTTTGAAGAAGTCCGGCGAAATCCTTTTGAGGGAACCGGCAAGCCTGAGCCGCTCCGCTTCCAACTTGCCGGTTGCTGGTCCCGCAGAATTGACCGTGAACATCGTCTTGTCTACCAAGTTGAAGAGGCAGAGATTATAATTCTTGCTTGTCGCTATCACTATTAATCACGGCAGACACTCTCAAAAAGACGGCACAGTCTTCTTTTCTTATAGCACCCCATGACCATCTGCGGCGCACCAAGACTATTGAATAATGCTGACAGGCTCATATTCTACTCCATTTTGTCTATTGTCGTTCAACGTGCATGAAGTTGACCCGGCGGTTTTGGGCGGGTCGAAATTTCTGGTTGGAAATTCGGTCTTTCGATTTTTAGTCTTGCTTCTGCTTTTTCATTTTTCTTGTAGTATAGAAACTATTTCTATATATTCACTCCATGACGACAAAATACCGCTTTTCAAATTTCAGGATTTCGCTTAGGGAAAAAGATCATAATCCTCCACATGTACATCTCATGGGGTCTGATTTTGAAGTAGTAGTAAATCTTGTGACGCTTGATATTATGGATGGCTCCGCATCTTCAAAGGTTCTGCGTCACGCACTGAAATGGATCGCTGACAATAGAGAGGAGTTGATTACACAATGGCACATGCTACACGGATAACCCGCCCAAGATTAACAGCAGTAACTCCTGCCGCTGATTATTGCCTCAATGTTAGTTTCGTTGATGGCTCCTGCGGCACCGTAAACATGAAAGACTTCATTTTTTCTTTGTCTGGTCTTGCTCCTCTTCGTGACCCTTCTGCCTTTTCCAGTGCTGTTTTAGGAGAATACGGTTGGGAAGCTGAATGGCCTCTGCTCGACATTCAGATCGGTGCTGACACTCTCTTTGCCGACATGCTCGATCAACGTTCTGAAACTCCTGCCGACCGTTTCACGGTTTGGCGAATCCGAAACAATCTCTCTCTTTCTGCCGCTAGTCGCGAGCTTGGTGTTACTGTACGCACTATAAGTGCCTATGGTTCTGGTGCTCGCCCCATTCCGAGAACTGTTCAGCTTGCCTGCCTTGGTTGGGAAGAAGAACGGCGCAGATTAACTGCCTAAATCGAACTGGGAGCTGGCCTTTTAGTGGCTCCCAGTTCGATTTCGATAAGCTGGCAAAATATGTGAAGTGCCCCCCTTTTCCACTTATAATCATGCGACATCGTGTCGCGAATAACGTGATAAGGCACACCGGCTCGGCGAGGGCTTTTTCCCACTGACCGGTGCTGCCGTTTGTTGGGAATTCGGTTTTTTCTCGGTGTGTTATTTCGTTTTGGAGGCGAGAGATTAGGCAGCACACTGTTTTTTAGTGCGTCCGACTGTGTGCGGTGTTTTACAATCTACTTTCCTTGACACCATTTCACTGACTAATCGTAACTCTAGTCGGCAGCCGAGGGCATGTGCATATTTTTCTAACGTAGCAATTGACGGAGAATGCTTCCCTCGTCCTGATTCAAGGCGGGCGACAGCAGATTGGGTTGTGCCGATTCGCTCTGCGACTTCAGCTTGTGTGACACCTGCGGCGGTACGAGCTTTGAGAAACTCGTCAAGGAATTGGAACTCTGCATCCAGTCGATCATATTCTGTTTTTACATCTGCCCTTTCAAGGGCACGGGCTTTAAGTTCTTTGTGAGTGAGCATTTTTGTACTCCTTCATTCTTCGTTGTGCTGTTTCAAGCTCTCTCGGCGGTGTTTTATCAGATTTCTTGGTGAATTGATGCAACATAACTATTTTTCGGCCAACAATTGTGCAATAAAAAACCAGTGCTATTCCCTCTGTGGCTTTTAGTCGTAATTCAAAAAGGCCATCTCCCATTGCGCGTGTATGCGGCATACCGAGATCCGGGCCGTAGACCTCCATTCTGTCAGAATACCGGAGATACCGACCGAGAAAACCAGACGGCATCGCGAGGATTTCTTCTTGTTCGGAATCGTCGTAGTAAGTGATTATCCAAGTCATGGTTGCATTATAGCATATTTGCTATTTAGATCTATTAGATTTTTGAAAATACGGAAAACTCCCTTTTTTGCTTTTTCTCTTTTGACGTTAAATCGCTTTTGACGTTTCACTTTCGGTTTACCGCCTGCGCAGCAGGCGCTTGTCCCCAACCCGCACCGTCATTTTAAGCGAATCGAAATATTCAAGAACCGGGATCATGAATTTACGGGAGAGTCCAGTGATTTCTCTGAACTCAGCAGGGGTTATCTCACCTTTCGATCGTAGATATTCGAGCATGGTCTCAGAAATTTGCTGCAACGGAGCTGGTGCATAAAACAGGTCACTTTTGACCTTGACGGCCCGCCCCTGGCGGGTGAGAAGGGTCAGGTGGTCAAGCAGCAACTTTTCCGGAAGGCGGAACAGCTCAGACCACTCTTTTACCGTAGGCGGTTCAACCCCGCTGTTGATTAGCAGTTCCTCAAGTTTTCGCTGAATATCGTTATTGCCGTTGACTTCTCCCCCTTTTCTTACCGGTAGTCTGACCTGATCACGGTCAGACACAACCCTTTTTTCGCTTTCCAGATGCTGCAGACAGTGACTGAAGAACCGCACGTCACTCCTGGCCGGCAGGCGGGTTTTCAACTCCTCTCTGCTGATGCCCTCCTTCGTCGGATTGTCTGCAAGATATGTTTCAACTCTGCTTAGTAGCGTATCACAAAGGATGGTTAAGCTTTCACGATTTAAAAACAGACGGGGATCGCGAACTATCTGAATTATTTTACCTTCGGATAGTGGTAAGGAAAGCGCCGCATCCAGACGTTTTGCCGATAATCCGGTTCGCCAGAGCAGGTCGTGGAATGAAATTCCGGAGAGGTACGATGTTCCAACAAGGCGCTCTACCATTTCAGACTCACCTCCTAGAGACATCGACTCAAGCAGCTCTAACGCCTCGACCGACCTGCGTCGTCTGCGTGGCGGAGCCGGATCCAGAATAGTTCCCCCGCCGACCGTCTGTGGGGGTGAATAGCTGCGCAGCACGAATGGATCGCCGTTTAACAGCAGCACCGGGCTTGCCAGACGTAACTGGGCAAAACTGCTGTCACCAGGCTCAAGCGCTTCTCTGCCGAGCAATATTACCTGAGCCGAAACTTCGTAGGTCGCCGAATGCAATCGCACTGTTGAGCGGTGCTTTACTGGATGTGACGCCGATTTCAAGCAGGTGATCTCAACATCGACTATTCTGGTTGCCCGGTAAATCCCGCGAGGGGCAACGACATCGCCACGCTTTGCCTGATTGTTGTCTACGCCCTGAAGGTTGAGGGCGAGGCGCTGTCCGGCCAGGCCGACTTCGGCTGAGTTGCCATGAGCCTGAATGCCCCTAATTTTTGTACCTATTCCTGAAGGAAACAGTTCAACTTCATCACCAATCCTGATCTGCCCTGACAGCAGGGTGCCGGTGACGATCGTGCCGAATCCGGCAACGGTGAATGCCCGGTCAACCGGAAGACGGAAAGCTCCGTCACCTCTTTTCTGATCAACCGTGCCGGACATTATTCGCAGCTCTTCCTTCAGCCGGTCGATTCCGATACCGAGGCGTGCCGAAACCGGAATAATGGGAGCCCCTTCTAGAAAGCTCCCGGCGACAAAGTCACGAACCTCCTCTGTTACAAGTTCAAGCCAGTCATCATCGACCAGATCGCACTTTGTCAGGGCGACAAGCCCCTGTTTCACTCCAAGCAATCGGCAGATGTCAAGGTGTTCGCGGGTCTGCGGCATAACTCCCTCATCAGCCGCAATGACCAGCATGACCATATCCATGCCGCCAACGCCGGCTACCATGGCGCGGACAAAGCGTTCGTGCCCAGGGACATCGACAATGCCGAGCTGGATGTTACCCGGCAACAGCATGGTGGCGAATCCGAGTTCAATGGT
>Ga0247844_1008057_pt1 | contig 11615 bp, 6 predicted proteins | sample LaCtaG_FD_192421 | JGI IMG/M metagenome (GOLD analysis project Ga0247844, IMG submission 192421) | Freshwater microbial communities from meromictic Lake La Cruz, Castile-La Mancha, Spain - LaCruzMarch201714.5m_1 | ecosystem: Environmental > Aquatic > Freshwater > Lake | place: Spain: Castile-La...
CGCCGCGGTTGTCGGAGTTCAATTGCTTGATCAAAAGGAACCCCGAAAATTCCATCGCCTCCGGCACCTTCCAGCTGAACTTTCCGTCCACGCGCAGCTCGGTGAGCGAATTGCCATTGATGTGCGCCTATCCGCTCAAACGCCCCGCGCCGATCAGGTCGCTCATCGGCCCGAGCACCTGCTGGTTGATGCTGTCGTCGATGGAAGCCAGATGCGTGGCGATGAGATCGCGCATCGCGGTGTTCACCTCCTGCAAGCCGTTGTCGAGCGCCGTCGTGACCGTCGCCACCGAATCCTGCGCGTATTCCCGCAACTGCGTTTGTAACGGATCCAGCACCTGGCTGCCCAACACCTCGTCCAGAATCTTTTGGCGAATGATCTCGCGCAACTGCACCCTCGGAATCTCCGCCAACGGAATCGTCACCGAGGCCCCGACCCCGATCCTCGTCTGATAGCGCAACAATTCGACATCGATGGCATGCGCGAGATTTTCACGGATGTCCGGAAGGCTCGCGGCAAACGACACGCTCAACTGCGCGGGCAGGCCGTTCGTGGCGTTTCCAAGCCCCTGACGCGCTTCGCCGATGCGCGTGTTCACGCGGGCCACCGAGGTCCGGATTTCCTGAAGCGCCTCGGTATTGAGCAATTCGTTGCCGACCGCACTGAGCGCCTCGCCGCCAAATTCCGCCGCCACCAACCCCACGAATTGTGGAGCCTGGTCCGCCACCAGCGAGCGGATCAACCGCTTCACACCCTCCGGATCGAGCAGTCCGGTCGAGTTGCCGGAAACCGCAGAGAGCGCCATTTGCAATTGCGCCAACCGTTGGTCCACCGCCTTCACCACATTCAACGGGCCGTTCGCATTCACACTGCCGTTGAAGGAAAATGACAACGCCTGGCTGATCGGCGAATTCGGTTGCTCGAATCGCTGGGTGACGAGCAATTCAACACCTGTCGAAAATTCCGCTCCTGCCGTGACAGCGCCGGGCAGCTCGTAAAGGTCATCAAGAAATTTGTCCACCTCCGTCATCACCGCCTCGTCGAGCACCGGCGCAATCAAGGCATCCAACCGCGAATCCACCAAGCTCCTCCCCGCATCGATCCCGCCGAGCAGCTGATCGGCCGCCTCCTCGCCCATCGCCCGCACCAGACTGCGCGTGTAGCCGACCCCGCTGTCCAGCGCGCTGCTGGCGAGGCCCGAAAGGTTGATCTGCGGCAGGCCGTCGTAGTCCAATCCGAAAGTGATCTCCGCCGTGTCGGGTGTGAGCGATTTCACCCGGTGTGTGAGGTTGAAAACAAAGAAGTCCCGCGTCACCGATTCCGCGCCGAACGACTTCCCGGCTGCGCTCCATTTCAAACTGTAGTCGAACGCATTCGGGATGCCGAGCCAGTCCTGGCGGGCCTTCACGGAGTAGGTGGCATTCCCTTCGACCGAGGCCACCCGATACGCGGCCGCCGACACCGCCGGGGGAAGCCCGCGGTTCGAGGGATCGAAAAACGCATTGCCGAACGCCGTGGACCCGCCAGCCGTCCACCCCCCTGTCACCGCGTAAAGCAAGTCCGGCGCAGGCGCCTCGGTCGGCGCCTTGGCCTTCGTTTGCACATGCCACTTCATGTCCTGAAAAAACGGCGCGCTCACCGTGCCAAATAAATTCAAAAACCCCGGCGTCGCTCCTCCCGCCGAAGCCTGGTCGTTGAAATACCCGTCCTGCGTGGGCGTGAACGCATAGGTCTTCCGGCCCGGCCCCGGCAACCGCACGGCGGGCATTCTCAAGCGCGAATCCACTGCGGGATTTCCATTCGAGCGCGTGGCGATCTGCCCGTTCGACCGGAATCCCAACTCCCCGGCGAGAGGTTCGTCGAACAATTGCGCGCGCGCCGTCACCCCGAGCACCAGGCATCCATCCGCCGCCGGATCGCATCCATCCGCCGTCTCGAATCGCGCCCCCAGAACCTGCAACGGCGCGTCGTCCCAATACTTCAACTCCACCGCCTCCACGCCATCCATCACCACATCCTTCACCCCGCCCGGACAGCTCAGCAGCAGCTTGGAAAACGGCAACTGAAACTCCGACGGCTCGGGAATCGTCACCGAACCCGCCGAACGCGAGTCCTCGTTCAGGTTCGAGAGATAGCTGAACTGGAACTGCGTCAAGGCCACATCGTAGCCGTAAAGCGGCAACCCTTCGTTGAACGCCGCCGCTTGGTGGATGCCCGAAATCCCGGAGCGCCGCACATAATAGTGGCTCCTCTGCTCCAGCGTGTAGGCCGGCGTCTCCACACCCGCCACCCGGCTTTTCGCCTGCATCGGCGAGCCATGAGCCCCCACTCGCATGGTCAGTCCCGGATAATCCGCAAACGCATCGTCCAACTCGGAGAATTCCAGCGTGCCGGGCCGCAACACCGCCGCCAATCCCGGATCCACCCCGCTCCCGAGAATCGCCCCCACGCCCATCCACGCACCGGGGTTCAACGCTTTTGATTGCGTCCCCTCCACCCCTCCCGGCAACGAGGAACCTGCCATCAGGTATCCCGCCGAACCAAAAGCCGTCGCCACCGAATGCGCGTAGGCGTTGGGCTGGCCGGGGTCCTTGCCCCATTTCAGCTTGAGGCCATTAAGCAAAACACCATCCCCTTGCAAACCCCCATCCGGCGTGAAAAACAACTGCCCCGCCGTCGGCTCAAAAACCACCGCATCGAAATCCGAAGCCGCCGCGCAGTCCGATTCCTCCCCGGGCTTCTCCACGCAAGCCCGATCATATATCACGGCAAACCCTCCCGCTCCCGTCAACTTGCTCGCATTCGCCGCCCGGTCTTCCACAAGGTTCAAAACCCCACCCGTCGAAGCAATGTCCAACAAGGGATCGCCCGGATCCGCATACGGCATGTGCGGAAAAAAACTGTTCGCCCCCAGCGCGATCGACACATCCACCCGCGCGTTGCCCTCCCCATCCACCGTCACCACCAACGGCGTCGTCGCGGAATCAACCCCGTTGAACACATGGTCGTTCGACGCCTTCACCGCTGCGGAGGGATTCATCAAATCGTTTTTCACCGCCTCCAGTTGAGTGACCGCCTCGTTGCGCAGCGACCGCACCGTTCCCGCATCCGCCACCATCCGCCCGGCACCGGCCTCCCAGGTGATCGACTGGATGTCATACACGAATGGCTTCGACTCCTCATGCAACCAGCCCGCCCCCGCGAGCGGAATGTCCACGGCGGGGTTCAAGCTTTCATCCAGCGGCACGCCCGCCACTTCGAAATCCCCCGTCGCACGCTGCGTCGTCAGATCCGGCAAATACCCGAGCCCGCCCGGCAGGAACACACGCAAAGTTCCGGCCGTCGCCCCGGCCCCGTTCAGCGTGATCGCTTGGCGACGGAACACCACTCCGCCCAGAGTCCCGTTGTCCGTGACGGGCCCCGTGACAGACACGGATGGAAACACGGAGGAGTAATGCGCGACACCCGCCGCATCCAACATCACCGCAAGATTCGAAAATCCCGTGCCGAATTTGTGCGAATCCCCCAGCCCGACAATCCGGCCGTTTTGAGATGCAACCCCCAGCGAAGTTCCGATCCGCCCCGCCGTCACCCCGCCCCTCGCAGGAACATTGTTGATCGCCGTGAAAGTCGTATTCACCGTGTTGAACCGGATCGATCCATTGAAATCCAAAACCCCCGTCGCCGCCGTCGCCACCCCGTTTTGCACCACCACCGCCGTCGCTCCCGTTCGCGGCACAAACCGCGCCATCACCGTCACCGTGTAATTTCCCGCCACCGAATCCAACCCGCCCACCGGCCGCAAATTCAACGCCGATCCCGCGATGCTCGTATTCACAGCCGCCACGGGATTTCCCGCCGAGCCCCCACCCATCGCCGTCGTTTTGTTCACTGTGAACACCGACTGCTGCAGCGGAACCACCGACCCCACCCCGTCCCGCATCACGCAAGTCAACTCCACCTCCGGAGCCAAGGAATCCGCCCCTGGATCATGCCGATAAAAATCCAACGACGGCGTCACCCGGAACGCCGACGCGTTCCCCGACCCCGTCCGTATCCGGAAAGTCTGCGAGAACGACACCGAAGCCATCCGCGCCACCACCCCGTTCCCGCCGAAAAAATGCACGAACGAATTCGGCACCCCGTCGGTTTGCGGCACCCCGAGATCCGGCGGCACGAAATCTAACGTGTTCAACTCCACCACCCGCTGCAACCGCACCTGGTAAGTCTTTGAAGGATCCAACCGCTCATCCGGCACCAACTGCACCGGCACCGACACCGTCTCGTTCCCCTTCGCAAAACTCCGCGCCAACTCCACCGAAACCGTGTCCGTGTTTTTCTGCGACTGCGCCGGCGTCTCGATATCAACCGCCGTCCCCGCCGCATCCACCAACTGGAAATCCACCCGCAGCGTGCGATTTCCCGCCTCCGCCGAGTTCACCGTGAAATTCGCCGTCGCCGAAATAAACCCCTTCGTCTCGTCCCCGGGAATCAAATACCCCGGCGCCGAATAACTCGTGGAAACCGAAACCCCCGGCGCCGCCCAGCCCGTCAACGGAAACCCCGTGACCCCCGCCAACGCCATGCACCGCAGCACCCCGGCTCTGAAAACCAAAGCCGCCAAAACGCGGAGGGAATATTTCATGGCCTGCAAAAAACCACGCGCGAAAACCTGCTGCAACCGAGAAACTCCATCCTCCGTAACAGTTTGCTTAGCTTGCCACCGACAGAGCAATTTCAGCAGTGGATATTTTTTCGAGTTGCTGTTTTTCATGGGTTGCATTTGTTTCCTTGTTCTGACTTCCCCCGAATGCCAACCTTCGATAGGCCATACACATCCACGATGCAACGCAAGCCTCCAGCTTTGCCGTCACCCTTTAGGATGACATCCCTCTGATGCAAATCAGCCGTTCAACGCGGGACTTTCTTTTGGGCCTTTACGAGTTGCGGGACCCCGCCGAGGCCAGCACATGGATCGTCAACGGGATGGCCAAGCTATTTCACGCCGAGAACGCCATCATTTGCCGACATGATGGAACCCGCCGCATCATTACCGCCGTTGTTGCCAAGGAAGCTTTCAGCCGCGCAAACCTCATACCCGCAATCAACGAATCCGGCCTCATGGCGAAGCATCCCTTTTGGGAAGGCACTTTCCTGCCCGGCGAACCCGTCCGACCGCTCTCCGCCATCGCCTCCCGCAAAAAATGGCACGCCAATCCCTTGTATCACGAGGTTTTCCGACCCGACGGCATCGAGGATCAGCTCAACACGGAAGTTCTGGGAAATCCCGAGGCCTTCACCACGGTCAACATCTTGCGCTCCCGGCGGGGCTTTTCCACCTCCGAAGTGGCGCTCCTGCACCTCCTCCGCGATCACATCAGCCAAGCCCTCGTCAACGCACAAAGACTCGAAGAGGCCGGCGTGTTCAGCATCTCACGCGCCGGCGCGATTCTCATTCCCTTGGATTATCACGGCCGCCCTCAAACCCTCGACCCTGCGGAAAGCAACGGCCCCCTCGCCGGACTCCTCGCGCATCGAGCCCGTCTTCCGGACACCGTGCTGGAATGGATCAAAACCCGCGTCCGCATTTTGAACTCCGGCGCATTGGAAACCCGCATCGCCCCCTTTTGCCACCGCGTGGGAAACCAGATCTTGGAATACTCCATCCACCGCGACCTGCAACTCGGCAGCTACCGCCTGATGATCGTCCCCGGCACCGCAACCCCCGTTCCCCTCACCACCTTGAGCCAACGCGAAATCGAAGTCCTCGAGTGGGTGGAAAAAGGAAAAAGCAACGCGCAAATCTCCGAAATCCTCGGGTTGAGCCAAAACACGGTAAAAACCTTCCTCAAACGAGCCTTCATCAAGCTCGGCGTAGAAAACCGCACCGCCGCCGCCTCCGCAACGCGCCCCCCTGGCGGCGGGTCCAGCATTCGATAAGCCCGCCAACAAAGTTCGCCTGGAAAGCGCCCCCGGCGCGGCAGCGCCCGTCGAAAACCTGGAGGGATGACCTCCGTGTCGTCCGACTTTCCCCGCGCGCCAGCGCGGCCCTCTCAATCAACACCCCCCCTCAAAACCCCCGCCACCTTTCTCGGAAACGGCGCTCCGCGCCTGAATCTTCGGCCGACACGGAGGTCAGCCCTCCAATTGGAACAACGGATTCGCGCCCAACGCCCCCCCGCGGCAGGGCCCGTCGAAAAATAGTTGGTAGGGATGCCTCGCCGCAGGCGTCCCACTCCCGCGGCGGAGCCGCCCCTGTCCTGAAGACCTCAGTTTTCCGAATTGCGGGCCAGACGGAAGCCGGTATGCCTGCTACGGCCGACCGTGTCGTCGTATTGGCGGTTGGCAACGGTGCAATTGGCAGCACCGTAGTCCCAGCCGCCGCCGCGGATGCGGCGGTTCAAGCCTCCAACTGCATCCCAAGCCCACTCCCACACATTTCCGCTCATGTCATGGAGCCCAAGTTCGTTTGCCGCTTTAGTGCCCACTGCTTTGGTGCCGCCGCCGGAGTTGCTGAAATACCATCCGACATGTGTCAGGATTCCACTCCCGGCATATAGAAACCCACGCGTCAAAACCCCACCCCGCGCCGCAAATTCCCACTCCACCTCCGTCGGCAGCCGGTAACCGTTGGCGGAGGAATTCACCGTGGGCACCACTTCCCCCGTCCGATACACTGTGCCGTTCACCGAATACACGGGCGTCAAGCCCTCCCGCTCACTCCGAGCATTGCAATACTTCACAAAATCATACCAACTCACCTCCCGCACCGGGTGGTCCGCGGCTGTGCCATTGCCGGTGGTGAAGTTGCCATATCCAGAGAAGAGAGCCCAATCCCTCACCTCCTGCCACTCGTCCCAGCGCACCTCGTATTTTTCAATCTGGAAAGAGGCCACCAGCGTTCCGTTCAAGGGATTGCTCGTTTGAAGGGTGCCTCCTTGCACGGCAACCATGCCCGGCGCGGCGGGACCTTGCCTGACGATCTGTGCCAAGGGATCGACGGTTTGCGAAAGGGTTTGAATTTGTTGCGCGGTGGAATTGGCGGTCTGCCCGAGGGTTTGAACTTGTAGCGCGGTGGAGTTGGTCGTTTGCCCGAGGATGAGAACCCGATTCTCGGTGGCTTCGATTTTTTGCCAGATTTCCTGCAGGGATTTCTGCGTGGGTTTGGGGTTGCTATCCGGGGCGAGCAATCCTTGCGCGTGGAGGGATTGATGGCCGAGGAGGGCGAGCGCGATGGCGAAAAGGGCGGCGGTTTTTTTCATGGTTCGGGTCGGTTCAGTTTTGGAGCGGCTTCCACGCTTGGACGCGGAAGAAAAGTTTCGAGGCCGGGGGGTGGACAAAAGTGCGTGTGGTGGTGGTGGTGCCCGACTCGGGTGTCACGAGGTCGAATCCTGCATCGATCCACTTGTCCTTGAGGTCGCCCTGCTGGATGGCGTAGAGGCGGTTGGGTGCGGTGGTGAATTCCAGGCTGGTGCGGGTGTTGTCCTTGTCGTGGTTGTGAGAGACGATGCGCAGGTGCGAGGCGGCATCGAGCGGACTGGTGCCTGCAAGATATTCTTGATGGTCGGAGACGCCGTCGCCATCGGCATCCGTGGAGACCGAGGAGAGCGTGAGTTTTTCAAAATGCTCCATCTCCCAGGCATCGGAAATTCCATCGCCATCCGCATCCGCTGGCGCGGCGATCGAGGAGGCGACGAGGTCCGAGAACGGGGTGTCGAGCGCGATCCAGCGAGCGTTGGCGGCGTGCGCGTGTCCGCTGAACCGGCCGGTGGAGTAGTCGAGGCGCGGCTGGCCCCAGTGTTGCTCGAAGGTGATCCAGCCGATATTTGCCGAGTAGGCCAAGCCGCTGAGCGAGCCGTCGGGCGCGAGGTTCACGCCGTAGTCGGTGGACGAGGTGTTCGTGTAGGCGTAGCCGTTTTCCGGCGAACCGTCGCCAAAGTGAATCCACCCAAAATTGGCGGCATAGGCGTAGCCGGAGAGAAAGGATTCGTCCACGCGAACGCCGTGAGTGCCATCCGGGCGAAAATCGATCCAACCCGCATTGGCCGCATGGGCAAATCTGTCGGTCGCGGAAATCGTGGACGAGGCCATCGCCGACATCGCCAGAAACGCAAAGACGAGAATGCCAAGGATCGGATGAGAACACGCAGACCGGCTAGGCAAAGGGCGTTCCACCAAGCGGAAACCGCCCCTCACCGCAGAAATACGGACGGCCCACAGACAAGAGATCGATTGCGGCAGCGGGTGGGAATTCAGAGTGCTGTTTTTCAAAGGTTGCATGGATCTGCTTGCGCGGACTTCGCCAACAGCCCACCCTCCGTAGGCCACGCGCATCGACCATGCAACACGATGCAACAGAAAGGCCCAACTTCGCTGTCACCCTTTAGGATGACAGCGCTTGGCGCAGATCAGCCGTTCATCGCCGGACTTTCCTAAGAGGCTTTATACCAATGTCGCCAAGATTGTGGATTTTCGAAGGCGCCCATGTAGGTCAGGTGTCTGGCCTGACATCGAACGACTTCCGCACCGCAGGCCTCCGGCTTGTAGCCTGCGCCTCGGAAAGCGGGACGCCCGTGCCACATTCCAGAAGTCTAAAGGGTGCAGGACAAAAAAGCCACCGATAGCGATCGGATTTTGGTAGCGCAAGTTGCTGAACCCCGCCAAAGCCAGAACACGGATCGTCGACCGGTTGGCCAAGCCATTCCACGCCGAGAACGCCATCACTCACCGAAATGATCGCACTCACCGAATCATCACCGCCGCCGTCGCCCAGCAACCTTTCAGCCAAGCGAACCTGCTGCTAACAATTATTCTCACCGATCGGTGATTTTATTTGTAATCAGCTCGGAAAAATTTCCTTCGTCCACAAGCGGATTTTTTCATATTTCGACCTCAGATTTTTTCTAATCATGACAAATCCAGCCAGTGTTTAAGAGATTTCAGCTACATTTTCGATCCCGCTAAAAAGCTCCCGTTCCCTCAACTACAACCCCAAATACTCAACAATTGTTTTCACCGATCGGTGATTTTATTTGTAATCAGCTAGGAAAAATTTCCTCCGTCGACAAGCGGATTTTTTCATATTTCGACCTCAGATTCTTTCTAGTCCTGACAAATCCAGCCAGTGTTTAAGACATTCCGGCTACATTTTCGATCCCGCTAAAAAGCTCCCGTTCCCTCAACTACAACCCCAAATATTTAACAATTGTTTTCACCGATCGGTGATTTTATTTGTAATCAGCCCGGAAAAATTTCCTCCGTCGACAAGCGGATTTTTTCATATTTCGACCTCAGATTTTTTCTAGTCATGACAAATCCAGCCAGTGTTTAAGACATTTCAGCTACATTTTCGATCCCGCTAAAAAGCTCCCGTTCCCTCAACTACAACCCCAAATACTCAACAATTGTTTTCACCGATCGGTGATTTTATTTGTAATCAGCTCGGAAAAATTTCCTCCGTCGACAAGCGGATTTTTTCATATTTCGACCTCAGATTCTTTCTAGTCATGACAAATCCAGCCAGTGTTTAAGACATTCCAGCTACATTTTCGATCCCGCGAAAAAGCTCCTGTTCCCTCAACTGCGACCCCAAATACTTAACAATTGTTTTCACCGATCGGTGATTCTATTTGTAATCAGCTCGGAAAAATTTCCTTCGTCCACAAGCGGATTTTTTCATATTTCGACCTCAGATTTTTTCTAATCATGACAAATCCAGCCAGTGTTTAAGACATTCCAGCTACATTTTCGATCCCGCGAAAAAGCCCCCGTTCCCTCAACTGCGACCCCAAATACTTAACAATTACTCTCACCGATCGGTGATTTTATTTGTAATCAGCTCGGAAAAATTTCCTCCGTCGACAAGCGGATTTTTTCATATTTCGACCTCAGATTCTTTCTAGTCATGACAAATCCAGCCAGTGTTTAAGACATTCCGGCTACATTTCCGATCCCGCGAAAAAGCTCCTGTTCCCTCAACTGCAACCCCAAATACTTAACAATTGTTTTCACCGATCGGTGATTTTATTTGTAATTAGCTCGGAAAAATTTCCTCTGTCGACAAGCGGATTTTCTTATATTTCTACCTCATATTTTTTCTAGTCATGACAAATCCAGCCAGTGTTTAAGACATTCCGGCTACATTTTCGATCCCGCGAAAAAGCTCCTGTTCCCTCAACTGCAACTCCAAATACTCAACAATTGTTTTCACCGGTCGGTGAAAACAATTGTAAAAAAACACTCAAGATCGAAAGCCAAAAAGGGGGGGGAATCGAAAAATCACATTCCGCGCGTTCGCCATCTTGCGGAAAGGGGCGCGTTTTTGAGATGCTGGGCCTTGTGTGGCGGTAGTAAAACCCAGATCACTTCGCGGTCGAATCGCCGACTGGCAAACGGAAATCCAGCGCTTTCTTCGCGGCGCGTCCTAGGCATTTGACTCTTGCCTGCCAGGCGATCTCGCCCCGATAGCCCTCCGGCCAAAGCTCCCTCGGCAACAACGGATCGATTGACACCGCATCGATCCATGCCTCGCGTTCACGGCGCCACCAGTCCCGCAACTCCACCGCCGCCGAGTCGTTGCGCAGTTTAAGTGTCGGCACCTCCTGAAGCACCTCCTCGAAGCCCTTATAGCGCTTGTTGATCTCCTCGAAATCCCAAGCGCCCTCGACCAAATCCGTGTCGCTCTCCCCGGCGGCCGGACGGCCCACGAGAACCATCAAACTTTCCGCATGGATTTTTCCCTTTTCGAGAATCGAGCGCTCCAGGTCCACCGGATGCGGTGAAATCCACACGCTGTTTTGCAAATACCCGAATTCCCTCGACCTCAAATACCGCCTCAGTTTCCAGCGTTCCGCTCCTCTTTCCTCCGGAATGTCAAACAACACCATCCTCCACATTCCGTCCCACGACCGCGCCCAGCACGCCTCCGGATCCCGCCCGCCCAGCGCCGCCACCCGTCCCTTCGCGCTTAAGCAGTAAACCCTGTTCCTCGAATCCGCCTCCATTGTTTGCGACTCCACATGACCACTCTCCTCCAGCGCGTCCAACTGGCGTTCCCAACCCGTGCTGTAGGCCCACGACTCATAGCCGCCCATCATGTTCCGCATCGTCGGCCGGTTCGCCACACTGAGAAGCCAAAGCATCCCATTTAAAAAATCCCCCGTCTTGGAGCGCATGGCAATTTTTTGCCATTAAACGCAAATTTTAACAATTATTTTCACCGATCGGTAAAAACAATTGTTGTCTTTTCAACAAGAGACCAAAGATCCGATTCCACAGCAATCCCGCTGAGAAGCGCATTGCAAGTGGGTCTAAGCTCACACCCTACGGCAAGTCGCCCTTGCGCTTTGATCCAACGAGTCAAAAACTCACTCTGGTTTTTAAAATTAAAATCACCGGTCGGTGATTTTAATTGTTGGGATTTCCGTGTGGATTGCGGGGCGGCGTGCTCTTTTTTTTCGTTCTCGTCGGCGAGGTTGTGGCTGCGGGCGGGTGGGGTCAGGCGAAGAGGGAGAGGGAGAGGGAGAGGGCAAAGAGGGGGAGGGCAAAGTGGGGTTAGGCGAAGAGGGGTTATGCGAAGAGGGGTTATGCGAAGAGGGGTTATGCGAAGAGGGGTT